>ERZ772854.785-NODE-785-length-35620-cov-6.049262_pt1 | contig 35620 bp, 25 predicted proteins | sample MGYA00580844_ERZ772854 | MGnify/ENA primary metagenome ERZ772854 (study PRJEB29015, sample SAMEA2737727) | human gut metagenome | biome: human gut; feature: human-associated habitat; material: faeces | place: China | collected 2012 ...
GGAAAAGGCCTGCCTGGCTTATGTATTTGCCATATTTCATATGACGAAATTCCAGGCTAAGGAAATTGTTTTCCCATTTCTTTTTGACCTGCTTGGAAATAAAAGTCTCTATTGCAGGGAGAATGCTTTGCGGGCATTATACAGTTCAGAAGATATACAAGCGGTTATGCAGGCATTGACATTTCTGGATGCAAATGAGCAGCTGCTTCCGCATAAAAAAATACTTGCAGATGGACTTCTTTCCTTCGATAAAAAAGAAGAACTGATACCACTTCTTTGGAAAAAATTGAGTGAATTTCATCCAAGGATGCAGGTAAGCTTGTTGGATTATATTCGATATGCATCGTCAAACTGGAAGGATGAAATGCTGTCTATGCTGGAAACAAGCCAGGATATGGAAATTCAAATCGCATGTGTCCGCTATTTTGGCAGATATCAGGATGAAAGAAGTGTTTCTTTTCTGCTTCATCACGCTGAAGAAGAAAAGGAAGGGTTCTGGGAATTGCAGAATGCCTGTATTTCTGCTCTTGCTGTGTATCCCGGACCGCAGACACTGGAAATCTTGAAAAAAGAGACTTCTAGTAAAAACTGGTATGTCCGTTATAATGCTGCAAAAAGCCTTGCAGTTCTGAATACAGACAGGGATGCATTAGCTGATATTTTACAGGGAAATGACCGCTACGCAAAAGAAATGTTAGAGTACCAGCTGGATGAAGTAAAAGTACAAAGGAGGGCGGGTTTATGACCGATGCATTTCGTTTTTTTCTGGAATGTGTCAATCTGTTTTTTATTATATACCTGATTGGATATTCCAGCTTTTTGTTTTTGTCGGTTGTAGCAGGCGCAATTGAGCTGTACAGATCATACCGCCTTGAACAGATGCACAATAAACTGTGGCAAAGCTATTACATACCGGTTTCCATTCTTGTTCCGGCTTATAACGAAGAGGTTACGGTGAAGGATACAGTCACTTCACTTCTCAACCTGGATTATAAACTATATGAAATTATAGTAATAGATGATGGTTCTAAAGACAAAACATCTCAGGTTCTGATTGATGCATTTCATATGGAGCGAGTGGAACGCCCGATCCGTCATCTGATCCAATGTCAGCCTGAGGAAGAAATTTATGAATGCCCGAACCAGAAAGTGCCCATTACTTTGATCCGCAAGAAGAATGGAGGAAAAGCAGACAGCTTAAATGCCGGAATCAATGCAGCCAGGTATCCCTGGTTTATCTGTATGGATGCGGACTCTATTTTACAGCATGATTCGCTGGAGAAAATCGTTCGCCCGGTTCTGGAGGACGAAAATGTAATAGCCGTTGGTGGAAGTGTCCGCCCAGCCAATGGTGTTGTCATAAAAAAAGGTCATGTGATAAAATACAGGCTGCCCAGAAATATAATAGCAAGAATGCAATCCCTGGAATATGCCCGTTCTTTTCTGGCAGCACGTATTCTGCTGGATAAAATCAATGCAAACATGATCATATCCGGAGCTTTTGGATTATTTGAGAAAAAAACAGTGATTGCCGTAGGCGGATATGACAACAGTACAATGGGCGAGGATATGGAACTGGTAGTCAGACTTCATGAATTCAGCCGCATGAATCGTAAGCCATATAAGATTGATTTTGCACAGGATGCCATCTGCTGGTCGCAGACTCCGGAAAAATTAAGTGAATTAGGCAAGCAGCGGAAAAGATGGCAGAGAGGATTGTTCCAGTGTATGTGGGGACACCGTAAAATGCTGGCAAACCCACGGTACGGAGCTGTAGGACTTTTATCCTATCTTTATTTTCTGCTTTACGAATTATTGTCACCATTTATTGAACTTTTGGGTGTACTTACAATGGTTTTATCTGTGATGATGGATATGCTGAATGTGAAATTTATGCTGGTATTTCTTGCATACTATGCCCTGTATGGTATTTTACTCACATTAACTGCATATTTTTCAAGAATCTATACCATTGACCAGAGGTTTTCTTTTCGAGAGCTGATCCTTGCTATTACTGCTTGTTTTTTTGAAACAACTTTTCTCCGCTTTTATCTGGAATTTGTCCGTGTGACTGCATTTGTGGGATACAAGAAGAACAAACTGAACTGGGATAAACTGGAAAGAAAGAAAATGAACAGAATATAGTTTTATTACTATGTCAATTTATCTAGTAGATCAAATAATAAATAACTGGCTACATTTTACGAAACGTCTTCTGGTGAAATTTCATCGGGCTTATAAGTCCAATGATAGACTACTGGATCTGCATTTACTTCATCGAAATATTTATAAATTCTGTCTTCAAGTTCCTGCTTTGTATTAACTCGAATTCCCTTCAGCATCTGCTTTGTCATCTTGCTGAAAAAGCTTTCAATCAAATTTAGCCAGGAACCATGGGTTGGTGTAAATACAAATATGTAGCGTCCTTCTGGTTTTGTTGCAAGGTAGTTCTGAACCTCTTTGGACTTATGGGCTGAATGATTATCACATATGATTCTGATGACATCTCCAGCTGGATACATGTCATCAAATTTCTCAAGCAGTTTAATGAAATCAGAACTCTTGTGCGTGTTACTTACCACCGGAACTGCAAGACCCGTTAAAAGATCAATCCCTGCAAGGAGAGATAAGGTACCAAGACGTTTATATTCGTAATCTCTGTATACGCAGCTGTTTCCGTCCTTTGGACGAAGATCCTCACTTGTTGTTGCTATAGCCTGAATACCTGGCTTTTCATCACAGGAAATGGTATGTACCATTGGCTGGTCGGTTGGAATGATAATGTTGCCTTCCTCATCAAACTGCATGGATACCTGTTTATATACCACCAGCACATCGTGCATCTTTGACTCGAAGTCAGGATCACGTCTTTCACAGTAATACTTGATTTTAAATGGTTTGATGTCGGATCGCTTCAGAATCTTCTGAATCATGGGTTTTGTAATTGTTTTTAATCGTGGAAAACCCGCTTCTTCCGCATGATTCTGAATGTGCTGATGCAGATTTTTCAGCGTCCAGAGTTCCTGTGAATAACCAAGATCTGCCGGACGCTGACAGGCAACATCAATAATCCAGGCAACAGCATCATCTGTAATTTCTACAGGTCTGCCTTTTCGTTGATCATCAAAAAGAGCACGCTGCACGCCGCCTTCCTTGAATTTGGAAAGGCAAAGCTTAACTGTATTTATGTTGACATCCAGACGGGTTGCAATATTCCTGTTAGATTCTCCCTGGGCTTTGTAAAGAAGCATCTTAGCCCGGTCAACTACCTGAGCCTGAATAGTTCTTGTACGGACAAGGGACTGGAGATATTCAATATCATCAGAGTTTAATTCAATTGCTTTTGCGTATGCCATACTGGTACCTCTTTCTTCTTGATAATACCAGTATAGCACAAAATACATAATATGCCTAGTTATTTATTTTTTGTTGTACTAGTATAACCCTTTAGCTTGCCAGAAGTTTCTTTGTTTCAATACATCTCATGTTGTAGTTTATCCCGGCATCTATCCGCATCTGCTCCGGCACACATTTGGTTTCAATACATCTCATGTTGTAGTTTATCAGTCTTCGGATTTATATGGGGCATGCAGATATTTCTAGTTTCAATACATCTCATGTTGTAGTTTATCCATCCACCCATCCCATGACAAGCGTCGCAACAAATGTTTCAATACATCTCATGTTGTAGTTTATCTAGGTTGTGATATAAGTGAACTTCCTGATATGGGGTTTCAATACATCTCATGTTGTAGTTTATCGATTTAGTGTATGTATCTAACCCAGATACAGAATAGTTTCAATACATCTCATGTTGTAGTTTATCGAAGAAATGCCATACAAAGATGTTGTGTCAATATTGTTTCAATACATCTCATGTTGTAGTTTATCAATCATCAACACTTCTGAAATCTCTGATAGAGTAGTTTCAATACATCTCATGTTGTAGTTTATCTTAATTCTATTGTTTTTAACAGATGTACAAGTGTAGTTTCAATACATCTCATGTTGTAGTTTATCAAAAGAATGGCTCTTAAACGGCTTAATCTCCCGGTAGTTTCAATACATCTCATGTTGTAGTTTATCGTCGTTCGTGGCGGTTCGATCCTGATGAGAAGCTGTTTCAATACATCTCATGTTGTAGTTTATCATCCAGGCAGGCGGCTGCCCGGTTGCTGCTGATTTGTTTCAATACATCTCATGTTGTAGTTTATCTTAAGGGCATAAACCACATTCTCTTAGGTGTGAATTAGTTTCAATACATCTCATGTTGTAGTTTATCAGTTGCGGAAAACATCGTAAAGATGCTTGGATTTAAGTTTCAATACATCTCATGTTGTAGTTTATCATCTCATGGAGAAAGGTTTCACCCTTCCCTTTTTCGTTTCAATACATCTCATGTTGTAGTTTATCGGGTTACTCACATTCTGAAGGTGTAGTTTGGGACAAGTTTCAATACATCTCATGTTGTAGTTTATCCGTTCCTACTAATTCCCAATCGGTTGCCTGTGGAAGTTTCAATACATCTCATGTTGTAGTTTATCCCGTTTCTGCAGTTCCTGCCATTCCCCGATGCTGTTTCAATACATCTCATGTTGTAGTTTATCGTTGTACTGTGGAACTTTTGGACAGGGATATGAGTTTCAATACATCTCATGTTGTAGTTTATCAGGATTCCGTGAAGCATACGGAGGTGGAAAATGAGGTTTCAATACATCTCATGTTGTAGTTTATCAAAGTTTTCTTTTATATCATTTACATTAATTTCTAAGTTTCAATACATCTCATGTTGTAGTTTATCGCGGCTTACTTCCAGCTTGAAATAATTCATTGTTTTGGTTTCAATACATCTCATGTTGTAGTTTATCCAAGGACTTTGGGTATCTTATTTCCCTCATCATCGTTTCAATACATCTCATGTTGTAGTTTATCGACAGAAAATTTCAGAAATCTTCTTGAGTGGTGAGTTTCAATACATCTCATGTTGTAGTTTATCGACAGTAAATTACATATAATAATGGGAATAGAGGTTTCAATACATCTCATGTTGTAGTTTATCCATATCATCAACTGATACTCCGTCAACTTCTCTTCGTTTCAATACATCTCATGTTGTAGTTTATCCCAACATCCCTTAACTCTGCCTGTGCGTCAAAGTTGTTTCAATACATCTCATGTTGTAGTTTATCTTTAACAGCAACAGTTCCATAATACGGATAAGCCACGTTTCAATACATCTCATGTTGTAGTTTATCGGCTGGTACGATTTTTCTTCCGTTAGTATCTGCCTGGTTTCAATACATCTCATGTTGTAGTTTATCCTTGTAAAGTTCTGTACTTTTATATTTATAAAAGTTGTTTCAATACATCTCATGTTGTAGTTTATCCGTATTTGCCGGGTAGCACGCTGTTTCATTGCCCCAGTTTCAATACATCTCATGTTGTAGTTTATCTCGTACATATCGCATACCTTGTTATCCAACTCAGTTTCAATACATCTCATGTTGTAGTTTATCCAGAAACTCCCTGTTTATAAGGTTTTCAGGGTGGTGTTTCAATACATCTCATGTTGTAGTTTATCTGTACTGTTGTAAGCTGTGTCCCTTGGGTTGTTACGTTTCAATACATCTCATGTTGTAGTTTATCGACCATGCAGGAAATGACGGAACTGATTCCGAATTTGTTTCAATACATCTCATGTTGTAGTTTATCCGTCAGCGGATGTCGGATGGGAAAAGTCGGATAATAGGTTTCAATACATCTCATGTTGTAGTTTATCTCATGTTGGTGCGATGTCAAGAGTTTGGGAACAAAGTTTCAATACATCTCATGTTGTAGTTTATCAACACGGCGACTTGAGGTCGAATCCTGCTGTCGGTTTCAATACATCTCATGTTGTAGTTTATCCAATTCCGGATAACGGTTCATGTTCCAATTCGCCCAGTTTCAATACATCTCATGTTGTAGTTTATCATTATTTTCATTGCAAAATATTGCAGAGATTTTAGTTTCAATACATCTCATGTTGTAGTTTATCTCGGGCGGTCTGTAGGAACTGCCCCACCTGAACCGAGTTTCAATACATCTCATGTTGTAGTTTATCCGGGGTAGAAACTATCGACACCCTTGGCGGAAAGCAGTTTCAATACATCTCATGTTGTAGTTTATCTTGCTTCTGCTACTGTTGTTACTTTTCCTGTTTTGTTTCAATACATCTCATGTTGTAGTTTATCCGCCCTTTACAATACGACAAATTTCTACGAAATCAGGTTTCAATACATCTCATGTTGTAGTTTATCGCTGTTTCTGAAGCGCTCCACTTGTCCTGTGTTGCGTTTCAATACATCTCATGTTGTAGTTTATCCTTTCATAAAATCAACTGCGCCGCCTGTCATATATTGTTTCAATACATCTCATGTTGTAGTTTATCGGTGGATGGACAAATTAATTGAAGTTATTCCAAAAAACGTTTCAATACATCTCATGTTGTAGTTTATCGAGCGGTGCGAGAAACCGGAAGGAGAAAATTAGAGTTTCAATACATCTCATGTTGTAGTTTATCAATATCCGTAACGTCAATTTACAGACGAAGTTAAAGTTTCAATACATCTCATGTTGTAGTTTATCTATTGGTTGCACTGTATTTAAAAAGCACCCTCAATTGTTTCAATACATCTCATGTTGTAGTTTATCCTCTATGGAAATACGGACAATAAAATGAGTAAGCGTTTCAATACATCTCATGTTGTAGTTTATCAACATTAGCAGGCACGTTTAGTTTTATGGCATTAGCGTTTCAATACATCTCATGTTGTAGTTTATCTTGCTATATTTAACCGGTTAGGACAGCTTGAATTTGTTTCAATACATCTCATGTTGTAGTTTATCGGAGGAAAAAGGATACCGGGAAAGTGAGGCATATTAGTTTCAATACATCTCATGTTGTAGTTTATCAGCTTATTCAATTGTTTCTTTCGTTTATATTTTACCGTTTCAATACATCTCATGTTGTAGTTTATCGAAAAAGAAAAAGAAGAATACAGTATCTTTTTATAGTTTCAATACATCTCATGTTGTAGTTTATCGAAAAATTGGAAAACTGTAAATAATCCCTTGCTGCCGTTTCAATACATCTCATGTTGTAGTTTATCGCTACAATTCTGAATGGTACATCTCCATTTTTAGGCGTTTCAATACATCTCATGTTGTAGTTTATCTTATAGGTGCTAGAGGTATTGGAAAGACCTATTCACGTTTCAATACATCTCATGTTGTAGTTTATCGTTAAACAAGTTGCACGTTCTCTTGTATTTAATAAGTTTCAATACATCTCATGTTGTAGTTTATCCTGAAATGGACTTATCAGACATCAACGCTGTTTAGTTTCAATACATCTCATGTTGTAGTTTATCCTGAATGTACTGAAAAAGATATAGAATATATAAAAAAGTTTCAATACATCTCATGTTGTAGTTTATCATACCTTTTTTGTATTAAACATTCAATGTTTCATGGTTTCAATACATCTCATGTTGTAGTTTATCAGTATGATGATTCTGTTAATAAATTGTAATAATCTGGTTTCAATACATCTCATGTTGTAGTTTATCATGGTTATATTCGTTCCAGAAAAAATATTAACCCCGTTTCAATACATCTCATGTTGTAGTTTATCCAAATTTAAAAATTCACGATATCACATATTTTCATGCGTTTCAATACATCTCATGTTGTAGTTTATCTGTGGAAGAAGAACTTAACACAATTAAATCTGGACTGTTTCAATACATCTCATGTTGTAGTTTATCCGGAAAACAGCTAATGCAATTTCGGTCACATTTCCGTTTCAATACATCTCATGTTGTAGTTTATCTCAGTTGGGATGATTGGAAATGAAAATGCTACACTGTTTCAATACATCTCATGTTGTAGTTTATCCAAATGGAATGCAGAAAGGAAACTTATCCGCAATACGTTTCAATACATCTCATGTTGTAGTTTATCCGGAAACGGCGAAACAAGAAAAAACTATCTCGGAGCGTTTCAATACATCTCATGTTGTAGTTTATCCGGAATGCATTACAAATAACACAAATGCATTATAGTTTCAATACATCTCATGTTGTAGTTTATCTCGTCAAATATTCCAGTTTCCGCATGAAAATATGGTTTCAATACATCTCATGTTGTAGTTTATCATATGAACACGGTTGCATTTATCCTGTTGAAGTGCCGTTTCAATACATCTCATGTTGTAGTTTATCTTGGAAATGAAATTTTTTTAACTAAGAAAATAAAAACGTTTCAATACATCTCATGTTGTAGTTTATCTTCTTCCTTTTTCCCAATTCAATATAGTCGTTTTGTTTCAATACATCTCATGTTGTAGTTTATCTTGAACTACCATGCAAGCTTAGACCTAAACAGGTGTTTCAATACATCTCATGTTGTAGTTTATCTGGGGCAGTTCCTGCAGACCGCCGGGCGGCGGTTGTTTCAATACATCTCATGTTGTAGTTTATCAATGCTAAAAGCATAAACAATCTTTGCTTAATTCTGTTTCAATACATCTCATGTTGTAGTTTATCCCCACATTTATATGCGTTTTGTAATTAATTGCTTTTTGATATTTCATTGAAATCTCAACTACTATCTCAATTTTTACCAACCGTCCTATTATTTTCTTATTTTCCAATTTCAATCCTCATTAATGCTTGAATTACAACACTTTTACAGCTAATCAAGCACATTGCGGTTGGTAAACCCTATATAATTTACCATATTTTTGTTTCCATTGCAAGCCTAAAATAAATCTGAATCCGTGAAGTATGAGCCATTTATGATAAAGTCCTTATATACCACAAAGGAAAATGTCCCTTTATGGTATAATACTTCCATGATCAAATGGAGGTGACTATGAGCAGAAAGGTAACATTATCGATGAATGAACAAATGAAATATGAGGTAATTAAATCACTGGCAGATCACCCAGTGCCAAACAAACAGAGGGCTGCTCTTACCCTGGGCTGCACGGTACGTCATGTCAATCGTATGCTGAAAGGTTACAGGGAACAGGGTAAAACTTATTTTATTCATGGCAACAGAGGCCGCAAACCGGCTAACACGATCCCGGATGAAACACGTCATCTTGTTGTTAAGCTGTATCGTAATAAATACTATGACGCAAATTTTGAACACTTCACGGAGCTGCTGGCAAAATGAGAACATATCCACATCTCTCCTTCTTCCGCCAGATCCATCCCTGAAGCGAAATACATCCTATCTCCTAAAGTTGCAAAGGCTAAGAAAAAGAGCATCAGAGAACAATTAAAAGCCGATAAAAAGGCTGTCCAGACACAGAAAGATGCCGACTGTATTCAGACCAATCTTGTGTATGTCGAAGATGCACATTCCCACCGCCCAAGAGCTGCTTATTTCGGCGAACTGCAGCAGATGAATGCGACTCCCCATGAATGGGTTCCAAGACAGATCTGGCATCTGCATCTGGCCATCGATGATGCGACCGGAAAAATTACCGGCGGCTGGTTTGACACCCAGGAAACTCTCGATGGTTATTATCATGTTTTCCATCAGATACTCACAACTTATGGCATTCCCCATAAGCTCATTACTGACTGACGCACGGTATTTACCTATAAAAGAAAAAACTTCCCATCTGTTGATGAGGATACCTGCACCCAGTTTGCCTATGCCTGCAGACAACTTGGAGTTGAGCTAGAATCAAGCAGTGCCCCACAGGCGAAAGGCCGTATGTAACGTCTCAACCAGACGTTACAGTCGTGCCTGCCAGTCGAATTAAGACTTGCAGGCATAACGACTATAGACTCTGCCAATGAATTCCTCACTTCCTACATAAAGGAATTTACTAATTAGTAGACTAAATTCTTATTTTTCTGTTTATTTTGAAACTTTTTCTGTTTCTACGGTGCAGGCACTGTTTTGTCAGCCTGATGCTCTACATACTGGTCTGGAAAAATGATAACAATTCCTGTCTTTCAGTTCCGCCCGGTTATCGTATGTGGACAAAATAGAACTCAAAACTCAAACTGGCTGCTGACAGGATCCGTCAGGTAATGCTGGAATGTCAGAAACAGAAAAATGTCATTCTACTTTGTGACAGCTGGTATATGAAAGTCCGCTGGTATCCCTCCCCGAAGAATATCCGAATCTGGACATAATTGGGAATATATGGGCAGATTCTGTCCTGTATGATCTGCTACCGGCACGGACAGGACGAAAAGACAGGACATAGGAAACCAGTTATTATGAACAGAAAACGTTCTGGTCGCTGTGCAGTTACATGGTAAGAAACCGGAGCGGAATCGAACGGATGGTAAACCTGAGCAATATCTCATATTATGCCATGAAAATTCTGCCATATCAGGCAACAGATATTTTTTGCCGGTTTCGTGAAAACAGTCGAAAACGATATAAAATCACAACGTATCCTCAGAGTTTTAAAACAATTGATTTACCGTCAGGAATATCATCTATAAAGTGGTGTATATTCATTCTTTCATGCTTAAAACCAGTGTCCTGCTATATACCAGATATCTAAGAACCAAATAACCTTCTCTGTTTCCAGTATTCCAATATTACCATTCGGAATGATATGAAAGCAGTACCGCTTATATAAGCTGGAATAATACTTGGACTAAATCACCTGTCAAAATAATATCTGCGTAAATTTTTACAACCGGATGCCGTCAAATCATTAAATCTTCTCCTGTTGGTTCTCCACTGTTTCCAAGGATTTCTTCTCCGAATACATTATCATTCATCAACTTGATGATACAAATAAAATCTTCATCTTCATCAATAACCTGCTTCAATTCCTTTCTTAACTGAATAAATTTTGATGGTGTCATATCTCCCCGGAATACAGATTTTTGGAAATGCGACAGATATTTTTTACATATCTTAAAAACTTTTTGTACTCTTTTTTCTCCAACATCATAAAATAAAAATGCATAATTATAGTTTAATTCTTTTTTCATTAAATTCCTTCCTTTATTGAATATGGTATAAATTCTTTTTCTTCTAAAATATTTTTTATTAATTTATAACAGTCCAGCTTTAATGCTGTTCTGTAGGAAACTTTTCTTTTTAATTTTGAATGCATAAATACACTATCCATTCTTTCCTCAAAAGCTTTAATGAAAATCTTTCTTCCTTCTTCGTTTAAAATACAATAATTGACATCTTTTACAAAATGCTTTTCCACCTGTATCCTTCTGTTATTTACAAGTTCAAATATTGTTTTAAATACAATAGCCGGTTTAAATACTTCACTCAAATCAAGGCTCAGTGAAAATCTTCCTTCTGAAGGCTCATGTAGAAAACTGATTCTCTGATCCAGATGAGTCTGATATATGGCTGATATTGTTTTTGTATACAGCAATGTGTTTCCAAATGACACCAATGCGTTCATCGGATTATCCGGCGGTCTTTTCACTCTTTTATTCATAACAAAATCTTCCGGGAGAAAATACTGAAAGTCCTGATAAAATCTCAGCCACACTTCACCTTCATATGCCATGAGTTCTTTTACATCTCCCGCCTGTTCCACCTGCGGTAAAAATATTTTCTTTATCCAGTCCGTCGTTTCTTTTACTTCTTTTTTATCATGTTTGTAATAATGATACAACACTTCGTAAATATTAAGACCAATTCCTTTTACAATAGCTCTTGCAATATCCATTCTGTCATTCTGATATTTTAATGCCTGCTTTACAACTAATTTTCCACTAAGGTAATGGTCTCTCGGATAGTATGTTCCGCTATATCCTCCATAATAATTAAAAAAATGAACAATAATATTATTTTGCGCCAGAAAATCCAATAGTTTTGAATTAATACTTACTTCATTAAAACAATATATTTCTTTTGTATTTTCAACAGGAATATGTACATTTTTTCCATCTTTCCGAAAACACAGCGAATTATCTTTTCTTGACAGTTCTCCCATTGACATAATATATTTTGTAGTTCCCATCTTTTCCCTCCTCTAAATATAGCAATATTCATAATAGGCACAATTTTTACATGTATTTTTATGTATACACTCCGGTATTTCATCCTGTGCAAGTAATTGCTCTATTTCCTGAATATGTTTTTTTAATTCATTTTCCAGTTCGTCTGTCAGTTCTAAAATAATTGTTTTTTTATCTTTTTTATTTTTTTCTACAAATTCTAATTTTCCTTTCCGTATAATCCCTTTTTTCTTTAATACACTCAGATAATATAATAACTGCCATTTGGCTGCTTCCTCATCTGCATCTGATTTTTTTATTTCTGTCAGATATTCTTTCGTGATTTTATCCAGCCTGATATTATCAATCGCTATTTCTGTATTCTGTTTATCTTCTGCACGCTCTTCGTGAATTGCTCTTCCGATTTTTACAAGTTCACTATTATCTTCAAGATTCAAACGATTTCCAAGCAGATAGCACTGCCGTCTGCAATGGAAATAATAATTGATTAATGTCCCATTCACCCTCATGTTTTTCTCCTATATAAATAAATCCTCATTGCTACTAAATAATTCTTTTTGCAAAACACCATTTTCATCAAAATATGATTCCCCATCTTCTATATAATAGATATCACCTATCTGTTCATTCTCTGAAACCCTTTCCTGACTTCCCAATTGATAAATAAACAGATTCATTTCACTCCTTATATTATATAATTTCACCGTTTTTTCTGCATATGACATCTCTTCATTCTGTAAAAATTCCTTATATTCTTCCCATATTTCCCGCCCGTTTTTAATGCTTCCATCATCCATCTCCAGGTCCCGGGCAAAATATACATTCAGCAGCTGCCGGTTATCAACAATCAATTGCATTCTTTTTGATACTTCCGACATATCCAGATATCCAACCACATACTTAAAAAAATCCTGTATATTCTCTCCGTTTAATCTTTCTTTTTCTTCTTTCAGTACCGGAAGGATTTCCTTTTCATAAAACTGTGGAAAATCTTTCGTTATCAGGATTTCTCTGACTGCCTGATTTAATAAGGTTTTCTCTTCCTTTGCCCGCACATCTTCTTTATAAATCCCTAACGCATCATCAAGATGGAAAAAATACACTTTTCCACTCTTTTTCCCAGACCGGTTGATTCTTCCCATAAACTGTTCTTCACTGTCAAGCCTTGACACATCTTTATATCCAATATCCATATCTATATCGACACCCGCTTCTATCACCTGTGTTGCAATCAAAATCACGCAATCCATTTCCTCGATTTTATTTATGATACTTTTTCGTTCCTGAATGCTGCTGTCACCAGTCATCAGAAACGCCGGTTTTTCTGTATTATCCTTTAAATATGTATAAAATTCTTCTGCACTTTTCTTTTTTATAAATTCAATTAATATTTTTTTATTACCAATGCTATTTTTTTCTATATGCTCTGCCAACCTTTCATAAGTTATTTTTTTATCCAGCAGCTCATAAGAAATTTCTACTCTATGAGCAAATTTTTTATGATGAAAATATTTATCTCTGTCCCGGATTAAATTTACATACTCCTGCCCTTTTTCTGTCAGAAGTTCCAGATTCGGAAGTGTCGCTGACATGATAATCACTCTGATATGCATCAGTTTCGCAATTCCTTTTAAAAATGTAATAATTTCATTCCACAGGTTGTTTCTATAACTTTGTATTTCATCCAACACAATCACAGAATTACATAATTGATGAAAACCAAATGCATTTTCTTTACTGTCCCCAAACATTGTCTGAAACAGCATTACATGCGTAGACAAAATAATGGGATAGTTCAAAAACTGTCTGTCCAAAAGGATTTCCTGATACTTCTTTGTTGTTTCCTTTGTTTCTGCATTTATAGTGTTATTTTCTTTCAGCGGAACAAGAGAATTCACTACCGCTATCTGGGACATTATTTCTTTCTTATTTCCAAATACTTTTTCCATACATTTCATATTTTGTTCCACCAGTGTATTAAATGGATAAATATAAAATATTTTATTGGCATCCGAATGGGACTGTATAAGCTGAAAGCTGAGATTCATGGCTGTGTTACTTTTACCACTTCCTGTTGGTGCTTCCAGATAATAAATTGTTTTATCCCCATTTTCTTTCAATACCTGTTCTGCATCCAGAAACATTTCTGTCCTCAACAGATTAATATCCTGTATCTCATCCCATTTTTCTCTTGAAATCGGATAATTATTCTGTTGCTGTTCTCTTATTTTTTTCTGTACGGTGCCATTTTCATAGACTTCTATGATTTTTTTGCAATCAGCAATTTCCCCAAAATTTTTCACTTCTACTCCATTCATATATTCTGAAGTTGCATAATAATCAGCGGCAACCAGAAGGGAATAAAGCAATCTTGTCCATGTGTAGAGATATATCGCATTTCTGTTTAATTCCATCTGTTCTTTTAGTCTTTTCCAATTTAGTTTATAATTTGTAAATTTTTCATGTTCTATCTCTTCTTTCCACCTTTTCATCCATTTCTTTGCTATGTTTCCAAAATCTTCTTCATCGTGAAAGCTTTCGACATACCTTTGAAATTCGACTAAATTCCCGTGATGCCTGGATATAATATAGGAATAGATATATGCGTATTCCCTTAACAGTTTTACCTCCGGCTTTCCGATTACTTCTGCCTTACCTTTTATTTCTTTTATATAATACTCCAGATAAAACACTGCTGAAAGCATGGAATGTTTACTTCCAATCTCACTATCCGGACGAAGCTCCGGCTTCCAGGTATGTTTCATTTTGTCTTTCTGAAATGCCGGATTTAACTTTCCTAAATCATGCATGGTAACAATATTCCATGTCATGGATTCAAAAATTCTTTTTCCTTCTGCACTCATCTCTTTAAACATTTCTTTTTCAAATTCTTCCATAATGGATTCCACATTTTTTTCTTTTATCATTTGAATCCAGTATTTTTGTGAAGTCCCTGTATGTTCTTTTAATGTTTCTTTACTGACTCCATCTTCTGACAAATGCGCCAGACATTCTTCACTGCAGTCCGTAATACTTTCTATTTTTATCATCAGTTCTTCTATCTGCATAAAACCTCTCCCTTCAGATGAAATATTTCTGCTTCCCATTACCCGAAAAGTCCCCGCATATTGCGGGGACTTTCTCTAATAAAACATTAATATCCTGTTGTTTTCCTGATAAAGTACCCCGTCTTTAATATCTACCGGCATATTGGTATAGCAAAATGTCTCATATTCGTACAAATTTGTCCATCCGTTTATTGCTGTTGGAAGTTTCTCTTCATACTTATAGGTATCCGTTTCTTCTTCCTCATCATCGTCTTCATTATCCCAAAGACAGATATCTCCGTTTTTCTTCAGAAATAAACTGTCTATCCTGTAAATTCCGTTTTTTCCCTGTTTTAACATTACTTTCTCTACATTTGTAATATCTGCAGGATGATCATTTTTCCCCAGATATGGTATATAAATGCATTTTTTTAATTCAAGAAATTCTGTGAGTTCCCTGGCAGCTTCCGTATCAAGCAATACGTAGATCTGCCACATCGGATTTTCCAGCCATTGTTCTTTTACAATCAGATTTCCTCCTGTTTCACCGGATGCATACCCCACAGAATTATTAAAAACCTGCAATTTTTTTTGAATATATCCCTTTTTATTGCCTGGTACAACTGCTATTTTTAAATCCTGCAGTTTCTCATAAAATTCCGGATATTCTTCAGGAATTTCCTGTCCTTTTTTTGCTGCTTTCCATTCTTTCTGTGCATATCCGTTATAACCAAGAATTGCACCGAACATACCAAGCAGTGCGACTTTATGTATCTGCCCGTATGTATAATAATGGACTGCATTTACTTCCGGCTTTTTAAAAAATGCATTTCTTCCGCTTAGTGTAAATTTTATTGCTTCCATATATTACACCTCTTTTTGCGTGATAATATTGTAAATCTTTGCCTCCTCAGGTTCATTTTCCAGCCTTGTTGTATATGGATTATAATATATCTCTACGGATTTGATTCTACCTTTTAATTCTGCTAAAATTTCACTGCAATTTTTCAAATCAATGATATTTGTATTTTCTCCCTTTTCAAAAGTCATATACTCTGACAGATTTGGAAGATATAAGTCCGGCTCTGTTTCTACAAACAATGCAAATTCATTTTCACATCCCTCTTTTGCATTTGTGGCATAGGAAGTCGTTGCTGTTAGTGCTGTGCGTTTGAAATTCTGATAATCTTCTTCTGTATATCCGTCCGTTACACCGAGATTTACCAGTTCCTTATAGGCCAATGGGTTAATCACAAATGGATAAAAATAATGTGCTTCATTACTTGTAATCTTTGTTCCAAGTGTAGAATTTTTGGCTTCTCCCTCTTTTTCCTTATCCTTGCTTCCGTCACGGAAAGGCGATAAGATCTGCTGTTCCTCTGCCTGTGTATCTTCATATTTATTAAATCCCTGTCCAAACTGGACTGCTCCTGTAATTGAAAAATTATTCTTCGCCTCTGCAAATGTTGCTCCGAAATTTTTCACATCAACTGCTGACATAAGATTTGACAATACTTCCTTTGAATCCTTACTGTTTTTTAATGTCCCTTCTCCAAATAAAACCTCATATCGCTCTGCAAGGGAATTTGGAACCAGTGAATTATCCTTTGCAAATTTCATGGATTTAATATATAAAACCTTCTGTCCCTCATTATCCCACATTTTTTTCATCGGATATTTTAATGCCTTGTCACTTCCAAATACATTTCCATCAGAAGTTGTTTTCGGATATCCACTGAAATCTGCGTTCCAGTTTGCCATTATTGAAGAAATTCCTAATACACCATAAACTCTTTTTTCCATCATTATTTGCCCTCCTCTGCATTCTGTTTATTTGATTCATATATAAGACTATTACTGATATATCCTGCAATTACACTTTCCTGTATTATTTTTCCATTCATGTCATAATGAAGCGCCATACTGTACAGACGATTAAACCTGACAGCTTTTGTTTTATCTATCGCATAATCGTACTTGATAAAATACTGATTCAGTTTTTTCTTCATCATTTCCCCGTCTGTAATACTAAAAAACGGATTTGCAAGGGAATGCTTCTTTTCATTTGTCTTGCTGAGTGAAATAAAATAATTAACCAGCTGTCCCGCAGCATATGCAAATTCTGCATCACTCTCAATCAGGTTATCTTCCTTGCTGTTTATTTTCTCTCTTAATTTATTTCTGATTGTCTGATATGTTTCTTCCATATTTTCACCTCCAAAATATTCGTCCAACGAACACATTAAGTTAAACTGCTGTCCCATTTTCGCTGTATATCCGTTTTGAATGGAATTCTGCAGCATATCCCTGCAGACCATATGCATAATATGCTTCATTCCATCCTCTTTTCCATTATAAATCCAGGAAAAAATCGAACCTCTGGACCAAAGCAGTGTTTTCTTTAACTTACCATCTACTGGGATATCCTCCTGTGGGGTAAAGTAATTTTGTTTCAGATATTTTGAAAACAGAATTTCATGCAGTACATTTTGCAATTCTTCTTTACTTCTGTAATTCTTGTATCTTTCTTCCTTGTCCTCAAGCTGCAGTACATTTCTGTATACAAATTTCTTCTTCAGATTACATCTGAAATCAACAATGATATCCTGATATACAATTTCTAATTCTTTTGCTTTTCTTATCTGTAAAAAATATCCGGAAAAATCCTTGGCTGGAATTTCTCCCCTTTTTTGTGGATAAACTTTCTGTTCTTCATAGTCAAAGAAAATATCGTTCTTCCCTGCATTGGCAAAATTCATTAAATAATCAAAAAACAGCTTTTGTCTTAATGCCTCTTCCGGAGAAACCAGATATGGAACTGACATTTTCCTTGTTTTATGCTCTAAGTATGGTTTTTTTCCATTTAATCCAAGATTATCATTCGGAAGCCCTAATATCTGATTTCCGATTTCAATATTATAATCATTACTGTTATACAGTTTTGTCATCAGATATCGCTTATCTTCATCGAGATAACTTTCCTTCTCTGCCTCAAAGAAAATCTTCAGATAATTCTTTTCACTCATTCCTGTTTTATCCAGAGAAAAAATATGTTTCTTAATCCATTCTCTGTGACTCTCCAGTACGGTTTCCTGAATTTCCCCAATCTGTGCTGCAATATAGTCATACATTTTCCGATCTTTCGGTTTTTTATATTTTTCTTCGGGATGTTTTAATGTATCATAATATCGGTCAACAGCTTCTTCATCAAGTTTTCCATTTTCCAGGCTGTCCCATTTTATCCAGAACGAATGATAATTATTTGAATGAATAATTTTTCCGGGATCAACCGGTTTATTCATACTTACCAGTCTGCTGTGATAATCATAAAACAACAATTCCGGCGGAGGAGTCTGCTCCAGTCTTCCGGTTTTCTTATCCAGTTTTACTATTGTATGAGAAAGAATTTCTCCATTCACTCCTACAATGAGGTAATCTCCATCCGCCGGAATATATCTGTCCAGAATCAGCCGTTCTTCCTCTCCGGTTTTTTCCTTCGCCCGCTTCATCTCCTCGTTAAAAATTTCAAGGCAATCTTTTAACACTTGTCCACCCTCTCTCTATAACCACCTGTAATTACAATATCCGTAGCCCCTGGAATTCATCTCTCCGATCCCACTGCCGGTAAGAAAATATGCCAGTTCCTGGGCCTGTTCATTGTCTGCAATGCTTAAATGAATCTTATCCCCCAGCAGGGTAATCTCTTTGTACTGATTTGCAATCGGCTTTTTGTTCAAAAATGTAATCCCGGTATATAATTGAAAGTCTTCATTCATTTTCTTTTCCGTATAAGAATTGTATTTCTTTACAGCGTTTTCAAAAAGATGCCTTTCAAATTCTCCCAGTGACATCTGATTTCTCCAATATCCATCTTCCGTCTTCTGTAAAACTGGTGTCAATGTATACAATTCGCTGATTATCTTTTTCGGAATTATACGGGTCTCCAGTGTAAGTCCCTTAATTGCCCTTGTATAATGATTTCTTAACACCCTCGTCAGATACTTTGCCAGCTCCGCATCCATGGCACGCATGGTAATGGTGTAAATCTTATCCTTTTTATACAGGCCATCTTTTTCTACCGGGTAGAATCCGCCAAAACTGTAATTCTTGTACTGACGTTCCTTATGATATTCCAGCCAGTTCTTATCTTTCGCCAGCGCCGAATCGATAAAATGTGCTTCCTGCGAAAGCATTTTCTGATAAGGAATGTTTTCAAGAATATATACCCTGATTCGTATTTCATATACTTTCATTCCGTTCCTCCTTTCTATCAACTTGATTTTATAGTAAAATTATAACACTTTTATATTATTTTGCAAGTAAAATATCAAAAAAATTTCTTGTAAAATATATTTTTTTGTATATAATAAAAAAACGGGGTACAAATGTACCTCGTTTTTTATAACTACAACCTTTTGTTTTTAAATACTTGTTTTTATAGTATTTATAACTTCGATAAACCACAACATGCGATGTCCTATTCCACAGTTATCACATCATCCAGCACATAATGAAATGTCGGTGCAGAACTTTTATCATTTTCCTTATATGCCTTTCGCAGGTCGCACACATCCTGGGGATTATCGGGATCCGTTCCTGTATAATCCCCCTGAAAGACTTCTATCTTTCCTTTTTCGAGCTGCTCTATTACTTCTCTGAGTTTTTCCTGTGTGCCTGCGGCACAGGTGAATTCATTGAGTTCGAGCATCTCCACCCAGTTTTCCTCAAATCCTGCACCCAGATCGTTGCCATTTACATTTCCGCGTATGGACTGTTCTATGGTTTTGTCGTTCAGAACTGCAGCTACTGCACCCATGATGTACGGCTGCCAGTTTATCTTACAGCCAGTCAGATATGTGGTCGGTGCTACATCTGTCATGCTCTGGTTGTAACTGATGAGGTAAACCGGCGTTCCTGCGGCGGTTTCCTCGCAGGCGGCTGCCGGTCCTGCCGTGTCGGAATGCTGGGAAATAATGACACAGCCTTCTTTGATAAATTCCCTGGCGAATTTTTTTTCCTGGAGATAGTCGTTCCATTTATTCGTATAGCGGACACTCATGACCGCATCTTCCACAACAGAACGCACACCCAGAAGAAATGCCGTATAACCCGAGATTACTTCCGGATATGGGTATGCTGCCACATATCCTATTTTTGCCTGCTCTTTCGTGATCGTACCGTTTTCAATTAACTCCTGAAGTTTCAGACCTGCCGCCACTCCGGAAACATATCTTCCCTGATAAATTTCGCCCATAAAGGTATGGTAATTGGCAAGTTTGGGTTCTTCATTTGCATTGGCACAGGTTGCCATGCAGAATTGCACATCCGGATAACGTTCGGCAAATTCTTTCGTGGTCACACCATAATTATAACTGGTGGAAAAGATCAGTTCGCAGCCGGCATCCACAAGCTCCTGCAGAGGCTTTTCTTCCGTTCCCTCTGCAATGTTGTATTTTGCGATAACCTCAACCCGGTCGCCGTATTCATTTTCGACTGCTATCTGGGCTTTGATAAAATTGTTGGTGTAAGTGGTCGTAGCATCTCCAACGTACAGGAAGCCTACTTTTATTGTTTTTTGTGCATCTTCTTTTAATAAGAACTGGTGTGCTGCCACAACGCATATAATTACGGCTGCAACTGTGAGGAATGTGATTCTATATACTCTTTTCATCTGTATCCGCCTCCGTTTTTTTACTGTCCGCATAGATTTCGTCTACATTGATCTGCTTTTTTGCGATTAATTCAAGCATAATATCCGTCAGTTTCGGATCAAACTGTGTCCCGCGTCCGCGTTTTAACTCTCCGATTACATAGTCAAGATCCAGTTTTTTGCGGTATACACGGTTTGCCGTCATGGCATCAAACGCATCTGCGATACCGATGATTCTCGCATTTAATGGTATTTCTTCCCCCTTCAGTCCATGCACATAGCCGCTTCCGTCATATCTCTCATGATGATATAATGCTCCCTGTTCCACATTTTTAATAAGGGTAAAGTTTTTCAGTATTTCCCCGCCTTTTACTACATGCGACTTCATAATCTTATATTCTTCATCCGTAAGTCTTGCCGGTTTATTCAGAATACTGTCCGGTATTCCGATTTTTCCGATATCATGTAACAATGCTGCCCTTTTTAATTCTTCGCAGCTTTGCTCATCAAATCCCAGCTCTCTGGCTATCATAAGCGAATACTGTGCGACTCTGGCGGAATGCTGGCTGGTATTTTCATCTTTTGCATCCACAGTCCGGGCAATGGTAAGAACGGTTTCATTTCCCATCTCGATCTGATTTCTTGCCAGTTCCAGTTCCTTTTTCTGCATATTTAATGTTCTCTGTATCTGTGTCCGGAAGAACAGCCAGGTCAGATATGCAACCGCCATGGCAAATACTACAACCATGTATACAGCAAACCAGTAGTTATCATATATTTCTTTTTCTTTTATAATCGTATAACTGTTTTCAACCACGGTATTTCTGGCTTTGCTGTCCAGAACTGCCAGCCGGAAGGTATATGTTCCTACCGGAAGTCCTGCATATACGATACTTGTCAGTTCATTCTGCGGCACGATTCTAGGCTCGCTGTCATATCCCTCCAGATAGATGCTGATATACGGTGTATTTACAGAATAATTAATAATCTCCGGAAGTATTTCCAGCTTTTCCGCACCACGTTCAATATATACTTCCTGTTCCCTCTCAACCGTAAGTTTTTCATCATCTATCTTAACCATGCGTATCTGCATACGATAGGATCGGACTGCAATTTCATAATTATCCAGATTTATGCACAGAACTCCGCTGTCCGTTGACAAATACAGATTTCCGTTTTCATCCGTATAATTCCAGGAGTTCGGAGTCAATGCTTTTTCCAGACCGCTCTTTGCATCCAGAAGTTTATATTCCAGGTTCGCACCGCTTATCAGTGCATTCTGATCCACCACATAAATTCCGGCAGAACTCAGCACAAAGAGATTTCCGTCATTTCCATGTATCACGTCATAGTTATTATAATATGGAAAATTATCCAGAATCCTGATTTCTTCATTCTGATCCATATAGCAGATACTATTTCCGGTTACGATAAACAGTCCTTCCCCGTCCGAAGATTTTTCCATGCGCAGAATCACATCCGAGCCGAGACCATTTTCTTTCCGGTAAACTTTTTCCAGTTTGCCGTCTTTTATTCTGGCGATTCCGTCCCCGTCCGTTCCTGCAAAAATAACACCGTTCTGGTATTCATACAGACATAATATCTTCAGATTGCGTAATCCATCCTTCGCTCCAAAGACAGAAACTACATTTCCATCCCTGATACAGGTCAGACCGGAATCACCGGCTGCCGCTATCGTTCCGTCCTGCAGTTCAATGATATTCCGGAATTTATTTCCATTTGTTCCGCTGTTCTGATCATAAACCTGGATCTGTCCATCTTCCGATATTTCATAGATACCTTTTCCTGTGGTTGCTATCCACAGATGATTTCTGCTGTCCGCAAACAGACAGCGGATTCTTACCCCATTGAGCATATCGGTAAGCATATCTTGCTGTGGCTGATTCGTTGCTTCGTCCACGATTTCGAGGCCGCCGTCCTTTCCGACATACAGCTTTCCATTCCACCGGATGACCGTATTTGTCACATTTTCTTCTATCCCGCTCTGGCTGTACACTTCCATAAAAACGGATTTGCACAGGCGCAGCAGCCCCAGTCTGGATGAGGTAAACCACAGATTTCCCTGATAATCCTGAATCATATGGTCAATGGAACTGTTGAAGGCATCCGTATTCAGCATATGATATACACCCTCTCCGTCAAAATATGCAATACCGTTGTCGGCACAGAGGAAGAGAGTTTCGTCTTCCTGAAAACATACTGACTTTATGTTATTCAATTCTTCGCAGAACAACCGGTCTGACAGCACGAGTCCTTCTTTGCAGTCATATATTTCAATCGTTTTTCCGGATGTTCCCGCATATAATTTTCCTTCCTCATCGAACATGCAGCAGGTGTAGTTTCCCCCTTCTGCCGGCTGCAGCTCTGCCAGTATTTCCTTCCCGCGGATCAGATATAATTTTCCTTCGTCCGTAACCACCGCAATATTTCCATTCTGGTCGGAATCTATACTGTTCGCATAGATGATTTCCGGAATGGTATCTTTCACTGACAATCCGCCCGCCAGTGTAAGTATCGACATTGCACCGCTTGTCCCTACATAATAGTCCCCATCGGAACTCTGGGTTATACAGCGGACGGAATCTGCCGTCAGTCCGTCTTTTTCCGACACAACATTGGTAATGGTTTCATTAATACAGATGGATAACCCGCTGTCATTCGTTCCGATCCACAATCTGCCCTCTTCATCAGTATAAAGACAGTTTACCGTCTTTACGGATTCAAATTCATCCATCCACTGGAATTCATTTCCATTATAACGGTACAATCCTCCATAAGTACCGATCCATAAGATTCCATCCGCAGTCTGGGCAATATCATTCGCGCAGCCACCCGGCAGACCGTTTTCCCTGTTATAAACCGTCTGTATATAGGTGGTGTAATCTGTCTTATCTTCCGGATTCACTGTCTCTGCCTGTGCTTTTCCTGCTCCTGACATCAGGAAAAGAAAAAGTAACAGCCCAACAGCTGTTTTTCCGTTTTTCTTTTTCTCCCGCATCCGCCGGTACAGCCGGATGCTCAGAAAGAGTACTACAATGGTAAATACCTTATCCAGGAAATCCATGTAGAACTGTCCTGCAAAATGGCTGATTCCGGAGTGGAAACCAAGTTTTGTAAGCACCTCGATCACGCCGTCACCCCATATATTTCCTGTCATTCCGTCAAAAAAGCAATAGTTCAGCGGCAATGATATTCCTACGGACAAAATCGTTACCATAAAGCACAGGGATAATGTTCCGAACAGATTCTCCATATATTTTCTTGCTGCTGAAATTCCTACAATAATACCTACAATCACACTGACCAGGCCATACAGCATATAGGTCCAGGAATATATAATTCCATAGATAATATTTACTGATACTCCTACCATTGCTCCGCATGCAGGTCCCAGCACATAAGCCGCGAGAACCGTCCCGAAAGCATCCATCCATACCGGAAGCTGTAATGCCTCTGCCAGTATCTTACCCGCATAGTTTAATGTAATACAGAATATTACAAATAAACTAATCTCATAACATTTCCTATTCTTCATCTATTCTACCTCGTATCATGCTTTTCTTTAGTTCCATTTATATCGTAGCAAATTTTGGAAATTTTTCAATACAAAATGCACAAATTGACGTTTTTTCGCATGAAACGCATGATTTTGGCACAGAATTTCTTGTATACAAAGAAGCAGGCACTGCTCCCAGCACCTGCTTCTTATCTAAAACCCTGATTTATTTCGGTAATTACTCTATCATAATATATTTCTTCTGTTCAACCTGCGGATTTTTCTCTTTCTTCGGCACGAAGAGTTTCAGGATACCATGTTTAAATTCACCTTTGATATCTTCCTGCTCCAAATCCTCGCCTACATAGAAGCTTCGCTCACAGGCTCCGGAATAACGCTCCCTGCGGATGTATTTTCCAGATTTCTTCTCCTGATCGTCCTCCTGGAGTCCTTTCTCCGCATGAATGGTTAAATATCCGTTTTCTAATAATACCTGCACATCTTCTTTCTTAAATCCAGGCAAATCCATCTCCAGCTCGTAACCCTGTTCATTTTCCTTAATATCTGTTTTCATCAGGTTTTTACCACGTCTGCCGTACAGCTTCTTCTCTGCCATTTTCATATCATGGTCATTATAAAATGGGAATCCCATATCCTGAAAGAAATCATCAAACATTGAATCATTAAAAAGTTCCGGTACTAACATAAGTCATCTCTCCTTTTCATTGATAGCATATCTGCTAAATATGATGTTTATTATTTCTGGTTTCTGGAACCCGGAGCGTTAGGAACTTATCTGTTTATTTATTTCCCTTCCTTTGTTCTGACTACGTTATACCACTTATTATTAGCACTGTCAAGAGGTGAGTGCTAATTTTTTTGTGTTTCTTTTGTGAACACTACCCATTCTATAGATTAATTCACGATCTTCCAGACTGTATAACTGTTTTATCTTCGTTGCTGTTATGCCCTAATCTTTTAAATGCTTCTTCTGCCAGTTCAACATCAATCCCGACATAATCGCCATTTTCATCTACATAGCTAAATGGCGGGTAATCATCACTTCCAACCACAATTTCTGTAAAATGCTCTGTATCCGGCTGTTACCTGCTGCCCATCTTTTCACAGCCTGCAAAAATCGTACTGCTGATACACAAAATTAAAACTGCTGACACATATCTTTTCAAACGCATTCTCATCTCTTCCTCTTAAATCCATTAAGACTACAAAAAACCCCGTCATCTGACGGAGTTCTCCAGCTGATACTATATTTAGCATAATCTCTGATATTTTCTATGTCAATCTTTTTGCAGATATCTGCGGTCAGATTGCTCTTGTATACTTCTTAAGCCATTCCTTTTCTTCTTCCTCCAGGTATTCTGCCACAACCGCATAAACATTCCTGTGATACTGATTGAGCATATCCTTCTGTGCCTGCGTCATCTGTGCAGGATCGATTCCATCCAGATCAACCGGTACATACGTCAGATTTTCAAATTCCATAAACTGGCCATACTCATTTTTTCCTGCTTTCCGGCAGAGCAGTTCATTTTCTATACGGATGCCGTATCTGCCTTCTTCATAGATTCCGGGTTCATCCGTGGTAACCATGCCTTCTTCCAGTGGAATCTCTGCCAGTCCCGGCAATGCCCTCCAGCGGAATGCATTCGGCCCTTCATGCACATTCAGCATATAACCGACACCATGACCGGTTCCGCACCGGTAATCCTTCTCTTTCTTCCACAACGGCTGTCTGGCAAGGATATCGAGATTTCTTCCGGAGCAGCCATAAAGAAACTTTGCATTTGCCAGTTCCAGATTTGCAATGACTACTGCAGTGAACATTTCTCTTTCTTCCTCTGAAATCTCGCCCAGAACAAATGTTCTTGTGATATCCGTCGTGCCTTCTTTATAATGTCCGCCGGAATCCACCAGCAACATTCCTTCCTGCAGTAACTCCACCTCATCCTCTGCTGATGGTTCATAATGCATCATAGCAGCATTTCCCTTATATGCAGAGATTGTATCAAAACTGATATCAATATAATTTTCCAAACCTGCCCGGAGTCCGTCGATATACCGTGCCGCCTGATATTCCGTAATTTTCTCTTTTCCTGTCGTATTTTTCAGCCAGTACATGAATTTCACCATTGCCACGGCATCTTTGATATGTGCCTTACGGATATTCTCTGCTTCCACTGGATTCTTTACCGCCTTTAACAAGGTTTCCGGATTGTAACCGACAGTAATTTCTGCCTTCAGGCTGCATTTTGTTTTGTAATTAATTGCATGCATATCTGCCAGCACATGACCCTCTGTAATATCCGCCAGTTCATCATAGAACCGATCATATGCTTTCACCTGGATTCCATTGTCTTTCAGATATTCTTCAATCTGAAGATTTATGCTTTTCCTGTTGACATACAGCATTGCTTCTTTGTCTGTAACCAGCATATGTGCCAGCAGAACCGGTACATGGTCGATATCCGCCCCTCTTAAATTGGTCAGCCATGCAATATCACACAGGTCGGACAGGACATGAACCTTTGCCCCCTTCTCTTCCATGATTCTACGGACTTCTTCAAGTTTCTGTGCCGGTGTTTTTCCTGCATATTCCGTGGTCAGGATAAATGCCCGGCTCTCTGGGAATGCCGGCCGATCGGTCCAGATCCGGTCTGTCAGATCCGAATCCACACATAGCTTCGCATTCTTCTCCTCTGCTTTTTTACTGTAATAAATGCCTTCCCCGGCACTCACTATTCTTGCGTCAAATCCCAGACAGCCGCCCGATTTTAAATGACTGTCTATATATTCATGCACAGTCGGAACACCTTCCATTCCACTGCGGAACAATACTACTCCGGTTCCTTCCAGTTCCTTCTCTGCCTGGACAAAATATCTTCCATCCGTCCATAGGCATGCCTCCTCTTCTGTTATCACCGCTGTTCCCGCAGAACCTGTAAATCCTGTTATGTACTCTCTTTCTTTAAAATAGTCACTGATATACTCAGACTGATGATAGTCTCCCGTCGGAATAATATAGATCTCTATCCCGCTCTCCTTCATTATTTTCCGCAATTCACAGATTCGTGTCCTGATTAAGTTTTCCACTGTGCAGCCACTTCCTTTCCTACGATATCATGCGAGTTTTTTCAAAGCTCTGAGAACTTCTTTTAACTCGTCAGAACGATTATCGTATATTTCCAGTGTTTTGTCCAGTCTTTGCACTAATAATTTAATATATTCCAGATATTCGCTTCCATCTCCGGCTTCACTGGCATCTTCATAATGGATCTTATCCAGTCCGTAGATCCGGTCAAGTTCCTGAATATTCTCCTCTCTTTTCATCTCGCTCTCCTCGATTGCGGAATTAAGATAAAATACCTGTGCCGTAATGCCTGTAATAATCATCTGCAGCTGTTCTGCATCTTTCAGCTTTACAAATGTTTCATATACTTCCAGCTCTTCGTTGTAACGGAAAAAATAAGCTTCCCCTTCCATGGTAAATGCCACTTTTCCCTTGATGGCTTTGAGAAGGGCTGCATTCTTTCTGGCACATTCCCTTACCTTCTGCTCCCAGCCGATATCCTCGGATGCTTCATAGGAAAACTCCCTCGGATCTTTCCGCAGATAACCGCAAATCTTTAAAAACTGATCGCTTCTCATAACCTTAATATTTGCAATATTTACTCCTGTATCCTGATATATCTGTTCCGGAGAAATCTTCTCCTGCGCAATATATCTCATAATATTTTCCTGTATTTTCTTTGAGTCTTCTTTCATCTGTTTCCCTCCTGAGTATTCAAAATGAAGAACTTCATTTTATTATTTTTTATTATATTCTTCTATCTGAAGAATTTCAACAAGATATTTTATTTTTCCATATTTCGCTAATTGACAGCCTGCTTTTCGTAGCTTATGATAAATAATATTATATTAAGTAATTGCAAAACTCATAATCTATCTTTATTGTATATGCAAATTGAACAATTACTAAGAAGGTACTATGAGGTAGGTACTAAGGAGGGGCCCAATTTATTGGGAAGATTCCTTAGTACGGTCGGTACTTAGGTCAGGGCTACCTGACCTTATGTATCCGCTACCAGCCGAATGTAGCGAGAGCATGTCTTCGTGTAATGTCTCATTTGCATATACACTTACAAAAATTTTAATGTTTTGCAATTACTTAAAATATCAAAGAAAGGATACTCCGATGACACCGAAAAGTATAGGCTCAGTTCTAAAATATTACAGAAAACTGCGTAATCTGTCCGTAAATGATGTTTCCCTATATCTAAGTGAAAACAATTCCTCCGCATCGCCAAAAACAATTTACGGATGGGAAAACGATCATACAGAGCCAAATCTTCATACTCTGGTCCTGTTGTGCCACCTTTATGAAATCGATGACATATCTTCTGCCTTCGGTTTTACATCGGCAGATTCCGGCTTAAACATTAATCCTACCGAGTTTGAACTGGAGCTTATCCGCAGGTACAGAGAGTACCCCTCCCTCCAGCCTGCCATAAATAAGCTTCTTGATTTACCATGATTGACAAATAAAGAAGTTTTCTGTTATACTACTAAAGTATTCTCAGGAAAGGTATGGTTATTAGCATGGAAGAAACAAAAAACGACAATATTTTAAAAGATAACACCCAGGAAATTGTTGATCTCATACGAAGTAACCTGTCTGTTCCCGAAAAGAAAGAACGGCTGAATGATTATCACGAAAATGATATTGCCGACGTGCTGAACATTCTGACCGTAGATGAACGTAAGAAATTATACCAGTTACTTGGTCTTGATAAAACTTCCGAGATCTTTTCCTACCTGGAAGAGGACGTTGGTACATATCTGGAAGAACTTGACGCGGAACGTGCTGCCGATATCATTGAGAGCATGGACTCCGATGATGCCATAGATGCACTGGAAGAACTTGAGGACGATCACAGGGAAGAAATTATTGCCCTGATTAACAGCGAGGCAAAAGAAGATATTGATCTGATCCAGTCATTTGAAGATGATGAGATCGGAAGCCGCATGACCACGAACTTTATCGTAATCAATAAGAATCTTACGATCCGTCAGGCGATGAAGGAACTTGTATCACAGGCTGCCAAAAATGACAATATCTCCACACTTTATGTCGTGGATGCACATGGACTTTTCTACGGTGCGATTGCACTTCAGGATCTTATCATTGCAAGGGATTATGTTGATCTGGAATCACTGATTATTACTTCCTACCCTTATGTATATGCCGATGAACAGATTGAAGACTGCATTGAATACCTGAAGGATTATTCAGAAGATTCCATTCCTGTCCTTGACCGAAAAAAAACACTGCTTGGAATCATTACCTCACAGGACATCGTCGAAGTCGTAGATGAGGAAATGAGTGAAGATTACGCAAAACTCGCCGGTCTGAGTGAGGAAGAAGATTTAAACGAGCCTCTGCGTGAAAGCATCCGCAAGCGTATGCCGTGGCTGGTTATTCTGCTCTTCCTTGCACTGGGTGTTTCCACCGTAGTCGGAATGTTTGAACCGGTTATTGCCCAGCTGACCATGGTGGTATCCTTCCAGTCACTGATTCTTGGTATGTCCGGGAACGTCGGTACACAGTCCTTAGGTGTTACCATCCGTGTCCTGACCAATGAATCCATCCGTCCGAAGGATAAACGCAGACTGATTTTTAAAGAAGTACGTGTTGGATTATCCAATGGATTTCTGCTCGGAACCCTGACCTTCGTTTTTATCGGACTATATATTTTATTTTTCAAATCCCAGACGCCATTATTTGCATTTTCCGTATCCGGATGCATCGGTCTCGCCCTGATGGTGGCGATGGGTATTTCAAGCCTTATGGGAACTACAATTCCTATCAGCCTGAAGAAATTGGGCATGGATCCTGCCGTTGCATCCGGTCCCCTGATTACCACCATGAATGACCTCGCCGCTGTTATTACCTATTACGGCATGGCATGGTTACTGTTAATTAATACATTACACCTTGCAGGCTGATTTTATCAAACCGGAGGAGAAATTTATCTAAATTTTAATGGTAAATTTCTCCTTTTTATGTTATGATAATTTATGATTGATGTAACTGGCAGATTTATATATTTTTTACCTGACGTAATAACGGAACAGAATTTTTCTCTACTCCGCTATTCCTATATAAATCATGAAAGGACGAACGAAAATGGAATACAATGAAAAGGATTTTAAAATCAGCGCGAACCGTAAGACTCAGAAAGTGTGGATCATATTATGTGTCATTCTGACCATGTCTTATGCAAGTGATACTGCCAACGGGCTTTACCCCAAAACAGCATATGTAGCATTTCTGCTGTTCTGCTGGATTCCAATTATAATTGGACGCATTATATTAAGACTTCAGGGGTATGCCACCCCCATTTATAAGGATGTTATTGCAATAGGTTATGGTATCTTTTATGCCTATATCGTATTTACAACCGATTCACAGCTTGCATTTATTTACATCCTGCCCGTAACAAGTATGCTTATATTATACAAGAATCGTGGATTTATTGTGCGGTGCGGTATATTTAATACAATTATCGTTGTCGCAGGTGCCGTTTACCACTACAATGCCGGTATTAATTCCGCAGCTGATTTCAAAAATTACCAGCTGCAGTTTTCCTGTATTATATTATGCTACATTTGCTACGTTTTATCTATCAATCATTTAAACTGGTCTGACGGTACGATGTTAGACTCCATTAAGAATAATCTGAGCCGTGTCATAACTACCATCGGTCAGGTTAAAACAGCCAGCAATACAATTGTTGACGGCATTACCGTTGTCCGCGAATTATCGGACGAAAATATGCAGGGGGCTTCAGCCGTTGTCGACAACATGACAGAATTGAGCAAAAAAAATGAGGTATTACATGACCGCACCATGTCATCCATGGATATGACAGAAGATATCAATACACAGGTCAGGAATGTCGCGGATCTGATTGACGAAATGGTCGGTCTGATCAACGAATCCGTAAGACATTCCGATGCCAGTTCATCTGAGCTTGAAGATGTTGTAAAAACAACAAATACCATGGCAGAACTTTCTTCCGAGCTTGAAAAGATTCTGACTGAATTTCTCCATGAATTTGAACTGGTAAAAGAGGAAACAGGAACGATCACGAGTATTTCCTCCCAGACTAATCTGCTTGCTTTGAATGCCAGCATTGAAGCTGCCAGAGCCGGAGATGCAGGCAGGGGATTTGCCGTAGTCGCAGACGAGATCCGCAACCTCAGTACAGGTACGCAGACTTCTTCCGGAAGAATTATGGAAGCATTAGGAAATCTGGAAGATACTTCCAGAAAAATGACTTCTTCCATTAAACAGACACTTGACCTGATTCAGTCCACGAAAAGCAAGATTACACAGGTCAGCACAAGTGTTACTAATATCGCCTCTGATTCTCAGCAGCTGGGTAATAACATCCAGGTTATTGATACTGCTATGAAAGATGTGGAACAGGCTAACCAGAAGATGGTCAATAATATGCAGGAAATCTGTGATGCCATGGACGTCATGACATCTTCCGTGAAGCAGGCGGATGACACAACCAAAACCATGTTAAGCAAATACTCAGAATCCTCAAAGAATGTAAACAATATCGAAAGTGTAGTCGGACAGCTGATGGAAGAACTTGGTGCCGGAGGTTTCATGGGAATCCAGGATATTCTGCCTGGCATGAAGATATCCGTTGTGACCAATACCAGTGAAGAAAATGGCACTTCCGGTTTTGTTTCTGAAGGTGAAGTTGTAGAACGCATAGATGATGAACTCTTTGTTACACTTATTCCTGAGAATGGAACGGTTATGAGTGGTTCTTCCAAAACAGAAAACTGTAATCTGCGGATTATTGTGAATAATACACTTTATAACTGGAAAGATGCAAAGATTACGGCAGTGCCTCAGCGTGGTACAGACTGCTATAAACTGGTAACAGAGTCCAATCCTGTCGTTATGAACCGCAGAAAATACACCCGTATGTCCATCAGCAATACCTGTACCGTTACGTTTAAAGACAACAAGAAATCCTACAACGGTCATATGGTCAATATAAGTGCAAATGGTTTCGCATTCTCCTGTACGGATGAAGTATTTGCCGATGCCAAAGGAAAGGAAATTGCTATCTCCATTCCTGATTTTTCCATTGTTTCCGCACGAAACCTTACAGGCGTTATTATCCGTAGTTCGAATAATGACGGAGAATACATCGTCGGATGCCGGATGCCGGAAGATCATTTACAGATTAAAGAATATATTGAACACAGATAGGCTAAAGGGAAACAAAAAGATGGGCAGAAATGCCCATCTTTTTATTTCTCCGGCTTATTTATAAATGGAAATGCCGGATGGTCTGGGACAGCTCATCCGCTATCTCTTTTAATTTAACCGCATTCCCCTCAATCCGCTCGAAGGTATCTGCCACCTGCATAGTCTGTTCACAGGTTTTTTGCGTATTCTCTGCATTTTCTGCCGCAATCCTGCTCAGATCCCCAACCGTCTGTATAATTTCATTTCTGGAAGTTTCCAGCCGTACCGCACCTTTTTCTATGCTATCGATACTTCCAAGTGACGTACGGATTCCTCCCATTACTTCATTTACGATATGCTCGGTTTCTTCCATATTTCGGCTCTGTGTATCAACAATTTCTTTTACCCGCAGCATGGTTTCTACGGCAATGCCGGAATCTGAAATCAGCTCCCCTGTAATCTCTTCTATCGTACCGCTTGAGGTATTGGACTGTTCTGCCAGTTTCTGTATCTGGGATGCTACCACCGCAAATCCTTTTCCGGCATCCCCTGCCCTGGCTGCCTCAATGCTTGCATTCAGACTCAGCAGATTCGTTTCATCTGCAATAGAGGTAATAATCGCTGTCGCCTCACGGATTTTCTGGGCGGATTCATTCGTCTGGTTTGTCTGTCTGGTAATATCTGCTATGGACTGCTCCACTTCATCATTGATTTTTCTCAGACTCTGAATGGTTACTGCCGCCTGCTCTCCAAACTTACGCATTACATCCGCATTTTCATTCAGGACACCAGTCTGTTCTGCGGTTTCACTAATCTGCTCTCCCATTCTCATCACATGGTCGGATGCATTCTTTGTATTTTCTGCCTGCTTTATGCTGCTCTCCGTAATATGTCCTACCGCCTGTTCCACCTGCTGCATGGTCCGGTTCGTTGTACGTGCCGTAATACCCAGTTCCTCGGAAGCCTCTGTCAGTTTCTCCGTTCCCTCGGCAATCTGCTTTAAGATATGTTTCAGCTCTTTCTGCAGGGTGTAAATCGACTGTGACAAATCTCCCACCTCGTCTTTTCTTGTCAGCAGCTTTTTGCTGATTTCAACTCCCAGCTCGCCTTTTGCAACCGTCTGCACGATACCGATTCCTTCCCGCAGGGATCTGCTGATGGAGATGGAAACCAGTACGGATGCCAACACACAGAGTACCATGACCAGAATAACGGAAATAATAATCATCCAGATGATTTTATTTATGGCAGCATCCTTCCTGGATTTATCCGTACCAACAAATATCATTCCGATGATTTCACTGGTACTTCCCTTCTGGTAAACCGGCATATAATATCCGTAATTCAGGTTTCCGTCCAACGAAACCGCTTTGCTGAAATATTCTTCCCCACCTTCTAAAACCGTCTTTATAATCTTATCTCCGGCCTCTGAAGCCAGAATACGGTTTCCGTCATCGTCCATGGCAGAAGTCATGATTCTGGACTTTCCATAAAAGAAGGTTACATCCATTCCCGATTTGGATTTAATATTGTCTACCAGATTTTCTGATTTGGAAATATTATAGCTTCCTTTCCAGACGTCCCCATTCTCTGCCATCATATATTCACCGGAATTCTGGTCATATGCCGCCAGTGCCGCAGCCGCCGTTCCCTGTAAGGAATCCTGTATCTCATCTATCAGGGAATCCTTCACCGTGGTCAGTGCAATGACAATTGACGCAATTCCAAGTATCAGTGCAGGCAATACTGCCAGTGCAATAATTTTCTTCTTCAGATTCATTTTCATCTCATCATCTCCTATTCCTGTCCGGTTTATCCGACAACTGTAACATTTTTGTAATACCAGTCGATTCCACCCCGGATCGTGGCATCATCGAGTGTTTTTCCCTCTTCACCTACAGTTCTTCCGTCATTTGTTTCCATGACTCCATCGAATACATTGAATTCCCCGGACAAAATCTTTGCCGTAGCCTCATCCACCTTCTGCTGTGTTCCCTCTGCACAGAAATCCGCCAGATCCGTAATCGCTACCAGTCCGTCCGCCATTCCTCCATAGTAATCCGAACAATCCCAGGTTCCGTCAATCAGGCTCTGAACCGCCGAAGTATAATACGCACTCCAGTTCCAGATTACGCTGCACAGGCAGGAATCCGGTGTTTCTTTACTCATATCGGAATTATATCCTATGCCATACACACCTCTTTCCTGTGCCAGAGTCTGCGGATAAGGTGTATCACAATGTTGTGCCATCACATCACAGCCCATATCCAGAAGCAGCTCTGATGCCTCTTTTTCTGCGGTTTCGTCATACCAGCTGTTTGTTACCTTCACATAAATCTGTGCCTGAGAATTTACGGAATATACACCCAGTGCGAACGCATCGATTCCACCGGTCACCTCGGAATTGGAAGAATCCTGTGCCGCCACATAGCCGATCTTATTTGTCTGCGTCTTCATTCCTGCCACAATACCGCTTAAATATCTCGCCTGATAAATACGTCCGAAATAATTATTATAATTTTTTCCGTTATTCAGATACCCTGTTCCACTGGAAAAATATACATCCGGATATTCTTCCGCCATTTCTGCAACAGGCTCCATATATCCCCAGCTTGTCGCAAAGATGATATTACAGCCCTCATCTACACATTCCTGCAATGCCTTCTTTACCGCTTCGCTGTCCGTGTCATCCACATTTAACTTCCGCACAATCTGGTCATCAGACAGACCGAGATTTTCCTGCATTCCCTGTATTCCCAGATCATGCGTATACGAATATCCGCCTCCTTCTGCCGGATCGGACAGATGCAGCACCCCTACTTTGATATCCTGCTTTGCAATCCCCTGATCCGCCGTACTATCCTGCGTACTTTTGCTTCTGTCCGCTCCCGTCACATGGTTTGTTGCATAATCATCAATCTCCGTCTGTGCTTTGCACCCGGAGAATATTACCATGATAAATGTAAGCAGTAAGAATAATACTCCCGTTGTTCTCTTTCTTTCCATCTTCGTTTCCTCCTTTTCCAGTTTGATTCTTTAGTTAATTGCGAAACTCATAACTTATCTCTATTGTATATGCAAATTGAACAATTACTA
>ERZ772854.786-NODE-786-length-35620-cov-5.069282_pt1 | contig 35620 bp, 28 predicted proteins | sample MGYA00580844_ERZ772854 | MGnify/ENA primary metagenome ERZ772854 (study PRJEB29015, sample SAMEA2737727) | human gut metagenome | biome: human gut; feature: human-associated habitat; material: faeces | place: China | collected 2012 ...
ACAATGGGCTTATAGCCCTAGTACAAACCACCCGTTTAACGGGTGGTCATGACTTGATGAGAGAAATTGTTGCCAGTGTCTGATTCTTTTTATTATCTAAGAACGAAAAAAACGTATATTAATGATAAAAATGAGAAAAATAACAAGGTATTCCATTGACAAAAGTGAAAAAAACGTTTACTCTGTATGGAAAGGAGGATATATTATGCTGATAAGATTTAATGTGAGTAATTTTTTGTCATTCGAAAATCGACCTGAAGGTGGATCGGAAGAATTTTCCATGATTGCAGGTAAGGTGCGAAACAAAAAAGAACATATTTATGAAGATGGAAAAATCAAACTTCTTAAGTTTGCAGCAGTGTATGGAGCAAATGCAGCAGGAAAATCGAATTTGGTTAAGGCAATGGATTTTATGAGGCGTGTGATCCTCTATGGCTTACCTGATGGCCATACAGAAAAATATTGTAAAACGAATCCGGATAATGAGAAAAAGCCAAGTTATTTTGAAATGGAAATTTTACTTGACGGAAAATATTATGCATATGGTTTTGAGGTCATTTTAAGTCAAAGCGAGTTCATTTCAGAATGGCTTGTTGAGTTACATGCAGATAATACAGAAAAGATTTTGTTTACAAGAGATATTGTGAATAGTAGCTATGAGTTAGGTGGAGAATTGGCAGAAAAAGGATTAAAAGAAAAACTGGATGTTTATGCAGGAGATGTTCAGAATGATGGAACCGCTTTGTTACTGCTAATCATGAATCAAAATAAAAAAACATTATATGAAAACTTTAAATCAGCTAAAATTTTGAAAAATGTTTTTGGGTGGATTCGTGATTCCTTGGATATAAATTATCCGAATCAGCCTATATCTGATTATTCTTATTTATCACATACTGATAAATTGAATGAGGTTTATCGGATTATATCAGCATTTGGAACAGGGATTACTGGATTCGAAGTACGTGAAATATCGTTTGCAGAGGTATTTCAGGGAATGTCTAGTGATTTAAAAAAGAAGATTATGGGAAGAATAAATAAGTTGATTGAAGTAAGTCATTTAAAAACCACTATCATGCTATTAAGGACACCATCGAATCTATTTATTATAGAAATTAGCGAAGAAAATGGAATTGAGTGCAAGACAGTTGAATTCTGTCATGGAAAGAAGAGTATATCTTTTAATTTAGAGGAAGAATCAGATGGAACTGTGCGTATGTTGGATTTGATTGAAATACTGCTTTCAAATGAACCGAAAACATATGTGATTGACGAGCTAGATCGATGTTTACATCCTAGTCTTACCTATAAATTTGTGAAAAGCTTCTTACAGCTAGCAGCAAAAAGAAATGTACAGCTGATTGTTACTACACATGAATCAAGATTAATGGATTTTGATTTGCTCCGACGTGATGAAATATGGTTTGTTAATAAAAGGGAAAATGGTACGTCTGATATTTATTCTTTAGAGGAGTATAATACTCGCTTTGACCAGAAGGTAGATAAAGCGTATCTTGATGGGCGTTATGGTGGTGTACCGATCTTTAATACCGTATTTCCTGTTTGCTAGGGAGGTAGTGATGAGAGAGAAAAAGACATTTGCCAAGCGTACTAAGATTCGAACGACAGATGAAGTTAATAAAAAATATTTTCTTGTATATGAGGGCTCTGACACAGAAGACTTATATTTTGAAGGGATCCAAGAGCAACGACAAAAGGTAGGAATTGATCCATTAATTGAATTGGTTCCGATTGTGCGAAGCTATAGTGAGGAAGGATGGAGTAATCCAAAGAAAATTCTTGATCGAATGCTACAATACCTTCAAGAAAGTGAGACTGGAGCGGTTTCATATGAAACTTTAATGAATTGGATAATGGACTACTTGTACGAGGAGGAGATTTTAAAAACAAGCAAAGTAGAAAGCAAGAATATGTGGGAAACGCTTAAGTGGATATGCCAAGAAAAATTGCAAGTTTCTGAGAGTGATATTGTAGAAAACTTGAATGAAACTTGTAAACAGTTTGCGGTATATTTCAAAGAAGCCTCAACTATTGATGCACTAGTTGATAATGTACCTCGGATTATTGAAAATAGAGCGATTACATATGATGAGAATGTTGATAAGATCTGCTTTATTTTTGATCGTGATAGAGATAGCTTTGTTGCCCATTCAGGGAAAAATCAATATGAAGATGTGCTGAATATATGCAGGAAAAGAAAATTTGGCTTCTATTTGACAAATCCTTGTTTTGAATTTTGGTTGCTATTGCATTGTGATGATATTTCAGATTTGGATGAAGATATGCTGCTAGACAATCCAAAAGTGAGAGCAAAAAGGCGATATACCGAGCAGAAATTACGAGAGAAAATGCCAAAGTACAGAAAGTCAGTTTATGATACGAATTGGTTTATTGAAAGAATTAATATAGCCATAAAAAATGAGAAGAACTATTGTGAGAATGAAGAAGAGTTGGAACATTCAGTCGGAAGCAGAGTTGGAATCTTAATTCAAGAGTTGAGGGGAGAGATGGTGTAAGGGAGAAAGACCGTATAAGCGTGACCCGGGGGCAGTTCACGAAAACTAAGTTTATTCGTGCCTGACCCCATTTTTTTGATGGGAGAAAAACATTGACGTGTGATGATAAGTGTAGGATAATAGAAATTAGATAATAAAAATTCTCAAACTGTTACAAAAGCAAAACAATAAAATAGAAGAGAAAGTGAGAGGAAGAACGATGTCAAAAGAAGAACTTGTATTGCCATATAAGCTTGAGCAGCATTTGGCAGAGATATGTAATAGTAGTGATACATATGCAAATTTGCTGTCAGTCTGGAATATTAATAAGAAGAGATGCCAAGAGGTTTTAAGTACCGTAGTCATGAATTATCCACACTATACAAAGCATGACGTCTCACATTGTGAAGCAATTATCACTAATATTGAAATGCTATTAGGTGAAAAAGCGATTCGTTCACTCTCTCCAACTGACACATGGATTTTGTTGCAAGCTGCATATCTACATGATATTGGAATGGTAATCGAATGCAAACGGGTTGAAGAAAACTGGGAGACAAAGGAATTTCAAGAGTATTTGCATGAAATGGAAGAGTCGACCGATGAGGATTTGGCAAAAAGCGCTCGTTTTATCAATTCACTTGGAGAAAATCTGAGAAAAGCGGAAAAAGTGGGGTCGTGGCCAATCCAAGTAAGAAATGCAGTAACCATTTTGATCTCAGAGTATTATAGAAGACAGCATGCAGCAATGTCAGGCTCTTATGTAAAAGAGATGGGAAATATGTTCCATTTAGATTTGAGCTTTAGTGGATTGATTCAAGATCGCCTTATTCAACTCTTAGGGGATATTGTATGCCTGCATACGGAACCAGGTAGAAAGATATTAGATTTGGATTATCGGACAAATGGCTTTAATGCGGATTATGCACATCCAAGATTCTTAGCGCAAATGCTTCGCATGGGTGATCTGCTGGATGCAGATAACAATCGTTTTAATTTGACAAATGAGTTTGTATTTGGTACGATTCCGAAAAGTTCAGAGAATCATTGGGAAAAGCACAAGTCAACACGTCATCTGTTGATCACGCCTGATGTAATAGAGTATAGGGCTGACTGTGGCGAAGATGAAGTATACCGTGAAACACGCAATTTTCTATCATGGTTGAAAGAAGAAATTGAGTTTTGGGCGCTTAATTGGAAAGCAATTATGCCAGAGAACATTAATGGCAGTGCACCAAAGTTGGGAAAGTGTGAGCTGCTACTGAGGGGAGTTCCAGATATTCAGGGACTTTCTGATTTGCAGTTTTCAATCTCCCCAGAGAAAGCGTTTGAGGTGATAGAGGGAGCAAATATTTATAAGGATAAGTTTGTCTTTTTGCGAGAAACCGTGCAGAATGCATTGGATGCTTGTAAGGTGCAGCTATGGAGAGATTTATGTGAAGGACGGTATAAGGGCTGGGGGGTAGGACCGGATGTTGAAGAACTGCAGCCATTCAATATCAAAAAGGAAATTTTTGCAAATTATGGAATAGAGATAAGGCTCTCTAATTGTGATGAAAAAACTATTAATGTGGTTATCAAGGATAATGGAATTGGTTTATCGGCAAAACAGTTAAAGAAAATTTGCAATGTTGGAGTTAGCTATTCAGGGGATAAAGAGAGAAAAGAAGAGATCAATAGTATGCCGTTGTGGCTTCGCCCAACGGCTGGTTTTGGTATCGGTTTACAGTCAATTTTTCTGGTGGCACCAAAATTTGAGATCTATTCAAAAGCTGCTGGTGAGTATTGCATTCATGCAACGGTGACTTCAAGACGGAAAAATGGGTATGTGCAGGTATCAAAGTCGGATAAGCTGAAGCATCAGGGGACGGAGATTCATGTGGTGGTGCCGAAAGGGGTGAGGTATGGCATTGATATTAATCGTATAAGTAACATTTCTGAATATATAGAAAGTTCCTATGATCCATTTTCGAATAAGGAAGATCCGGTATATTATCAGATATGGGATGAATTAAGATTGATTATGGGAAAAACATTTTTTCCAACGCAATTGTATTTTAATGGAAAGCTAAAGGATACGATTGCTGTCCAACAATTTGAAGAAACTGAAAAGTACAATTCTAATGATCGCTATATGTTTAAAGTATTGCCGAAAAATGGAATGGAGCTATGGGATCGACAGACTTGTACAAGAGTTAATATCAGTCTGGATACTGAAAATAGAATAAACAGGGGGCATTATTTCTTTAGAGGAATTGAATTAGATGCTTCTGCTTTTCCTTATAGAAAAAATGGAATTGTGCTTAACGTTGATTTTTATGGATTGGATACAAAACAAACACTTACTCTGGATCGAAGGCGAATACGAGACGAAGTGGAAGAGAAGGTTTGGAATATTATAGAATCAGCAATTGAATTTTATCTTGTTGAGATAGAAAAAACTTTGTTTTCAAATGAAGAGAAAAAAGAAAAATCAGAATACAAACAAATTTATATATATTGGTGTAATGTTTCTTTAAAAAGAAAAATAAAATTGTTGAAACAATATAACGATATATTTAAAAATGTTAATGTGCTAATTGATGTTCTTAAAAAGGGTAATGATGGTATATTTGATGAAGGGGAGATGGATTTCAAAGAGGTGATAAAAGATTTAAAACAAGCATTGATGGTTTGTAATCTGGACAATTATATAGAATATGATGTGGAAGGATCAAGGATAGATGTTGAAGCAATAGAAACTGTATTAGATAAAAGTAATATCTCGTTTTCAACGGTTGTAGTAGATAAAGAATTTATAAGTATATTAAGAAAAGCTTTCTGTGAACAAGTTTTGATTATAGCAGAAGAAAAAAGAGATCGTTGTCTTTGGCTGCGTACACTTACAGTAGAGGAAGGAAAACTTCCAGATGTTGTTGATAAAAGTACAAAAAAGAATTTAGTTGGAAATTTACTGAAGAAAAAGAAATTGTTAGGAAACTATATACTTAGCGAGATGACGATGAGAAAGTTTATGATTGGCATAAAAGAATATGAGCCACTATGTACAACACAGATACCATTTGGAATTATGGGAGAAAGATATTATCCAAGTATAGGTTATATCATCTCACCGGTTACGATAAAGCAGTGGGAAGATTATAAGCAGCTAGGAGCTGATCGGCTTGTTGAGATAATCAGTTCTTGTTTGGAATTTTCAAGTCTAGTGGATTATGTATATGAACACCAGCTTAAAAAGGGCAAGTACTCTAAGGAAGAAATTAGGAAATGTTACAAGGAATTTATGAGGGAGATGTATGAGATATGCAAGGAAGATGAAGTAGAAGATGGCAACTCGGTAGCACTTCCATCGAATAATAATGATTGACACACCCCTGCAAACAAAATATTGAAATACAGCTTGACTTTTTGATAAATACAGCTGATAATTTTAAAAGAAGAACTAAAAATTATGGCAATTGTGCACGGCTATAGTAAAAAGAGGAGGTACAAAAGAAGTGTGTATGAGTGAAACTGTAAAAAAGGAAAAAGAAGATTTTAAAAAGTTGTATGAGGGTATACAAAATGATGTAGTCAGAGAGCGAATTAGAGCAAGCGGTGAATGGTATATTGAGCGGGCAACCAAATATAAAAGGATTTTCTTTATATTAAGCGCAATCGGAATTATAGCGCCGCTTTTAGTAACGGTAATTATTAGTGCAGGGTTGAATCATACAGATGGCGGTAGCGATATGGCAGTTCGAATCGTAATCGCAGCATGTTCGGCATTGGCATCCTTTTCATCTACATTTATGGTTGTGTTAAAATGTAAGGAAAAATGGACAAACTACAGAAATACAGTTGAGCAGATCAAGAGTGAATTGGTCTACTATTCAATAGATGAGGAAACGGATTGTGAGAGATTGAAAAAACTGGTAGACAGAACCGAAAAGATTATGAGGGAAGAACACGGCAGATGGAATGAAATTCTAATGATGCAAAAGATTAATGAGACAGAAATCATTGCCTCCACTGAGAAAATCAAAGGAAAGCAAGCAGATATCGAGAGAACGGAATAGCTATCTGTGCATCATTAACGGGCGATGAAGGACGAAATGGAGGGAGTAAAATGCCAATTGAAGAACGGGTATTACCATATAAATTAGAACAGCATTTAAATGAGGTATGCAACAGTGATGCTGCATATACAAACTTATTGTCAGTTTGGAACATCAACAAGAAGGTGTGTCAAGATGCATTGAGTACAGTTGTCATGAATTATCCACACTATACAAAGCATGATATTTCGCACTGTGAAGCAGTGATTACAGCGGTTGAAAAGTTGTTAGGAGAAGATGCGATTCGTACATTATCGCCGACCGATACATGGCTTTTGCTGCATGCAGCTTATTTGCATGATATCGGTATGGTAATCGAATGCAAAAAGATTGAGGACAACTGGGAAACAGAAACGTTTCAAGAATACTTACATGAATCAGAGAATTCAACTGATGAAGAGTTGGCAGAAAGTGCGAGATACATCAATTCATTTAGAAACACGCTAGGAAAGAAGGAAAATGTAAGATCATGGCCAGTCCGTGTACGATATGCTGTGACACTTCTTATTGCGGATTATTATAGAAGACAACATGCACAGGATTCAAATTTGTATGTAAAGGATATGGGAAATCCCTTTCATATTGATTTGAGCTTTAATGGATTGATTCAGTCAAGATTAATTAATTTGTTGTCTGATATAGTTGGGTCGCACGGAGAAGCAAGTAGCAAAATACTTGAGCTTGATCCTGTGACAGATGGTTTTAATGCTGATTATGCCCATCCGAGATTTCTAGCAGAGATGCTGAGAATGGGTGATTTACTAGATGCCGATAATAATCGTTTTAACAATGTAAATGAAATGGTGTTGGGAGAGATTCCTGCATCCTCGAAAAATCATTGGAAAAAACATATGTCAGTACAACATATTCTGATTACACCAGATGTGATTGAATACAGGGCTGACAGCAGTGATCTACAGGTTTACCGTGAAAACCGCAATTTCTTGTCAACACTAAAGGAAGAAATTACATTTTGGACACTAAATTGGAAAGATATTATGCCAGAGGGCATTAAGGGCAGCGCACCAAAGCTTGGCAAGTGTGAATTGCTGTTGAATGGGGTTCCTGATATTCAGGGGCTTTCGGATTTGAGGTTTTCCATTTCACAAGAAAAGGCGTTTGAGATCATGGAAGGTGCTAGTATTTACGATGATCCGTTGATCTTTTTGCGAGAGTTGATTCAAAATGCATTAGATGCTTGCAAAGTTCAGATGTGGAGAGATCTTTGTGAGGAGCGTTATAGGGGATGGGCAGAGAAATCACTAGGTAAGCCAATTGATAAAACGATACAGCCGTTTGAGATTGCAGAGGAAATCTTTCACAATTATGTGATAGAGGTGAAGGTTTGCGATTGTGATGATAAGGAGCATCTGGAAGTAATTGTAAAAGATAACGGAACTGGTATATCGGCAGAGCAGGTTAAGAAAATTTGTAATGTTGGAGTGAGCTATTACGAAGATCGAGAGAGAAAAAAGGAAATTGAAAGTATGCCGGTATGGCTTAAGCCAACAGCTGGGTTTGGTATTGGGTTGCAGTCTATTTTCTTGGTAGCAGAGGAATTTAAGATTTACTCGAAGTCAGAGGAAGATATGGGAATAGAAGCGACCGTGGTATCGAGAAGAAAAAATGGGTATGTGGAGGTGAGAAGATCAGATAAGTTGAAGAACCGAGGTACCGAGGTACATGTGATGGTGCCGAGGGAGATGGGGGAGAAGATGAGATCGGGAGCAACTACAGGCCAGTATGAGAAGAATGGATATGATCCGTTCTCAGATCGAAATGAAATGATATATTATAAAATTTTCGATGAGTTGAATCGATATATACAAAGTCCATATTTTTCTGTAAAGGTTTTTTTGAATGAAAAATTAAAAAAGACATTTGAAAGCAAACAAATGTATGAGGGTGAGAAAGGAGGTTTAAATAATAGATATAGAATAAAGCGTGGAGATGACTATAGCATGGAGCTGTGGGATTGTGAAACATGTACGGAAATGGAACTGTCTTTACAAGAATGGTATCTGCCCTGTAGGGGTGCTTACTCTTTTAGAGGAATTCGTTTAGATTCAAGTCTAAGAGGTAAAGAGGATCAATTTGAACGATCTGCAATAATAATAAATGCCAATTTTTGTGGTCTAGACGCGAAAGATATACTTACTATTGACAGGATGAGTATAAAAAGTGAGGCTGTGGAAAAAGTTAATGCGATACTGGATACAGCAAAACAACTTTATTTTAGTGAAATTGAACAGGAATTATTTATTGAAGATAAAATTAGAGATGATAAGGAAAAGCATGATAGTATAATCTATACATATTGGTGTGCTGCTTCATTAGAGAGAAAATTGGAACTGTTGAAGAAGTATAATGATATATTTCGAGAAGTAAATGTAACAGTATCTGTTTTAAAAAAAGAATCAGATGAACAGTTTGTAAAGAAGGATCTTCATTTCGCAAAAATAATGGAAAATCTAGATCAGGTAGCGACAGTTTCTGATATGGAGTTTTATTCTATTTATAAGTCGATGACGCTGCAAGCAGATCCCAATAGAATAAAAGTACTATTGAAGAAAAAAAAGATTCCTTTTTCAATTATTGTTCTTGAATTAGAGTTTTCTGGTTTACTGAAAACAGGAAAATATGGAAAAATAATGGTTATTTCTCAAAAACAGGGTACTTTTCTTCATTTGGTATCCTATGCAAGTCACAGTGGAAAAATAATAGAGCTAGTAGATAATGAGACTGAAATACATTTTATAAAAACATTATTGATCGAAGAAATGGATTATAGTGCATTAGAAGGGGGATCAATAAGGCGTTATATGCCAGGTATACAAAAGTATGCTCCAATATGTACACAGACGAAACCGGATAGTATTAGTGGTGAATGGGATCCAGGAGCTGGCTACATTATTTCTCCAATCACAGTTACTCAATGGAAAGAGTATGGTCATTTAGAATATGATAAGTTTGAGAATGCTATATGTTCTGGTATAGAATTTTCTAATTTGGTTGACTATGTATATGAGCACCCGTTTGAAGAAAAAGCATACACAAAGGAAGAGATAGAGAAAACTTATAAGAAACTCATAAAAAGATTGTATGATCTATTTAAAGAGGACAAAACAAAAACAAGGCGAAGAGGAGTGAAAAAAACAGAGCAAGAAAAAGAGTGATTGCGAAAAATATATAAGAAATGTTAAGCTTCAGTATCTGGGTCCCAACAAGTGACAATCACTGACACTCCCCTGCAAACTTTGTTGTATTTTGGCAAAAATGGTTCTTGACTTGATCCTAATAATGTAGGATAATAATAAACAAGCAAAAAATATTAGACTTTCGAGGAAGACAGCCGCAGAATCACTCTCGCGTTTCGGGGGGGGCACTGCGGCTGTATAAGGGAGGGCAAAAAGAAGTAATGTACAGAAAAGAATCTGAAGGCTGGTTCAAGCATATCGACTTTATCCTGATTGATATGATTTGTCTGCAGGTGGCTTTTTATCTATCCTATGTATTAAAGGGATTGGGAGTAAATCCGTATGCAGATCTTGTATACCGTAATATGGCGATGGTGCTAGAGTTTGCCGATTTGGCAGCAATGTTTATGCTCGATACACTCACACATGTGACACTGAGAGGGCGTTACAGAGAATTGATTGCGACAGCTGGAAATGTGTTGGCAGTCGGCTTGATTGGCAGTGCCTATCTGTTCTTTATGCAGGAGGGTGCAGCATTCTCTAGACTGATGTTTGGTATTACACTAGTTCTTTACTTTGTGTTCGCATATGCGTCTAGATTTGCATGGAAGAAAGTACTAGCAAGCGGTAAGTGGGAGCGAAACTGTCGGTCACTACTAATTGTTACGACAAAGGCAGATGCACAGAAGGTTGTTGAGACTGTTCAGTCTAACAATTACGGTAAGTTTTTGTTGAGTGGTCTGGTGATTGTCGATGCAGATATGGCGGGGCAGAGTATTGCCGGCGTGAAGGTAGTGGCAAACAGTGAAGATGCTCCGATGTATGTGTGTCAACAATGGATCGATGAGGTGTTGGTTGTTGTACCGGATGAAGCTCCGTATCCGGAAGAGTTAATCAAGAAAATGGAAGAGACTGGTGTGACAATTCATTTGAAGATGTCTAAGATTGCAGATGCAGAGGACAGACGCCAGTTTGTTGAGAAGGTTGGTTCTTATACCGTATTGACAACCAGTCTAAACTATGCATCCGCAAAGCAGCTTTTGTTTAAGAGAGTGATGGATATCGCAGGTGGTCTTGTTGGATGCTTACTAACCTGTATCATCTTTATCTTTATTGCACCGATTATTTACATTAGTTCTCCAGGACCGATTTTCTTCTCTCAGGAGAGAATTGGTAAGAATGGTAAGAAGTTTAAGATTTACAAGTTCAGAAGCATGTACATGGATGCAGAGGCCAGAAAGGCGGAGCTTATGAAGCAAAACCGTGTAGCAGATGGAAAGATGTTTAAGCTTGATTTTGATCCGCGTGTCATTGGTAATAAGATCTTGCCGGACGGCACCAAGAAGACTGGCATCGGTAATTTTATTCGAGTGACGAGCTTGGATGAGTTTCCGCAGTTCTTTAATGTGTTGAAGGGCGATATGAGTATTGTCGGTACACGTCCACCGTTGCCGGGTGAGGTATCTGAGTATGAGCTTCACCACAGAGCAAGACTTGCAATTAAGCCGGGGATTACTGGTATGTGGCAGGTCAGCGGAAGAAGTGATATCACAGACTTTGAGGAAGTTGTAAGACTCGATACAAAGTATATTAGAGAGTGGAGTCCTGCACTCGACATTAAGATCTTGTTTAAGACGGTGAAGACCGTGTTAGGCAAAGAGGGGTCAATGTAAAGGTGAGCAATTAGTCGAAGCTGGAGTGTAAGCGAAGGCGAAGATGAACAAATGAAAAGAATTAACCAGAGAGAAATCGTCGCGTTGTCGCGTTTCTTTAGGTTGAGGAATATAGTGCTTTGCTAGCCCGCATGAATGAAGGTGGGATGGCGAAGCGCTATTTTTGAAGGAGGGATATAATAGAAATGAGTAGCGTTAGTCTGGAAAATAAAACAATTTTAGTAACAGGTGCAGCTGGCTTTATAGGTTCCAACCTTGTGAAACGAATCTATCAGGAAGCACCTTCCGCTACGGTTATCGGCATCGACAACATGAATGCCTACTATGACGTAGCACTGAAAGAGTTCCGTCTGAACGAGCTGGCCAAGTATCCCACATTTACTTTTGTCAAAGGTAACATCGCTGATAAGGCATTAATTACAGATCTGTTTGAAAAGTATAAACCAGCTGTAGTGGTGAACCTTGCGGCACAGGCTGGTGTGCGCTACTCCATCACCAACCCGGATGCTTATGTGGAATCAAACTTGGTCGGCTTTTTCAATATTCTTGAAGCATGCCGCCATAGTGAGAATCTGGAGCATCTGGTTTATGCCTCTTCCTCCAGTGTTTACGGTTCCAACAAGAAGGTGCCGTACAGCACGGATGACAAGGTTGACAATCCGGTTTCCCTTTATGCAGCTACCAAGAAATCCAATGAACTAATGGCTCATGCTTATTCTAAGTTGTATAACATCCCGTCCACTGGCCTGAGATTCTTTACCGTGTATGGTCCGGCGGGGCGTCCCGATATGGCTTACTTCGGCTTCACCAACAAGCTGGTGAAGGGCGAAACCATCAAGATCTTCAACTATGGCAATTGCAAGCGTGACTTTACTTATGTAGATGATATCGTTGAGGGTGTTGTCCATGTCATGAAGAAAGCGCCAGATAAGAAGAATGGTGAAGACGGTTTGCCAATTCCACCGTATGCAGTTTATAACATCGGTAATCAGAATCCAGAGAATCTGTTAGACTTTGTTCAGATTTTGAGTGAGGAATTGGTAAGAGCAGGTGTTTTGCCAGAGGATTATGCTTTTGAAGCTCATAAAGAATTGGTTCCGATGCAGCCAGGCGATGTTTCAGTAACCTATGCAGATACAAGTGCGCTAGAGCGTGATTTTGGATATAAGCCAAGTACCAGTTTGCGAGATGGATTGAGAAAATTCGCAGAGTGGTATGCAGAGTTTTACAAATAAATGCAATAAATATAGATAGGAAAATGTACTCATGAAGTGTATTGAGGTTTACAAGAATATATACCATCAAGAACCATTTGATGTGGCCTTTTGTCCATATCGAATCAGTCCATTAGGTGCTCATATTGATCATCAGTATGGAAAGATTAATGGTCTTGCAATTGATAAAGGCATCCACATGGCATATCATCCAAAGCAGAATGGTGTTGTGGAATTACAGTCACTGAATTTCCCAAAGCGTGCACAGTTTTTTGTAAGTGCAGTACCAGAGGAAAAGCAGGGAGACTGGGCGGATCATTTGCGCGGTGCAGCAAAGATGCTAGGTGAGAAATATCGACTGAAGGTTGGTCTGTCTGGTATCATCGAAGGTAGTTTGCCCATTGGTGGTCTATCTTCATCAGCATCCGTTATTATCTGTTTTCTGTCTGCATTGTGTAAGGTAAATGGCATTCATCTAGATCCGATGGAGATGATCATGACAGCAAAAGCAGCAGAAAACCAGTATGTTGGTGTTTCTTGTGGCAAGCTTGATCAGAGTTGTGAGGTCCTTTCAAAGAAAGATCATCTGCTGTACCTCGATACAAAGGATGACAGTTATGAGTTGATTTCAGTCAATGAAAATATGAAGCCATATAAGATTGCAATTTTCTTCTCTGGTTTGGAGCGCTCCTTGAAAAATTCAAAATATAATCTGAGACAGGACGAATGCAAAGCAGCAGCATATGCGTTGATGGGCTATGCTGGAATGAATTATGATACCTTTGCGAACACGAGATTGAGAGATGTTCCGTTTGAGGTATTTGAAGCTTATAAGAATCGTTTACCAGAGCTGTGGAGAAGAAGAGCTGAACATTACTATAGTGAGTTTGATCGCGCAGAAAAAGGTGCCAACTTGTGGCGCAAGGGTGATTTGGAAGGATATGGTCAGCTTGTTTTCGAGAGCGGTAAATCTTCTATTTATAGTTATGAATGTGGCTGTGATGAACTGAAAAAGCTGTATGAAATCATGGCAGATACAGATGGCATTTATGGTGGTCGCTTCTCAGGTGCAGGTTTCAAGGGATGCTGTATGGCTCTGATTGATCCAGAAAAGGCAGAGAAGATTGAAGCAAAGGTGACAAGAGAGTATTTGAAGGCATTCCCTGAATTGGAAGGAAAGTATAGTTTCCACTTGTGCGAGAGTGCAGATGGAGTAGAGCTGTAAGAGGAGATAGAGTACAGAATGAAATGTTTGATTTTAGCAGCTGGATATGCAACTCGTTTGTATCCACTGACAGAGAACTTTGCTAAGCCACTTCTAAAGGTGGGTGAGAAGTCGATTCTTGATTGGCTTGTGGATGATCTGGTTGAAACAACGGATATTGATGAGTTTGTAGTGATTTCCAATCATAAGTTTGCAACTCACTTTGAAGAGTGGAAGAATAATAAAGAAAAGACAAGATCCTATGAGATCACTGTGATTGATGATGGTACTAGTACTAATGAAAGCCGACTAGGAGCAGTCAAGGATATACAGTTGGCAGTTGACAAACTGAAGCTGACAGATGATCTGCTAGTAATGGCTGGTGACAATGTGCTAGATTTTAGTCTTTCCAAGTTTGTTGAGTTCGCAAAGAAAAAGGATACTTCCTGTGTGATGTGCCATGAAGAAAATGAACTGAAGAAACAGCAAAAGACAGCAATTATTACAGTTGATAAGAATGATTTGATTACTTCTTATGAGGAAAAGCCGAAGGAACCGAAAGGTAACTTGGCTGTGCCGCCATTCTATTGTTATCGCAGTGTTGATGTAAAGCGTATTCAAGAGGCATTGGATAGTGGTTGTGGTTACGATGCACCAGGTAGCTTTGCAGCTTGGTTGAGTAAACAGACACCAATGCATGCTTATAAAATGCCGGGAAAGCGGTATGACATTGGCGATATTAATAGCTATGAGTATGTAAAGAGTGTGTTCTCAAAGTAAGAAGGCTTGGGAGGGCTGAAAAGTACCATGAGAGAATTTAAAGATTTGAAGATTGCAGTAGCTGGAACTGGTTATGTTGGTTTATCGATTGCTACACTGTTAAGCCAACATCACAAGGTAACGGCTGTAGATATTGTTCCTGAAAAGGTAGAGCTAATTAATAATAAGAAATCTCCGATTCAGGATGAATATATTGAAAAGTATTTGGCAGAGAAGAATCTTGATTTGACCGCTACATTGGATGCAAAGGAAGCATACAGCGATGCTGATTTTGTGGTCATTGCAGCGCCGACAAATTATGATTCTAAGAAGAACTTTTTTGATACATCTGCGGTTGAGGCAGTTATTAAGCTGGTTATTGAATATAATCCAGAAGCCATTATGGTGATCAAGAGTACGATTCCGGTTGGATATACAGCATCAATTAGGGAAAAGTTCCACTGTGATAATATTTTATTCAGTCCTGAGTTCTTGAGAGAGAGTAAGGCTTTGTGTGATAACCTGTATCCAAGCCGTATTATTGTTGGTACAGATGTGGAGAACGCAAGGCTTGTAAAGGCTGCACATACATTTGCTGAGCTTTTGCAGGAGGGCGCGATCAAGGAAGATATTGATACGTTGTTTATGGGCTTCACTGAGGCAGAGGCTGTTAAACTGTTTGCGAATACCTATTTGGCGTTGAGAGTTTCTTATTTTAATGAGCTGGATACCTATGCAGAGATGAAGGGGTTAAATACTCAGCAGATTATTAATGGTGTTTGCTTAGATCCCCGTATTGGCAGCCATTATAACAATCCAAGTTTCGGTTATGGTGGTTATTGCTTGCCGAAGGATACAAAACAGTTGCTAGCAAATTATCAGGATGTACCAGAAAATCTGATTGAGGCGATTGTGGAAAGCAATCGGACAAGAAAGGATTTTATTGCTGATCGAGTGCTGGAGATTTCAGGTGCTTATCAGGCAAATGATAGCTGGGATGAGAGCAAGGAAAAGGAAGTTGTGGTTGGTGTATATCGTTTGACGATGAAGTCTAATTCTGACAACTTCCGCCAGAGTTCGATTCAGGGTGTCATGAAGCGTATTAAGGCGAAGGGGGCAACTGTGATTGTCTATGAGCCTACGCTGAAGGATGGAGAGAAGTTCTTTGGCAGCTTGGTTGTAAATGATTTAGAAGAGTTCAAGAAGCGGAGTCAGGCAATTATTGCGAATAGATATAATAAGTGCCTAGATGATGTGAAAGAGAAAGTTTATACGAGAGATATTTTCCAGAGGGATTAAGAAAGACGAGGGATACAGAATGAAAGGCATTATTTTAGCGGGGGGATCAGGCACTCGTCTGTATCCATTAACGAAAGTTAAGAAGCAGTTCCTCATTCCGGAGGGATTTGCACACGGTTTCCTTGTTCTGAGCGATGAAGCAGAGTTCTGCTATAAGGTTAATGATTTCTGGCATCCGAACGATGAGGGTGGTATGGCTTGGAACGACCCGGAGATTGGCATTGAATGGCCGGAACTGAAGGGTGAGTACAAGGGCAGTGCAAGCGCAGAGGGGTATAAGCTGAATGATGGCACTGCACTAAATCTGAGCGATAAGGACCAGAAGTGGCTGGGACTGAAGGATACTTTTAAGTTTTGAGAACACAGGGGTAGAAGAATGCAGCGGGAAAACGAAGTACAACACGTATTTCTGGTAGGTGCTAAAAGCCTAGGAGCATATGGTGGGTATGAAACCTTTGTATATAAGCTGACAGAACACCATCAGAATAAGAAAAATATTAAATATCATGTGGCGTGTAAAGCTAATGGTGACGGCTGCATGGACGAAACAAAAGTGGATGGCGTAACGAGAATCAATGATCATGAGTTTGAATTCCACAATGCGCATTGTTTCAAGATTGATATTCCTCAAATTGGTGCAGCACAAGCAGTTTACTATGATGTTGCGGCATTGAATGCTTGCTGTAAGTACATAAGGGAACACAAAATCAAACATCCAATTGTTTACATAATGGCTTGTCGTATTGGACCGTTTGCAGGCCACTTTTATCAGGAGATTCATAAACTCGGTGGTACGGTTTACTTAAATCCAGATGGTCATGAATGGATGAGAGCGAAGTGGTCAGCTCCGATTCGTAAATACTGGAAGATTTCTGAACAGATGATGGTCAAGTACTGTGACCTTGCAATTTGTGATTCCGTCAACATTGAGAAATATATTCACGAGTGTTATGACGGAAAAGGAATCAAAGGCAAAGACCCCAAAACCACATTCATTGCTTATGGTGCAGATTTGACACTCAGCAAGCTGGCTGATGATGACGAAAAGCTGATGAATTGGTACAAGGAAAAAGGTCTGGCAAAAAAAGATTATTACCTTGTTGTTGGCCGCTTTGTGCCGGAAAACTCGTTTGAGGTTATGATTCGTGAGTTCATGAAGAGCGGAAGCAAAAAAGATTTTGCGCTTATTACTAATGTGAACGATAAATTCCTGAACGAGTTGGAAGAAAAACTTCATTTCAAGAGCGACAAGAGGATTAAGTTTGTTGGCACAGTATATGATCAGGAACTCTTGAAAAAGATTCGAGAGAATGCCTATGCATATTTCCATGGACACACGGTTGGAGGCACAAATCCTTCACTGATTGAGGCTCTTGGTAGCACGGATCTGAACTTGCTGGTTAATGTTGGCTTTAATAAAGAAGTTGCAGAAAATTGCGCCTTGTACTGGAGTCGCAAGCCGGGTAGTCTTGCGAGATTGATTGATCATGCGGACAAGATGAGTGACGAAGAAATTGCAGAAATGGGCAGAAAAGCCAAGAAGCGTGTAGCTGAAGAGTATACGTGGGACAAGATTTGCGGACAGTATGAAGAAGCGTTTACAAAGTGAGTAAATGAGGAAACAACTGATGAAAATATCGAAGTACTATAGGTCTTTTCTAAGAAGAAAACTAAATGCAGAGAATCGAAAGAATCTTACAAATGAAAATTTTACGATACTATGCAATAACTGTGTGGGGGGGGTGATCCTTCACGAGTTGGGAGAACGCTTTAATTCGCCCACGGTTAATTTGTTCTTTTCAGCAGAGGATTACCTTAAGTTCTTGAAGAAGCTGGATTACTATTTAGAACAGCCACTTGTGGAAATTGAAAGTGATAAGGATTACCCGGTTGCAAAGTTGGATGATATAACAATTTATTTCATGCACTATTTATCGTTTGATGAAGCAAAAACAATTTGGAAAAAACGAGTTGCAAGAATCAACAGAAACAATTTATATGTAATTTTTGTTCAGCAAAATGGCTGTACAGAACAGATATTGAGGGAATTTGATGATCTTCCCTATAAACATAAACTGGCACTTACAGCAAAACTGATGCCAGAGATTCAATGCTCATACAGTATACCTAATACGATGCAGAGAAATGGTGATGTTATAGATTTGTGCAAGTATGAGGGAAAATATACTGGTAAACGATGGATTGATGAATATGATTATGTTGGATTTTTAAATAAGAAATGATGTGAGGGAAAAGCATTGACGAAGGATTGTAATAAGATGAAAAAAGCATTGATAGTAACGGCGCTGGCTCGATTTACTAAAAGTTTTCTTACAAATGACATTATGACGCTTCAGAATATGGGGTACGAGGTACATTGTGCTGCGAACATACATCATGCTGGAGCAGAATGTATGCCAGAGTATTTTAAAGAAATGAATGTAACTTTTCATCAAATCGATTTTTCGTCTAGTAAGCCATTATCAATGGAAACTTTTAAGTCGTACAAAGAGATGGCTGAATTATTCAAAACGGATAAGTTTGATGTCATACACCAATTGCTGGAGCGATTGCTCGTTATGCTGGAAGAAAGCAGCGAAAAAACGGAAGCGTAGTGATTTATACAACGCATGGATTCTATTTTCACAAGCACTCAAGCAAAAAGACATGGCTTGTTTTTCACACAATCGAAGATATCATGTCAAAATACTGTGATGCTGTTATCACAATTAACAGAGAGGACTATGCAAATGCAAAAAAAATGCATTGCAAAAAAGTGTTTTATATTCCAGGTGTAGGAGTAGATACGAACAAATTCCGCAATGCGGTTGTAGATAGAGAAAGTTACAGAAAAAGCTTGGGAATACAACAAGACCAGATTTTGGTTCTGGCAGTGGGTGAATTATCACATAGAAAGAATCATCAAATAGTCATCAAAGCACTTGCGAAGGCACAGATTCCGCAAGCGGTGTTTATGATTTGCGGTAATGCCATGACAGATGCAAACACAAAGGAAGAACTAGAGCTGTTGGCAAAAGAAAACGGAGTCAATTTGCGATTAATGGGATTGCGTGATGATATCCCTCAGATTTGTAAATGTGCTGATATTGGTGCCATGCCTTCAATACGCGAAGGATTGGGGCTTTCTGGTATTGAGATGTTGGCATCTGGACTTCCTGTGATAGCTTCAAATGTTCACGGGATTGTTGACTATATTAATGATGGGGTAGATGGCTATTTGTGCGATCCTTTTGATGAGGTAGAGTTCGCAACAGCAATCAAGAAGTTATTGAATCCTGAACAGCGAAAAGCGATGGCTGAAAACTGCCCAAAAGCGGCTGAACCATTTGATGTTGTTCATTCTCGTAAGGCTATGCAGGAAATATATAGGGAGTTACTGGTATAAAGTTATGAACATATTACATTATTCACTTGGATTCCCTCCATTTCGGCGAGGCGGTATGACACAGTATTGTATAGACCTGATGGTTGAACAGATTAAGTCTGGCCATGATGTTGGTCTGTTATGGCCGGGTGTATTGCGGGATCTGAGTGAGAAATCAAAAATTAATAAACGGCCTAAGTATGCGATACAGAATGGGCTATATTGCGATAGTTATGAGATTATAAATCCACTTCCGATTCCATTGATGGATGGGATTCGGAATCCGGAAATGTATCTAATAAAAAAGGGTAAAGAGACATACCGTAGTTTTTTTCAAAGTAATAAAATTGATGTGTTGCATATCCACACATTCATGGGACTTCCAGCTGAATTGGTCGAAGTAGCCAATGAAGCAGGAATAAAGACAGTTTTTACGACCCATGATTATTTCCCTTTATGCCCTCGTTGTAATTTGTTCCATGCGGGGAAAGACTGTGTGAATGACCATGATTGCTCAGATTGCGTATCTTGCAATCAACACGGACTTTCATTGAAGAAAATGAAACTCTTTCAATCAGAGCTATATAAGCGTGTGAAGGAGAACGCATTTGTTAAGATTCTTCGCGCAAAGCACAACCGCAAAATGTATGATGTGGCAGTGCAGGTTACGGAGGAGCAGGTAGTAGATTTAGCTAAACAGAAAGTTTATCAGGATCTGCGAAAAAGAAATATTGATTTGCTTGAAAGTCTTGATGTTGTTCATTTTAACAGCAGTAATACGCTGCGTGTATATCAAAACCGTGGATATTCTGGAGAAAATGCCTGTATTGTATCAATTTCAAATGGTGCAATACAAGACTATAAAAAAAGAAGAACTGTAAAAGGAAAACTAAGGTTAGGCTATCTTGGCCCAATAACAACACATAAGGGATATAATTTGTTTAAGGGGGCTTGTGACGAGATATGGAACAGTGGAATACGTAATTTTGAAGCTCACATTTTCGTGGAAATTGGTAATCCACCTCCATATATGGTATGTCACAAGCCGTACAAGTATCAGGAACTTCCAGATGTCATGAATCAATTTGATGTTCTTGTGACACCGAGCGAATGGGAAGAAACCTTTGGCTTCACGGTTCTGGAGGGATTAAGCTACGGTATTCCCGTAATTGTCAGTAACAAGGTAGGTGCAAAAGATCTTATTGTAGAGGGTAAGAACGGGTTTGTAGTTGAAGGAAATGTTCAGCCTTTGAAAAATCGTATACTAGGGTTAATTGAAAATCCTCAGAGTGTCAAAGAGATGAACATATATATAGTGAATGAATTTCCTGTGAAAACGATGATAGAACATAGTAGAGAAATCGAAAATCTGTATCAAATGGGAAGGAAAGGTATTTGACGGAGAAGAACATATGATATATTTGCAAATGAGTGGGAGATTAGGAAATCAGTTTTTTAGATATGCAGCGGCGAGAGCATTACAGATTAGATACTATCCTGATGAAAAAATTGTGATTAATTATCAACAAAAAGTAAATGGAGATGAATCCTTTTATAATATGTTGAGAGAATTCAATGTGACAGATTTTATTGAGGATAATTCAGGAACGGTTCTTGCTCGTCACACTAGTTTGTCACAAAAAATGATATGTGTGCCCTATCTTATAGGAATGAAGAATATAAAGCCGGAACAAATGAATCAGCAAGTGGAATACGAGAAACACTGGGAAAAACTACTGAAAAAATATGGTGTTTATTGGTTCAGAAGAGGGGGCTGGAAATTTGAAAAGTCCAATCAAAAGAACAAAGTATTGTCAGGAAATTTTGAAGACCCAGTCTATTTTAATGACATAAGAGAGATTCTACTGAATGAATTTACTCCCAAGCATGAAATTTTAGATAAAAACATTGAACTGTACAATAGGATTGTGAGTACGAATTCTGTCTGTATTAGTGTGAGACGTGGAGATTTTGAATCAAATAAGACATTTAAGAATTTGCACAGCTTATGTAATAAAGAATACTTTACAGATGCAATTGATAAAATAAAAAAAAAGGTCGAGAATCCGGTTTTTTTTATGTTTTCTGACGATATTCAATGGGTAAGAGAAAATGTAAATACTGGTTGTTTGACATTTTATGAAGATGGTACAGATCCCGTGTGGGAAAAATTGCGTCTTATGAGTGCATGTAAACATTTTGTTATATCAAATAGTACATTCAGTTGGTGGACTCAGTATTTATCGAGAAATGAAAACAAGATAGTTGTTTCACCTAGCAGATGGTTCAATAATGATTATAAATCCCCATTGATTGACAAAAACTGGATAAGAATTGAGGTGTGAATGTATGTTTAATGGTTCAACAGTGAGTATTATTGTTCCTGTATACAAAGTCGAGATAGAATTAGATCGCTGCGTACACAGTCTAGTTAATCAGACATACCCCAATATAGAGATAATTTTGGTTGACGATGGGAGTCCAGATACTTGTCCAGAGTTATGCGATCAATATGCTAAAGAGGACAATCGGATAAAAGTAGTCCATAAGGAGAATGGTGGTTTATCAGATGCGAGGAATGCAGGACTGAAGAAAGCAACTGGCGATTACATTTTATATGTTGATTCGGATGATTACATTGACTTGGACTCGTGTGAGAGACTACTGAATGCGATTGGTGAGCAGGAAGTCGATATAGTAGTTGGCAACGCAATTATGGAAAAACCTGACGGAGAAGAGAAAATGTTGCACTCTGCGACACCTGCAGGAGTCATCTACAGTGCAAAAGAATTTATCATAAAATCAATAAGCGCATATCAATGGTATGCACCTGCTTGGCTTAATATGTACAGAAGAGAGTATCTACTTGAAAATGAATTGTATTTCAAAAAAGGTATCTATTTTGAAGATATGCAGATGTTGCCACGAGTTTTTTTGCAGGCAAATAGAATAGCCACTATCGACGGAACGTTTTACCACTATATCGTGCGAGATAATTCAATTATGACTACAGATGGACGAGATTCAAAGAAGGTTAACGATTCAATTGAAATCTATAGACAATGGCTTGAAATGTTTAAAAATATTGACGACAAAGAATTGCAAAAATATTTGTATGGTATTCTGGTAAAATACTATATTAGCAATTGCAAAGTTAGAGGAATAGAAGGATTTGTAATTGATGGAATGGACTTTTCTTTTTGCTTTAAGAATGCATTGAACAAAAAGGAAAAAATTAAAACAGTTTTGTTTGGTAAGATGCCGAAGGCATATAGTATTTTAGCAAGATTTCTTTCCTGAAAATTCAAATTAGAAGGGAGTTTTAAAGGAGTATAAATGTATAACAGTTTATATAGGACTTTTGTTATTTATTGCTATAGTAGCATTCATCAATAAGAAAACCAGCTTTTCACCTAAATATTTTTTATGGCTTTCTTTCATAGCGATGGCTCTTGTTCTTGGATTGCGTGGATCTACTGTCGGAGAAGATACAAAAATGTATTTATCTGTTGCAAATGCCGCATCAAGAATGTCATGGAAAGAGATTTTTTCATCTTTTCCAACAACTGAATGGAACTTTATTTCTTATGGAAGCTATGGTGGGTATAGTGAACAAGCAGAAACCATATACATGGCATATAATAAGCTGATCATGTCAGTATTCCATAATCCACAATGGGTTCTAATTATAACTGCTGCCATTACGTGCTATTTCATGATGCGATTTATTCGCGATAATGTTGAGCAGAATAGTGATTTATATCTTGCAACGTATGTATATATGTGTGATTCCATATATATATGAGTTCCTTTAATATTATGCGACAGGTTTTGGCTTTGTCAATTGCAGCACAGGCTATTGAGGAAGTTAAACAAGAAAAGTATAAAAAAGCAATCGTGTGGGTTGCTATTGCGGCGTGTTTTCATCTGTCGGCACTATTGTTTGTGGCTGTGTTGTTGATATATAGGCTGAAGGAAAAAAGAAAGTATTACAAATGGATAGTGTTGGGAGTATGTATTTTACCAGTCGCACTCCCCCTATTGACAACTATAGTTTCCAAGATTTTGCCGAAATATGTATCTTACCTCCAAACAAGTTTTTGGAGTGCACAGGCGAAAGGTACACTTGTACTATGGGGAATTATAATAATTGCGATTCTGATTATGATAAGACGTAAAGATAATGATGAGAGAACATGGTGGCTGATTTATATGGCAACCATTTATATTGGCATTGAATTAATCGGAATGAGATATACGGTGATCTCTCGTGTTGCAATGTATTTCCGTATAGGATTGCCTCTCTTTTTCCCAACAATGAAAAAATATTTTAGCACAAACAGTAGACTAATATATGTTGGGGGCATACTTTTTGTAATGACATGGTCGTTCTTAAGCTATGCAAGTTCACCGACACGTTTGTATACTTTCGGATTTTAGAGTCATGTGATATGAGGGTGGAAAGAGTAATCTGATTTGGTGGAAGATTGAAACTACAGATGCTAATGAGTAAGGAAAGGTTTAAACGGTGTAGAAGGTGAAACTAGATATAAATTATTTTGCTGTTCAAATAATGTGGCTTGTCTTATTTTTGCGAATCACAGCAGTTAATGAAATCACTTGGCTTCTGATTGAGCTAATGGGCTGCCTGTTTTGTACAGGGTATGTTATTAAAAATATAAAATGTATCAATAGATCAACACTCATCTGTGGGGGGGGACTGGCATTTTCCTATTTGATTTCTTCGGCAGTAAATAGGCAATATAATGGATTATATGTTACGTTTTCAGGTGTGATTTATGCATGGAAAATGATACTGTATATTGCTGTTCCTTGGATTTCAGTAGTGAAAAGGGGAAGTAGGAAGATCGCAAAGGTATCAAGGGACTATTTGCTACTATATTGGGTTCCGTCTGTGATAACAGTACTGATTCAAGGAAGGAATGTTGTAGATAATGCAAACAATATATACTTTATTGGAAACAAATTTAATGTGGCTTACCTAAATGTGATATTGCTTTGTTTCAATTTGTATCTGATGAGGCGTGATAACAACGAACGACAACGGCTTGTGCTTTCACTAAAAATACGCCGTAGTAGTGTGTTGACCGGTTTATTCTATTTCCTAATCATCTATTTAGATCTATACATGAAGGCATATACTGGATTGTTTATGATTGTTTTTGTCTTGCTCTTGTCTTGTATTTCAGGGGCATTCAAATTTAAAATAAACAAACAGTGGGCAGGATTCTTAAACTTTATCAGCAGTCCGATTGTTCTTGTAGTCTCAGTTATTCTTTCGGGAATTGTGACGATTGCACTTGATGCTATTATGAGTATTCCCACTATTGCCACTTATCTGGAAACGATAGGTAAAACAGGAAATATTCTATCTCGAACTTTGATATACAAGAATCTGGGTGAGATTATATCTAAAAAGCCTTGGATTGGATATGGATATGGTACAGCAGTAGTTTCACGATATTTTGGTCCTAATGCACAAAATGGATTAGCACAGGTGGCAATTCAGGCTGGCATCACTGGAGTTGTGCTGGTGCTGCTTATAACATATCATTGCGGTAAAATGGGGAAGGACTCAGGAGGAAGAACAGCTCCCTTCCTATTTGGCGTGTATGCTTTCATTCTTTCGGCAACTGTTGAAATCACGCTGGGCGGCTCTTTCTTGATACTGTTAGCGTTTTATTGTGTATGTGGGTGGGAGAGAAAAGTTAAGGAGGAAACCTAAATGAATGAACTCGTAAGCGTTATAGTTCCTATATATGGCGTAGAGGATTATCTCAGCAAATGCGTTGATTCTATTATCAACCAGACATATAAGAATTTAGAGATTATACTGGTTGATGATGGAGGAAAAGATAAATGCCCAGAAATATGCGATGAATATGCAGGGAAAGATAGTAGGATAAGGGTGATTCACAAAAAGAATGGTGGATTGTCTGATGCTAGAAATGCCGGAATCGACATTGCAAAGGGAGAATACCTAGTATTCATAGATAGTGATGACTGGGTAGAAACCACGATGGTAGAGCATTTACTGGATGCCTGCAAGAAGTACAATGTTAAACTGGCGGCCTGTGGCAGGTATATCACCGATGGAACAGTCATAAATGGAACAGCTTACGAGGGAACTGAAGGAGTCTACTCACCGGAAGAGGCAATGAATGAGATTCTCTCTGGAAAGGCACTTGATGTTGCTGCATGGGATAAGATTTATGTCCGAGACTTATTTGCTGATATTCGTTACCCGGTAGGAGAAAACAATGAGGATATAGCAGTGTTCTATAAAATAGTGGATGCTGCTGGAAAAGTTGCTCATTGTGGAACAAATGAATACTATTATCGAAGCAGACCAGGAAGCATTACAAAACTTAAGTATAGTATCGATGCAAGAAAAGTAATAGAAAAGAATTTGAATTCGATTGAAGCCTTTATCGCAGAGAAATACCAAGGGTGCGGAAAGGCATTTAACCGATATAAGGCTGTGAACATTTACGCGCTATTGAACAAGTATATTAAGTGTAAAGGAACAGGAAAAGCACAAGAGTATGAACATTTAATGGCAGAATTTCGGAAATGTAGGCGGGATTTCTTCAGAGATGAGCAAACGCCTAAGAAGGAAAAAATGATTGCTTCTTTGATTCTCTTACATCTTTATGATCCATATTTGAGAGCGAAAGAAAAAATCAAAGGATATAAATAACATAAGGACGAGGTAAGTTTTGGGTGTTAGAGAGGTGACTGAAAGTTGATGAATTATTTGGATGATCAGACCATAAAGGTCAGTATTATAATTCCAGTATACAATTGCGAGAATTTACTAAAACGAACAGTTGACTGTGTACTTAGCCAGTCTTATTCTAATATCCAATTGATTCTCATAGATGACGGATCAATAGATAACTCGCCAAACATATGTGATGAATATGAATCACAGGATTCACGTGTAAACGTAGTTCATCAAGAAAATGCGGGAGCATCCGCGGCTCGAAATACTGGATTAAAATGGGTACAGGGCGATTATGTTGCATTTATCGATGCAGACGACATGGTTTCAAAGCAGTATATAGAAATCCTTTTGTATTGTGCTTTGTCAACAAAAACGAGGATTTCAACGTGTGAGGCTTTTTATTGCAGGAAAAATGAATATAAACAGTATCCGATTGAAACCCTCAGGCCAAGAGTTATAAAGGTTCCAGATTATAATTTTATGGAAGCATGGTCTCATGCTACAGTTTGGGGAGCATTGTTTAAGAAAAATCTTTTAGCGGATCTGATGTTTGACACAGAGATTTCTGTGGGAGAGGATTCGCTGTTCTTTGCAAACGCTTTAGCTCAGTGTGACAGTGTTTCGTATGTCTCAAATAAATTGTATTACTACTTTATATACGATCAATCAGTTTCACACGGCATTTATAATGAAAAGAGAATGTCTGAGTTTACGGCATGGCAAAAGATCAACACACTTGTCGCCCCGATAAGTGAGACTCTTGATGAATCCTCTAAGGCGAGGATGGTTCGTCATGCAATCGAACGATATAAGGAAGTTTTAAGACAAGATGTGCCAAACGAGGACATCTTGATCTTTTTCCGAAACATGATATTGAAGAATAAAGATTCCTATCTGAAGCTAAATTCGTCACAGAAGGCTAAGATAGAAATGTATTTGATATTAAAAACACCGAAGATGTATAAAATTGCTTACAGAAAGCATAAGAGTTGAGAATTAGAATGGTAGGAACAATAAGATGAACGAAAAGATTGGTATATTAACATTTCATAAATCAATTAATTATGGCTCCGTCTTGCAATCGTGGGCTCTTTCAAGGGTTATTTCGAAGAGATTTGTTGTAGAAATTATTGATTATGAACCTCAAAATTACGAATTTCTCTATGCAAATTACCGGCCATGGAAAAGCTGGAATAACATAAAATACAATCTAAAAAGAATGCCATTATCTTCAGCATTAAATAATCAACAGCAACTGTTCAAAAAATTCAGAGATAAGCAACTACCGTTAAGCAGAAAGAAATATAATTATAATAACGGTTGTGATATAAAAGAAGAATATAAGGGAATCGTTGTAGGAAGTGATCAGGTATGGAATATTCGTGCCAAAGATTGCGATCCTATCTTTTTTCTTCCATTCAATTATTCGGGAAACAAAGTTTCTTATGCCTGTAGCATAAATGATACAGACTATACTGAAAAGAATCTTCCGTCAAACCTGGCAAGTGAAATTTGTGATTTTGATTTTATTTCCATAAGAGAGGAATCAGGGAAAAATAAACTTGAACAATTCATTGCTAAACAGAAAAAAGTTTACACATTATTAGATCCGACGCTCCTGTGTAATAGCTCAGAGTATGACAGTTTGTTAAATGACCGAATTGTAGATGGAAAATATATTTTCTTATACAACGTCTGGACGAGTGAAGCGGGTATTCAGGCTGCAAAGTTTCTATCCAAAAAGTTGAATATGCCTGTTTATACTATTATGACAGCATCAAATGTAAAGGAGATAAACCTATTGAAGAAAAGTGGAATATTGGTAGATACAGTCAGAACATCGCCATCGGATTTCCTAAATTTCTTTAAATATGCATCTTATATTGTAACGGAATCATTTCATGGGACAGCCTTCTCATTAATATTTGAGAAGCCTTTTGTTTGTGTCAGCAACCGCACAAATGATGAGCGATTGAATAATATTCTAACGCTTGTTGGGCTTAAAGACCGCTATATGAAGTTGGGCGAATTGCAGACTTTTGACCTGAAACAAGAGATCGATTACGAGATCGTTACTGAAAAGAAGGAGAAAAGAGCAGAGGAATGCATAGAACTCCTCTATAAAGCAATTGGGGGTGAGGCTAAATCATGAAAATGGAAAAGACGAAAAATGCTTCAAGAAATATTGTCTTTGGCGTCAGCTTGAAAGTGTATCAGATTCTTCTCCCGTTTATTATGCGTACAGTTATGATGTACACAATAGGGGTAGAATATCTTGGATTAAATAGCTTGTTCACTTCTGTACTTCAGGTGTTAAATCTGGCCGAATTAGGTGTTGGAAGTGCAATGGTATTTAGTATGTACAAGCCAATTGCGGAAGATGATTCTATTACTATTTGTGCGTTGATGAAGCTATATAGAACATACTACAGAGTGATTGGAGGTATCATTCTTGTAGTGGGTCTTCTATTAACCCCATTTATGCCTAAATTGATATCGGGGACAATACCCGAGGACATGAATATATATTTCCTGTATCTGCTCAATTTATTGGCAACGGTATTAACTTATTGGCTTTTTGCTTACAGAAACAGTGTTCTGCAGGCTCATCAAAGAAACGATCTGATTAGTAAGGTCACACTTGTCACGGACACAGTAAAATATCTTCTGCAGATTGCTGCACTTGTAGCACTTCATGATTATTATTGCTATGTAATAGTACTCCTGCTGACACAGGCATTAAACAATGTAGTAACAGCGATAATAGCAAAAAGAGTATTTCCTCAGTATAATCCAGAAGGCAAACTGGCTCAGAATGAAATTAAACAGATCAATGGAAAAATCCGGGATTTGTTTACTTCTAAATTGGGATATACGATTGTCAGTTCGGCAGATACCATTGTTATCTCAGCATTTTTAGGTCTGACAGTACTGGCACAGTACCAGAATTATTATTACATTATGAGTTCTATCATCGGGTTTATGTCAATCATATATGCTTCCATTACTGCCGGAGTTGGAAACAGTATGATTACGAAGTCAGTTGACCAGAACTACAGAGAGTATTGTGTTTTTTCTTTACTCGTTTCCTTTGTGAGTGGAATTTGCAGTGCTTGTTTTTTATGTCTCTATCAGCCCTTTATGACATTGTGGATGGGAGAAAATCTGCTTCTGCCTTTTTCACTTGTGGTTTTATTGTGTGTGTATTTCTGGATATATGAATACATTATGATGGCCAGTGTTTATAAGGATGCTGGAGGAATTTGGCATCAAGACCGATTTAGACCATTGATATCAGGTGTTGTAAATCTTGCCTTGAATTTGGCGACAGTAAGATTTATTGGATTATATGGCATTGTCCTATCGACTATAGTTAGTATGGCAATCGTTAGCGCACCATGGATAACCTCAAATATTTTTAAATTAATATTTAAAAAGAATCCAATTAGTTATGTTGTGAAAATAGTTTATTACGTTTTTTCGACAGTCTTAGCATCAACAGTCGCATATGTTTTGACAAGCCTGATTTCTATTAATGGGTGGATCGGTTTAATAATTAAGGCAATTGTGTGTGTTGCTTCATCTGTTTTCGTTATGGTTATTCTGCTTTGCAGGATGAAAGAGTTTTCTGATGCGTTATATCTTATTGCAAGGATGTTCCATCTTGAAAAATTACTAAAAAAATGAACTGAATGATTTTTAATGATGAATTCGGATACGTGCTTACAGGGAGGAATGCTATAAATGAGAATGGTATGTGATAGAGGGCGATGTACTGGATGCAGGGTCTGCGTTAATGTATGTAAAAAAGATGCAATTTTTATCAAGGATTCACTTTCTGCAATGAATGCAGTGATTGATGAAGTTAAATGTGTTAACTGCAAAATGTGTGAGAAAGTATGTCCAAATAATAATCCTGTTGATAAGGTGCAGCCTCAAAAATGGTATCAGGGTTGGGTATGTAAAACAAGAGAACAATCTTCTTCTGGTGGGGCGGCGGCTGGTTTGACGCAGAACTTCATACAAAATGGTGGTTATGTTGCGGCTTGTCTTTTCAAAGATGGTGAATTTGTATTTGATATAACGAATGATTTGGATTATGCAAGGAAGTTTGCAGGATCAAAATATGTTAAAAGCAACCCCCAAAATATTTATTCGAAAATCCATGAGAGATTAAAACGGGGAGATAGGGTGTTGTTTATTGGTCTGCCTTGTCAAGTGGCAGCACTGAATAACTACATAAAAGATAAGAAAAATCTGTATACTGTTGATCTTATCTGTCATGGCTCCCCATCTCCACTTATTTTGGAAAAATATCTAGCTGAGAATTATGTTGACATAAAAAAAATTAAAGATTTGAATTTTAGGAATAAAGATGGATTTGGGCTTAGATCGGGATATAAAAGAATATCTTTTGATGACGCTTCTGATCTGTATACATTTGCATTTCTTACTTCTCTTGACTATACGGAAAACTGTTATTCATGTAGCTATGCAACAATAGAGCGAGTTTCTGATATTACGTTGGGAGATTCATGGGGAAGTGAATTAAGCGATGAAGAACAAAAAAAAGGCATTTCGCTTATACTATGTCAGTCTGAAAAAGGGGTAAATCTTATAAATGCAACAGACTTTGAGTTGAAAAGTGTAGACCTAGGGAAAGCAATCGAAGCTAATCACCAACTGCAATATCCGTCAAAGATGCCCGAGGAAAGAAAAATCTTTTTTGCGAATATTAATAGAGGATTTGCCAAAGCAATTGCAAGATGTCATCCTAAAATGTACTATATCCGTCGCCTAAAGTGGATATTTAGTAAAATAAAAATGGGGGGGGAAAAACGAGGGTGATTGATACCTATGATATATCATATAAAGAGTAAGCTGTTGCAAGTGCAGCAGTAAATTAGAGTTATTGTTTTTACCCACAGAATAGATGTGTTGCCAAATAAAGAAGAAGGAGTAGAATCTTGAGAGCAGAGCAGAGCAGAGCAGAGCAGAGCAGAGCAGAGCAGAGCAGAGCAGAGCAGAGCAGAGCAGAGCGTTTATCATGGCTTGATGTATTAAAGGGAATAGGTATCATTCTTGTTGCAATAGGACATATCTATTCCAATCGAACTGTCTTTAATTGGCTGTATTCTTTTCATATGCCGCTGTTCTTTTTGGCAGCAGGTTGGGTGTACAAAGAAAAACCAATTATAACGGACATAAAGAGAAGGATCCAGACTATAGTTGTTCCATATTTCTCGTTCGGTTTGCTGATACTTTTATATTGGCAAGTGATAGAGAGAAGATTCCGGGATTCAGATATGAGCTTCATGAACTCACTATTTGGTCTGTTCTCTGGTTGCTATGACAATTTGGATTTCAATGTTCATCTATGGTTTCTGCCGTGCTTCTTTGTAACGGTGGTTTTATTTAATATACTGGTTAATTTGGGTGGCAGGAAAATTGCGTATATTGTTTCTGCTCTGATGAGCTTAGTTTATGTTATTTTTCCGATGCCTGAACTCCTGTGGGGATTTAACCGTGTGTTCAAGTACATAGGATTCTATGCTGTAGGAGTTATCTTGGCGGGACGAGAAACAAGGATTGTGGATAGAAAGATAAGAACAGGAACGGTTGCAGTAGTTTTGATTATCTCAAATTTTTTCCTATCTCTCCACAACTTAACCACGGGGATTATGTGGTTTGTAACAGCCTTCATTGGTGTGGCTGCTATGATCCTGATTTCTCAGCTCATCAACGAAAATAGAATTCTGCAGTATTTTGGCATAATCTCTCTAATTGTTCTTTGCATCCACGGTCCTGTGTATCGAATTGTGGTGAAAATCGTATCAGTTCCGCTGCATATGGGCACAGACGCAGTGAGAGAGAATATACTGCTTGCGATGATTGTTGTTGTGGCTACGATGCTAATTTGCAGCGTGGCATATGAGGTTGTTATACGAATTGCACCGTGGATGATTGGTAAGAAAAGATGAGTTAATAGAAAGAGGTGGTTGGTAATCAAGTGGTACATAAAATCAATAATTCAAGATTTCAGACAACCCGTGTCATACTTGATTCCAGCCATCTTCTTCAGTGGATGCATTGTATTTGCTGTTAGCTGGTTATGTGGAAAGAAGAGTATAATAAAACATAGAATTCCATTTGCCTTTTTCTTGGCGTACATTCTCGTTATTTTTCGCATAGCTTTCTTATGCAGGGAACCTGGGAGTAGAAAGGCTACCAGCTTGGTTTTATTTGAAACATGGGGGCATATCTTTCATATGCACGCTATGTTTGTTGAAAACATTATTATGTTTATTCCGTTTGGCGTCTTGCTACCGATATTGTTTAGAAAATATAAAAATGGTTGGTTATGTATGCTGACCGGATTTATTTGCTCTTGTAGCATTGAGATAGTACAGCATATTACTCAAACGGGATATTTGCAATTGGATGATGTGGTGACAAACACAATGGGTACGCTGTTGGGATGGTTTATATGGCGTGCATGGAAAGTGGCCAGAAAAATATGAACACGATGGTACTCAATTGTTGGTGCATTAGGGTGCGCCCGATAAAAGCAACAAGAGCACAGTAAGGAGAAAAATCATGAACACAACATTACTTATCATGGCGGCCGGAATCGGCAGCCGATTTGGAGCAGGAATAAAACAGTTGGAACCGGTCGATGATGCTAACCACATCATCATGGACTACTCGATCCACGATGCGATTGAGGCTGGTTTCAATCATGTAGTATTTATCATCCGGAAGGATATCGAGAAAGAATTCAAAGAGGTCATTGGTGATCGCATTGCCTCCATTTGCTCTTCTCATAATGTAACAGTAGACTACGCTTTCCAGGATATCAAAGATATTCCGGGTTGCTTACCGGAAGGTCGGACGAAGCCGTGGGGAACTGGTCAGGCAGTGCTTGCAGCAAAGAGCGTGATCAATACCCCGTTCATTGTGATCAATGCAGACGATTACTATGGCAAAGAGGGATTCAAGGCTGTCCATGACTATCTGGTAAATGGCGGCAAGTCTTGCATGGCTGGCTTTGTGCTGAAGAACACACTGTCTGATAACGGTGGTGTGACTCGCGGCATCTGCAAGATGGATGAGAATAGAAACTTGACTGAGGTTGTGGAAACCAAGAACATCGTAAAGACTGCAACTGGAGCAGAGGCAGACGGTGTAATTGTTGATGTGAATTCTCTGGTATCCATGAATATGTGGGGCTTAACTCTGGACTTCCTGGCTGTGCTGGAGGAAGGCTTCAAAGAGTTCTTTGAGAAGGAAGTACCGGGAAATCCGCTGAAGGCAGAGTATCTGATCCCAATCTTCATCGGTGAGCTGCTGGAGCAGGGCAAGATGTCTGTGAAGGTTCTGAAGACCAACGACACCTGGTACGGCATGACCTACCATGAAGATGTTGCAGCAGTGAAAGACAGCTTCAAGAAAATGTTGGCGGATGGCGTGTATAAGACTGACTTGTTCAGTAATCTGTAAACAGCGATGAAAGAAACGATTGATTTACTCGGAAAGATCATCACAAACATCTTGACTGCTCTCTATGAAAGAATTAATGGGGTCAGACCATGTGAAAATAAATTACCAAAGTAACAACTGGAGGGGAAGATATGAGAAAAAAAATAGCATCATATTTCATGATTATAGTTATGATTCTATCGTCTGTTTGGGTTACTCCAATCAAAAGTTATGGACAAACAGAAGCGGAAATATCGAGTGCAGAAGATGTACGAAACACGGAGACTGATCATGGGACATTAAAAAAATCTGAGACGGATTCAGTAGATGATGAAGAATTAAGTAATACTGTTGAGAGGAATGCTGGAACTTCTTTGAATAATGCAAGTAGTGAGGAATCATTAACAGAGGGGAACTCATTGGAAGCAGAGGATTCAGAGAAAGTGCTGGAACAGAAAACGGATTCTGACGTTTCAACACAGGAAGAGACAATCTACAGTTATAACAGCACAAGTACTTCAGGAGCAGTAACACTAAAGGTTGAATGGAATGAACCGGTCTTAGGACAGGATACTACATTTCATGTTTCTGCAACGGGTGGTAGTGGCGCTTATAAATTCAGAATGGATGCCCCGAGTTATTCAGATTCAAACGAATATGCTTATGAATCAGTGGCGGATCCGAGTCGTGGTGAATGGTTAAACTATACAGATGCCTGCAGTTTTCAGGATTATACATTTATGATGACTGCTTCTGGAACTTACAATTTTAGATTTTATGTTATGGACACTACAGCGGGTGTGTATTACCTTCGTGTAAGTACATACATTCAGGTATCGGATGAAAATTATCCCAGCATAAAAACGATTGTTTCTTCGGCGGTAGATCAGGCAAAGAAAGAGACGGATGGATCTGATTATGGAAAGGCATTGTGGCTGCATGACTGGCTCATCCAACAGTTAGATTATGATAATTCATTGAAATGGTCTTCGGCAGAAAGTGCTCTGACACGAAAACTTGGCACCTGTCAGGCCTATGAAAGTGCATATTCTCAACTTCTTACAGCTGCCGGAATAGAGAATGCCGAGACAAGAGATACCTATGATGGACATACCTGGAATGCCATGAAACTGGATGGGGAATGGTATCAGGTTGATTGTACATGGGATGATACGAAAGATAATTTTTACAACTTTGATGCTACGCATTTATATTTCGGATTAACAGATGAGCTTATGGCCTTAGCACATAAAGGTCATAATAATATTTATACAACTGCTGGTTACAGTACGCGTTCTACAAGTTTGGCAGATAACTATTTTGTCAAAAATGGGGCAGCCAAAGAATGGGCACAAAATTATGTAGACAGAATTCAGAAAAATTTGAATGCAGGGAAGACAGAATTTACAATCAGTGCTGATAATGCGTCTTATCCTCCAAGTATTTCCGGTATTCAGAATGGTATAACAGCATACGCAATACAGCAGATGGAATGGACGGCAACAGGAAAAAAGATAACATTAGAGGTCAGTGGAGGAGCAACAGAATTTGTTTTTCATGCAGTATATTCTGCATGCGAACATAAGTGGGACGAGGGAAAAATTATCAAAGAGCCTACATATGACCAGGAGGGGATTAAAAGGTATACCTGCTTATATTGTTCAGAAACAAAAGATGAGAATATTGAAAAACTGAACAAATATATCGAAAGTGTTTCGTATAAAACACGAGTGCAGGATGAAGGCTGGCAAGACTGGAAGAAAGATGGGGAGCTCTCAGGAACAGCCGGACAATCAAAACAAGTGGAAGCAATTGCAATTGAACTTAGAAACTCCTTGATTCATGGGGATATTAAATACAGAACGTACACACAAAATGGAGGATGGCAGGATTGGAAATCTAATGGTGAAATTAGTGGCAGTGATGATGAAACAACAAAAATAGAGGCCATTGCGATTGAACTTACAGATGAACTGAGTAAGAGCTATGATGTGTATTATCGAACGCATTGTCAAGATTATGGCTGGGTTGGCTGGGGGGAAAAAGGGG
>ERZ772854.790-NODE-790-length-35553-cov-5.513184_pt1 | contig 35553 bp, 30 predicted proteins | sample MGYA00580844_ERZ772854 | MGnify/ENA primary metagenome ERZ772854 (study PRJEB29015, sample SAMEA2737727) | human gut metagenome | biome: human gut; feature: human-associated habitat; material: faeces | place: China | collected 2012 ...
CATCGTCATCTGTAAATCCGCCGCAGTAATCGATCAGCTCTCTTACGCTTGTACCAATTTTGATGATAAAGTTTCCAGGATTCTTGATCTTCTCACCTGTAACAGTTGCAACACGCTCAATCAGAGGCATTCCTGTCTGGATTGCGTCTGAAATTGCCTTTACTGTACTGATATTATCTACTACAACACCAACATCTGCCGGAAGACCGCCGCTTGGAACAATTCTGCCCATAACACGCTTGATCAGAGTTTTCTCAGCGCCCTGTGGGTATTTGGTTCTGGCAACAAATACTTCCATATCTCCGATATTGGCAACTTTTTCCTGCATTAATTCAATGGCATCCGGCTTATTATCCTCAATAACAATGATACCCTTCTGGGCGCCGGTTGTCTTAAGGACTGCTCGCAGACCAAAAATAATATCATCTGCATACTCAAGAAGCACTCTGTGGTCTGCTGTCAAAAGCGGCTCACATTCGCATCCATTGAGAAGGATGGTATCAACTGGTTTCGCCGGTTTCAGCTTGACACAGGTCGGGAAACCTGCACCACCCATACCAACGATTCCTGCTTCACGAATGATCTCAATGATTTCATCCGGAGTAAGCTTGTCAAGGTCTCCATGTGGCTGTACGGATTCGTGCAGAGTATTTTTTCCATCCGATTCAATAACAACAGCCATCACTTCACTGCCTCTTGTGCCGTGCATACGAGGTTCAACAGCAACTACCGTTCCGCTTACGCTGGAATGTACAGGAGCGCTGATAAATCCGGCAGCTTCGCCGATTTTCTGACCGACTTTTACAATGTCACCAACCTGAACGATGGGATTCGCCGGAGCACCCAGATGCTGAGACATGGAAATTACAACCGTCTTCGGATCCGGGAACTTCTTAAGAGCAATGTGCTCACTGAATTCCTTGCGCTCTGACGGATGAACACCACCATAATAACCATCCAGTCTGTTTTCTCTGATTGATTTCACATAATCATTGATCACCTTGAAATTAACCTTGGAGAAATCACGAACCTGTACGGGCTGATTAAGGAATTCTTCCAGACGTCCCTGTTTCGCCAGTCTCTGGTAAATTTTCTCCCATGCGCAGTCCTTATTGGGATCTACTTCGCACTTTCCATTCTTTGCTCCACCGCACTGACCATTCACAAGACTCTTGGAACAGTCAACGATGGGACAGACACCACCGGTAATATTCAGATAACACTGTGCACATGCATCACAGCTCTTCTTGGTAAGTGCCATGCCATGATGACCTCTGTAGTTAAGGGTATTGCTTGCAGCAACAACCGGCTTACCTGCCAGATCTGCAACAGTCTGAATACCAAGACCACAGGAAATTACTACCACATTCTCTGTTCCTTCCGGAAGCAGATCCTGCAATTTTCTTTCTGTGTGCATTTTATTGCATAAGAAATCAACTTTCGCACTACCTGTGACAGTCTTTCCCTGCTCCTCAGCAAACTTCAGGAATTCATCGCAATCCGGTTCCTCAACCGTCTCAAATTCCTTAAAGCACTTATTACAGGCAATCACAAACAGGTTGTCCTTGCCGTTCAGCACTGATGCAAGCTCATCACTGCTTTTCAGCTTGTACTTAGTATAATTTTCCAATTGCTCACCTTCCTTATAATAGAAATTATATTCTTATACTATCTGTTCTTATCCGTTCCCTCCACAAAAAAACTTATAAAAGCAGATAAATAAGTTACTGTTTTTTCTTATATAATTTACCACAAACTGACTATTTTATCCAGTCTTTGTGACTATTCTGCCTTCAAATTATCTACAAAAATTCTAAAAAGCAAGAAAAAACGTTCTCTTTCTTCACCGGGAAAGAAAACGTCTCATTCTTTATAAACAATTTATCTGTTACCGCATTCTACGCATTACCGCCACATTCCCCGCCTTTTCCGAATAGTATAATACATACTGTTCTCCATGGCCATAACCTTCTGAAGAGGCACACTTTTGAATACGGGCATTTTCATCTTGTATTTAATCCAGAAGAAGGAGTAAATACCAAGCACCAGGAAGGTAATGCCGGTTACCAGCCAGATCATGTTCCTCTCTGCAGGATCTGTAGAAATATTCAGAATCATATATACTGTTCCACAGATTCCGATAATTGGGAAAAGAGGACCGCAGGGAACCTTAAAGGAGCGAGGTGCCTTTGGAAGTCTTTTTCGCAAAATCAGTACGTCAATATGAGCCAGTATGTAAGAGATCATCCAGAAAACAGAGCCAACCAGGATCAGGAAGGAAATGGCATCTGAGGAGCCATCACTGAGGGCTGCGAATACGAAAATAAATGCACTTACAAATACAACTCCGAAATACGGAACCCCATGTTTATTTGTTTTCGCAAAAACACGAGGCATCATGTTCATTTTCGCCATTCCCTGACAGATTCCTGCCAGACCGTTTACTGTAGAATTCTGTGTACTTACAACTGCAAGTGCCGAAACAAACGTCATCCACACTTTTCCCGCATTGCCAAGAAGATTTCCACCATAAAGCAGGTGTGGTGCAGCGGAATTTTCCAGTTCCGCCCAGGGTGTATAGTTATGGAAACCAAGAACCATCACAGACTGCACCAGACAGATCAAGGCAAGTCCGATCATCATTCCAAGAGGGACATTTCTTCTGGCATTTTTCACATTCTTAGATACCGGTATTACATATTCCGCTCCGATAAACAGCCAGAATGCCACTGCTATGGTGGACACAACACCTTTAAAATCCGTGGCCATACTGTAAGGCTGATGCACCACTTCCCCTGTACCCAGTCCCAGCATACCGATCACACCAAGGATCAACATAGACCCAACCAGAAGAAATGCTACCAGATCCTGGATCTTGGCAAACATATCCACACCGTAAAGGTTGGCGATCATAACCACTGCTGTCATAATGAAGGTGTACATCAGGCTCGGAATCGGCAGATGAATGGTAGATGCCATAGCATAAGCAAAAATAGAAGCCTCAACACCTGATGACATGATATTGCAGATCAAATATCCGCCTACCATAGAAATCAGTGTGGGAAAAGGTCCCATACAGGCCAGAGTATATTGAGCCAGACCTCCTGTGGTATTTGGCATCAGGGCATTCAGCTCAGAGAGCGATGCCACCGTGGTCATATTCAAAAGACAGGCAATCACCATTGCCCCGATAAATACCACACCAATACTTCCGGCTCCCTGTCCCAGAGAAACCAGACAACTGGTCGCAATAACAAGTCCAACCGAGATGGAAACCACACTTCGCAGTCCCAAAGTTCTGTCCTTTTCTTCCATCCTGAATCACTCTCCTTCATTACAGATCAAATATCGCGCTGTACCAGTCTGTGGGGAATAATGCTAACACATGTTTGAATAGCTTACAGAAAGCCTTTTTCAAACACACTCTACAGTGCATCAATTCCCTCATCGCCAGTTCTCACACGGATTACATTTGTAATATCATAAACAAAAATCTTTCCGTCACCAATATGTCCTGTATAAAGCTCCTGTTTGATCAGCTCCACGATCTCCGGTACCTTGGACTTCTCTACAACCACCGCAATCTGCTGCTTTGGAAGCAGCTCCATCTCATAGTTTTCATCCACTTCATATTCCTTAGTGCCTTTCTCAATACCGCATCCCAGCACCTGTGTCACTGTCATTCCACGAACACCAGCCTTGCTCAAAGCAGATTTCAATCCGTTAAATTTTGACATTCCTGTGATAATCTCAATTCTTGATAATTCCATAACAATCATCCTCCAGCCAGATTAATATCTTTGTCCTCTATTCCCGTTATCTTTCATCCTAAAATTGGAATTTTAAACTCTCAATTCTATTTTCCCCGCTGCTAAGTTCTTACTTCTGTCCTTCGCCGCCAGATACTTTTTATATTTCTCCGGTGTGGTCCCTGCAAAAGCCCGGAAATCCTTCAGCATATGAGACTGGTCATAATATCCACAGTTCAAAGCCGTCTCCTCACTTCCCGCCTGCTCTGGCGACCTGGTAATTTCTCCCAGAAAAGCCTGAAAACGGATAAACCGCTCAAACTCTTTTGGCGAAATCCCATGGATTTCCTTAAACACTCTGCGGATGTAACACTCCGAATATCCTGTCTCACGGCTTAGCATCTGAATGGAAATATTTCCATCTGTAGCGTAAATCCTCTGCCGCATATATTCTTCCAGAACATGTGCAGAATCCTTTGAATGATTTCCCTGATTGCTGGAAAGATACTGCATCAGGATCTGCGCCCTCTGCTTCACATCCGCCGCCTCCGCCAGGCTCTCCGTAAGTCCGCTTCCATACTCATTCCGGTCAATCTCCACATCTGCATTTACTACTTCTTTTATGGAAAGAGATTTGGGCAAAATACATTTTCCTGGCAAAAATCTTGCCCCAAAATAATATCTCCCATCATCAAACTCCCAGTTCTTTGCCTTCAGCACCGTTCCACCAACAAAAACCTTTACATCCTTTTCTCCAATTCCAAAAACAAGATCTGTACTCCCATCTGGAACTGCCCGAAAATTCCCTGAGTTTCCGTTTTTTACATTAAATTCATAAAAACTGGAAATTCCCATTCTTCTGTTCAATAATTCCTGATAATCTTCCGCATCCAGTGTCAGATAAGGCTGCACCGGAGTTACGATTTTCTTGTCTTCCATAGGCTCAGCTCCTGAAATCCACCGCTATGGAGCCTTTCCTCACGCCATCTCCGGTTTGTCCCAAAGCGGTAATTTTATTCCGATGCCAAGCTTTACTGCATTGCGATAAACGGTTCCACCCCAGGCAATGTCCTCAACTGGCATGCCTCCTACAGAATATACGATAATCTCGTCATCACTTGTTCTTCCCGGATGTCTCTTCTCAATAATGTCTGTAATGTCGATAATATCCTCTGCCTCAATTTTTCCATCATGCTTCAGGTCTGTGAACTTGGTTCCGATGATCTGAACCTGCGGATAGGTAGGATAAGGATACTCTTCCTCCCAGGCCTCATAAAGCTTGGAGTTATCTACCACCAGCTTGCAGCCTGCAAGAAAATCATCGTCAAATCTTGCAGCTGACGGCATGCTGATCAGCGCGCCCTTTTTGATCCAGTCTCCGTTAATATAAGGGAAGGAAGAAACATCATCACGGACAGTTGTGGTAAAGCTGATGATATCGCTGTCCTTTACTGCTTCCTCCACAGAATCACAGATCTCAATATTTTTGATCTGAGGCAGTTCCTCCCTGATAAACCTGGTAAAAGTATCCAGAGACCGCTGGCTTCTTCCCTTTATTTTCACCGTATCCAGGTTCGGGCAGACACTGACGAAAGCTGCCAGAGATGTTTTTCCCATAACACCAGGTCCGATAATGGAAACCACCCTGGAGTCTTTTCGCGCCAGATATTTCGCGCCAACTCCAGGAATTCCACCGGTACGGTAAGCGCTTACCAGATTTGCTGACATCAGCGCCAGTGGAGCACCAGTATCCTTATCGTTCAGCATCATCATAAGAATAGATCTGGGCAATCCCACTTTCTTGTTCTCTACATTGGAACCATACCATTTCATTCCAGCCATCTGATAGCTGCCGCCCAGATACGCCGGCATAGCCATAAATCTTCTGTCATCTGCATTCTTCGGCATTCCAGGAAACTGGGGATCATCCGGGAACATGATCATGCAGCCATGGGAATTATGATTAGCACCTCCCATTACATAGTCACCTTTATATAATGTAATCAAAAGATCCTCCATCACATCCACGCAGGATTTCATATCCTTTACGCCTGCTTTGATCATATCCGGTTCACTTAAATATAAAAAATCAATTTTAGCATCCATATCCATGTCTCCCTTCTGAGTCTGTAGCTGTCAAATATATACTCATCCAGGAGCCGCTTTATTTCGCTTGGCTTCGCTAGGATGGAGTATAGCACATCTTTTTATTTTTGTACACTAGCATTTTAACGTGTGAAATTTTTAACTTATTTTAAATCGCGGCATGAAACCTATCATACCTGAACGCTGACAGATCCAACGTTGTCTCCTCTTCCAGTGCCGTCTCCGCCAGCAATTTTCCCACAATCGGTGAAATTCCAAATCCATGCCCGGTAAATGCACATGCCACGATCAGCCCCGGCACCTCGTCCACATTTCCCAGAACCGGTACACCGTCAATACAAACATCCTCATAACCAGCCCAGGTTCTTACAATCTTTGCATTTGCCAGCTTCGGGATATACTTCATAATTCCACGGCAGATACAAGGAGCTGTAATTCCCGAAGTCATATTATGTCCATTATCTTTATTCACGGTCTCAAAGCCAGAAGCTCCACCAAATACAAAAGAACCATGATCTGTCTGGTGTCCGTAAAAATCTGCATCCGCAGTACCAAGCATCTGACCGAACATTTTCGGCTCTGCCTCTGTAACCAGCGCCTCGATCAGATCATTTGACATTGGAACATCAATTCCCACAGTACCAAGAAGCTTCCTGCTGGCATAACCAGCCGCCACAATTACCTTACCGCCCTCGTAAACGTTTTTCTGCGTAACAACCTTTCTCAGCTTTCCCTTCACCTTCTGAAGCTCCACAACTTCTTCCCCGGTGAAAAACTGAACGCCCAGTCTCCTTGCTGCCCGGTAATACCCCAGAGTGGTCAGAAGAGGATTTGCATGTCCGTCTGTGGCGCACCAGCTGGCTCCAATTACCTCATCACTTAAGAAAGGATTGATTTCCCGAACCTCTTTTCCATCAATCATTTTTACATCCAGCCCACAGGCAGTTGCCCGGTCTGTAAGCCCCTGGAGGATTTCCATATGACGAGCTGTTTTTCCAAGCCGCAGGTTGCCCTCTTTGTGATATTCCACATTGATTCCCAGCTCCTCGGAAAGAACCGGCCACATATTTTTCACAGCATACATGGCAAGTGGCAGCTCCCTTGGATCTCGGCCTGACTGGCGGACACCGCCTCCATTTCTGGCAGAACCGCCATTTCCAATACTCTCATCACGGTCAAGGACGATTACGGAAGTCCCCTTTTGGGCCAGATAATAGGCTGTAGCACATCCAATTACGCCGCTTCCCACAATGATCACATCTGCTGTCTTACTCATCGTCCTCACCTTCCTTTGCGTAAATTTTCATCTCTAAGGGTCTCATAGGAGCTCTTGAGGTTGCCGGTTCCAGAAGTGCCGGGGAAACTCCAAGCTCTGCCGCCACGATCCTCTTTACCAGCTTTGCACAGGTCTGTCCCTGGCAAAGCCCCATTCCACAGCGGAGATATCTTCTGATCTCTGTGATGGTAAACATTCCATCGTGAACTGCTCTTCTGATTTCTCCTTTTGTTACTTCCTCACATCTGCATATAATTCTGTCATCGTCAAGCTCCGGGACGTATTCTCCCAGCTGAACGGTTCTGTCATAAATACTTTCCATCATACAATCCCTCCGCCTTATTTTGCTCTGTAAAATCTGGCCTTCATTACCATATCTGCCGGAACCTTTATGGTAAGAAGATTAGTATGGTCAAAGGCTTTCGCACTCTTTACCGATACCACCTCTGCCTCACAAACCGGCTGACCGTTTCTTCCAAGTCCCAGTCCTTTTTCCCCTTTTTCCGGCAAAGGAAGAAATTCATAAGGAATGGTGACTGTGGCAAAACCAGGTTCAAAGGTTTCGTCTACCAGGAAGATGGCCTGTCCTGAACAGGAGGCTACACACATTCCGCATCCAACACATGTGGCGTTTTCCTCCACAGCCGGAAGGGAGGTAATATGTGCCCCAATCTTAATGCAGTGCTTTGGACATGCATCCTGACAGGGGTTGCAGGGAATGTTCTGTGTGCATTCCATCACCGGATGAACGCCTGCTCTGTGGGTAACTCCCGGAAAGCGTTCAATTTCCTCATCTGCCACATAGCCTTTTGTGAGAAGATTCATGGAAACATCGATTCCCTCTTCTGTCTTTTCGATCAGCCTGCCTCTGTTCTTAGGGGCAAACATGCCTTGGCGAAGTCCGTCAAGGGCTGCCTCGTTTACCTTTGCCCCTTCTTCCAGTTCTGCCTCCTCTATGTAGCCAAGATATCTGGAAGCTGCAATTCCAGCAATTCTTCCCTCGATCATAGCGGAGCTTGCTTCCTCGATTCCGGATACATCGCCCGCTACGAAAATTCCTTTAATGGAGGTCTCCCCATACTCATCTACGATTGGCACCTGGCCACCGCGCTTCGGATTATCTTCCATCTCACAGCCGGCCATTTTTAACAGCTGTGACATTGGGGAGAGACCAACTGCCAGGCAAATGGTATCCACGTCGAAATGCTTTTCTGTTCCTGGAATAAACTGAAAATGATTGTCAACTTCCGCAATCGTTACACCTGTCACATGATCTTTTCCTTCTGCTTTCACAATGGTATGGGAAAGGTAAAATGGAACTCCCGTTCTGGCAACCTTTGCAGCATGTACGCCATAACCTCCGATTCTCGGTGCCGCGTCAACCAATGCAACCACATCACAGCCACACTGTTTCAGCTGGAAGCTGACAACCAGACCAACATTTCCGCTTCCCAGCATCAGGATCCGGTTTCCAGGCTTTACACCGTGAAGGTTCATCATGGTCTGTGCGGCTCCTGCTCCAATCACACCCGGAAGCGTCCAGCCCTCGAAGGTAACCATATTTTCTGCTGCTCCTGTTGCAATAATAATGGCATCTCCTTTATAATGGAAAATTTCTTCTCCCTTTTTTACCACGATTTCTTTGTCCTGATACATTCCAATGACTGTGGAATTCAGTTCTACATCAACACCTGCCTTAGCCGCCTCTGCAAGAAGCTCTTCACCGATTACAAAGCCTCTGATCTTCGCCTTATGCTCTTTGGAGCCAAAAAATTTATGGATCTGCTTAAACAGCTGTCCTCCAGGCTTTTCATTCTCATCAAATACAACTACCTTCAATCCTCTTTTTGCTGCCTCAATTGCCGCTGACAGACCAGACGGGCCTGCGCCAACTACGATCAAATCATATCTTTTCATCTTGTCTGTCCTCCTGTTTTCTGTTCCTCAAATGGCTCTGCCGATACACCATATTGTGTCTGAACCTTCATTCCTGCCTTCAGCGGGGTTACACAGGTTCTCACGTTTGGAACTCCGTCCACAACCATAACACAGTCTGTGCAGCGGCCAATTGCACAAAAGATTCCTCGAGGCGTATGCTCCTTCTTCGTGTAACGGTGAATCAAAATTCCAGCCGCTTTTAATGCCGCTGCGATTGGTTCCCCTTCATACCCCTGAATCTTCTGACCATCATATGTGAAATTTACTAATCTTCCCTTCTGCGGTACTCCTAAAATCGGATGCTCTGTAATACGTGTACCCATGGTATTTCCCCCTTTTTTGATAGACGGACAAATCTGCTGTCCGGGACTTTCTTCGCCAAAAAGGCGCCTGCAAAATAAATTGCAGACGCCTTTGTCTTTTACGTTGTTGGTTCTTTTTCTTAAGTTGTTCGTATTATAGTTTATGGGAATGGATATGTATTGTAAAAAACGATACTATTTTTACAAAATCATCTGAAGATATGTTATAATGGGAATATCTGTTGAATATCGTTAAAAGAAATATTATGATTCCGTTCAGCATAGAACATTGAATCATTAATGAAAGATACTTACGAGGTGTAAAGCTTATGAAATACAGAGATGAGTTCCACATTGCATCCACTGCGATTCTGCTCAGTGTGGCTATGGTGGGAATTTCCGTAGTCGTTCCCAAAGAAAGCAGAGTGCCAACTGCCAAGACCACATTAACAGAGGCTCCTGAAACAGCTGCTGAAGCGGAAGCTGCACAGCAGGAAGAATTTCCAATTTACAGTCAGGACAGTAATTATGACGAGACTTACGATTACAGCCAGGAAGATAGTTCCTACGATGACAGCTATGATTCTTCTGGCGGTAATTCTTCTGGAAGCGACCAGATCACTTATCCTACTGAGGATTCTGGAGATAGCTCAGGAAGTGACACTTCCGATATTCCGGATTATACAGAAGATACCTCCGATGATTCCGGACAAGATAACAATGAGAACTGGGATTATATTGATAATGGAGATGGTTCTGGTTCCGATAGCGAAGGAGACTATACGGAGGATACCTCCGATCAGGATATTGAATACTATGAATAAAAAAGAATCCTGCCCGGCAGGGCTTGGAAATTCCAACGGAATTTCCTGTTACATAATAAAATCCCCGGACTTCCGGGGATTTTATTATTATCTGATTTTATTCAAAAATCCAAATGGTTCCTTATCTTCCAGAAAATGCATCAGCATATATGCCGTCATGATTGCTACATTCTCTTCCTTCAGAATCCGCTTCACTTCCTCGCGGTCCGCCAGAATCACTTCAATCTCTTCCGTATCTTCCTGTGCCTTGGAACTGATTTCGCCGCTGGCATATCCATATACAGTCGCACAAGACTCGTCTGTCATTCCTACAGTAGTGAAATAGGGCTTCTGGTAAGCTTCTGCTACCGGAATGGGATCAAGCTTCAGTCCGGTTTCCTCGTACATTTCACGAATTGCGCCTTCATGGTAATTCTCATCTGGCTCTACCAGACCAGCTGGAAATTCATAAATATAATCACCTAATGTATAACGATACTGGCGAATCAACACCACTTTGTCATGTTTTTCGCCATAAATGCTATAAATGATCACACCGTCCGGATTGTTCTTATGTGTCACCATTTTCAGGCTGTCTACATCTTTTGCACGGGAAGACACAAAATAGTTTACCGGGGTATTGTGCACACTGGTGGCTTTTACATTATAAAGGTTTACATAACGATTATCTGTCTGTTTGGTAATGCTGTTGATTTTTCCCATAGGAACCTCTTTTCGTCAGTTCTTGCTGTTCTGGTCAGAGGTCTCTCTGGATCTCACCAAGGAACAGAAAATCAGTCACCGCGAAGAATCACACGGATTCTTTTATAAATAAAGAACACGATCACTGAGGTTAATGTGTATTTGAATAAATTGAATGGTACAAGAATCATAATTGCAAAAGTAAGAAGGTTGGTTACACCGCTGTGTACTGCTGCACCCATTTCAATAAATGCCTGTACCGGCATTCCAAATGCCTTGCCGTATGCCGGAAGAAGTACAAATGCGTTTACAAAGCATGCAAGCACTGTGGTAAGAATTACACCTGCTGCCATACCTGCCACTGCGTGTGTTCTTGTCTTCTTATGCTGATAACGATAAATCAGTCCGGCTGGAACTACATAAGAACAGCCAAAGAGGAAGTTTGCCACATCACCAACGCCTGCTGTCATAGTTCCCTTGGTTACCAGATGTACCAGAATTTTCACCAGTTCAATCAGTATACCTGCTACAGGTCCCATTGCAAAAGAACCGATCAGTGCTGGAATCTCAGAGAAATCCAACTGATAAAAGGACGGTGCCAGAAATGGCAGCGGTACCTCAAAATTCATCAACACACCTGCCACTGCACCTAACATTGCTACCTGGGCAATGGTTCTGGTGCGGCTTCGCTCCATTACGTTTCCATTTTTGATTACTTGTTCGCTCATACTCATTGCTCCTTAAATTATAATATTTAAAGAAAATTTCTGCAAGTATGGGATTAAAATGTTACCAGTAACCAGTAACGTTAAAATCACCACATAAAAAGCCCCGGAATCTCTTCCGGGGCAATGAGCACGTACAAAAAAATCAACCGATCTAAATATTCTGCGCGTTCTTCTCTCATCCAGACTTTACTGTCGGTTTTGGAATTTCACCAAATCAGCCGCCAAAGCGGGTCGCGGACTATACCGCCGGTAGGGAATTTCGATTTCCAAGGATTTCGATCACCCTGCCCCGAAGAAATTTTCTTTTCATGGTGGATTATACAATAGAAATAAGATAATTTCAATAGGAAATCTATTTGTACATCTATTTCATATTTTCTATTATATGATACCAGTGTCAAAAGGTCAAAAAGCCGTTCGTGCTTGCACGATAAGACGTTTGAACTTGGGACACGCCAAATATGAGAAAGTAGCGATTTACGCAGTAAATCAGCGGATTTCGAATATTTGGAGGATTGCGGGAGCAGCGTAGCTGCGGAGCAATCCGGGGTATCAAATGAGTGGCAAAAGACCTTTTGACACTCATATCATTATATATCTATTATCATTTGTCTTTATTTGTCTCCACAACATGTACATCCATCTGTGGATACGGAATGGAAATTCCGTTGGCATCAAAAGATTCTTTGATTTTCTCATTGAGCCGCCATTTGATCTTCCAGTATTTATCGGTGGGCACCCAGACGCGAAGGCCCATGACTACGGCACTGTCAGCAAGTTCGTCTACAAAGACCAGCATGTCTTTGTCCGATTTGGTTCCGGGATCTTCCTGTAAAATGTGCTGCAAAAGCTTTTTTGCTTTCTTAATATCGGAATCATAGGAAATTTCCACTTTGATTTCCAGGTTACGCAAATTCTGCGCAGTTACATTGATAATGGTGCTGTTGGATAATTTTCCATTTGGAATGATTACGTGCTTATTGTCAATGGTGATCAGGGTCGTATAGAACATCTCAACCTTATATACGGTTCCCTCCGTTCCACCAGCCTGATCCTGTATAATATAATCTCCTACCTGAAAGGGCTTAAACAAAAGCAGCATAACACCGCCAGACAGATTCTCCAGACCGCCCTGCAAAGCAAGACCAATGGTAACGCCGGCAGTTCCCAGAAGAGCTGCTACGGAAGATTCCTTCACACCGAAATTAGTAGCTATATTAAAAATCAGAATCAGATACAGCAAAAATTTTCCAAAAGAACAGATGAACTGGGCAACCCCCATGTCTATGCCGGCCTTTTCCATGGAACGCTTCGCAACCTTCAGCAGCCACTTGATCAGCTTTGTTCCCACATAAAACGCTACAATAGAAAGAACCACTTTCATTCCGAAGCTGATCAAATCCGGAATATGACCGTTAAAGTAAGCCTTGATCTGATCCCAGTTGGAGTTTACTTTATCCACTGTTTCCTGGACAGTCTCCTGAACTGCATTTTCTATAACCTGTCCTTCCAAATTCCCATCTCCTTTTTTCAGTCCTTTCCCACAAACAACTCTGTCCCTTATTATCCAAAAACTATTTCGTCCACTCCGCTCAAAATCGCAAAAGCGGCAGGAACTAATACCCATTTAAAACAGGGCAATCTGCCCTGTTTTCCACCGGAAATTCATTTTGGGAACAAATTATCCACCGCCTACTGCAAAACTCTCCACAGTATCAACTGCGCTGCCAGAATTAACGGCACACCCAGGCGAAATTTCCACTTTCTGGTTTTATGATGAAAAAACTGCATTCCAAGAAGAGCCCCAGCGGAACCGCCAATGGCAGCCACCGCAAGAAGCTGAGCCTCTGGGATGCGCCACTGTTTTCTGATGGCTTTCCGCTTGTCCATGCCGTACATCCCGAAGGCTGCGATATTAACTAAAACCAGATACACAACAAGCATATTTTCTAACATTTTAATCCAACTCTCTAATTCCTCTGCCAAACACGCTATAAAGCGTGTTTGAAAAAGGCTTTCTGCAAGGCAATGTCAAAAGAAGAGAAATAATGTTTTCCCACTTCTCTTTATTTATTCAACCCTTTCATAGAAAGGCTGATCCGGTTCTTCTTCTCATCCACACCGAGAACACGAACCTCCACAACATCTCCGACGCTTACAGCTTCCAACGGATGTTTGATAAATTTTTCACTCATCTGGGAAATATGAACAAGTCCGTCCTGATGAACTCCGATATCAACGAAAGCTCCGAAATCGATTACGTTGCGGACAGTTCCTTTCAGGATCATACCCTCTTTCAAATCCTTAATATCCAGTACGTCTGTGCGGAGAATCGGCTTCGGCATCTCATCTCGTGGGTCGCGGGCTGGTTTTTCCAGCTCTTTTACAATATCACGAAGTGTGATCTCACCAATTTTCAGCTCTGCTGCCGTCTTCTTATAATCCCCGATCTGTCTGGAAAGTCCAGCTAGCCTGCTGCCTGCAATATCCTCTGCGGAATATCCCAGCTTCTCAAGGAGCTTAGAAGCAGCCTCGTAGCTCTCCGGATGAACACTTGTAGCGTCCAGAGGATTGGAGCCACCTGTAATACGCATGAAGCCAGCGCACTGTTCAAATGCCTTCGGTCCAAGCTTGGCTACCTTCAGAAGTTCTTTTCGGCTTGTGAAACGGCCATTCTCTTCACGGTAAGCTACAATGTTCTTAGCGATTGCTTTGGAAACACCGGAAATATACTCCAGAAGGGAAGCAGATGCTGTATTCAAATCTACGCCAACCTTATTAACAGAATCCTCAACCACACCAGTCAGGGCTTCACCCAGCTTCTTCTGGTTCATGTCATGCTGATACTGTCCAACACCAATGGATTTCGGATCGATCTTAACCAGTTCAGCCAGAGGATCCTGCACACGTCTTGCAATGGAAGTGGCACTTCTCTGTCCTACGTCAAAATTCGGGAATTCTTCTGTTGCAAGCTTACTTGCAGAATAAACAGAAGCACCAGCCTCATTTGTGATCACATACTGAACCTTTGCCTCTGGGATCTCCTTCAGCATATCTACGATCACCTGCTCAGACTCTCTGGAAGCAGTACCATTTCCAACAGAGATCAGGGAAATATGATATTTCCTGATCATGGCTTCTACGGTATCCTTTGCAGCGCGGATCTTCTTCTCATTGGTCGGCGCAGTCGGGTAAACAACTGTAGTATCCAGAACTTTTCCAGTAGGATCTACAACAGCCAGCTTACAGCCGGTACGGAAAGCCGGATCCCAGCCAAGGACAGTCTGCCCTGCGATTGGAGGCTGCATAAGAAGCTGCTCCAGGTTCTTGCCAAAGACTTTGATAGCACCGTCTTCTGCCTTCTCTGTCAGGTCACTTCTGATCTCACGCTCGATTGCCGGCGCAATAAGACGCTTGTAGCTGTCCTCTGTTACCTCTTTCAGGATTGGTGTGGTAAACGGGTTTTCACGGGTGATCACCTGCTTCTCCAGGTAGCGGAGAATATCTTCCTCCGGTGCTGCTATCTTAATAGTAAGGAATTTCTCTTTCTCACCGCGGTTCAACGCCAGCACACGATGTCCAGCCAGCTTCTTCACCGGCTCTTCAAATTCGTAATACATTTCGTAAACAGACTGTGTCTCCGGATCCTTTGCCACAGAACTGATGGTTCCTTTCTTTGCAGTAAGGTCACGGATGTGGATTCGGTAATCTGCCTCGTCGGAAATATGCTCTGCAATAATATCCTTCGCACCAGCAATGGCGTCTGCCACAGAAGCAACCTCTTTTTCCTCTGACACAAAGGCTTCTGCCTCTTCCTCAATAGACTTGTTTGTCATCTGGAGCATAATGATATTTGCCAGGGGCTCCAGGCCTTTTTCCTTGGCAATGGTTGCCCTGGTACGTCTCTTCGGACGGTACGGGCGGTAAAGGTCCTCTACGACTACCAGCGTCTGTGCTGCCAGGATCTGTGCCTTCAGTTCTTCTGTCAGCTTGCCCTGGTCCTCAATGCTGGAAAGGACCTGATTCTTCTTGTCTTCCAGATTTCGGAGATAAGTCAGTCTCTCGTTCAGGTTACGAAGCTGCTCGTCATTTAAGGTTCCGGTAGCTTCTTTTCTATATCGTGAAATAAAAGGGATAGTGTTTCCCTCGTCGATCAATTTAACAGCAGCTTCTACCTGCCATTTCTGCACCCCCAGTTCCTGGGTGATTGCCTGTAAAATATCCATTTTTTCAATCTCCTCTTGTTGCTTGTATTTCTAATTTCTGTAACCGTCATTATTTTCTGTATCATATCCGTTTCCAGAATCATTGGTCCAGTTATAAAAGCCGCCGTCAGCAGTTCCATCTCCTGGCAGTCTGTAGTCCAGTTCCCCATCCAGATCCCGGTAAAATGCCACCATGGACATTTCCATATAAGGCATGATCCAGAAAAGTGCAATATAGAACGTGAACACAGATAATAACAAAAGCGGGATAAAGCTGAGATTCAGCTTCACATATCTCCAGATATTTCCCTTCATCAGCCTTGCGCTCTCTTTCAGTGCCTGGATTCCTCCAAGCTCTGTGTCATCCGCCATGAGAAAGTAAGTCATGGCAAATGGAAGGGAAATAAGAAAATTCAGCAAAGTGCTTACAGCCAGCAGTCCCAGAGTCATGGAAAGCCACTGAATCTGGGAATCCACAGTCAGTCCCGGATCTGTGGTAAAGCTCACATAATAGTAAGGGATCGCTGTGATCAGCTGGATCATCGCCAGCACAAAGCCTGCAACGATCACCCTGTCTGGCTTGTTTTTGAAAAAGTAGCCAAGATCTCCCAGAGAAAACTCCTTTCCCCGGGAAATATTCAAAAGCATATACCCCAGACCAGCAGAAATGATTCCCACGATCAGTGACACCACCAGCATAAATATTTCGCTGAGAACCAGATCCAGCGCGGATGTGCCAGAAAACAAATTGGTAGAAAGGATTGTTCCTAAGGTATTCAGACCATACACTGCCAGAAGCCCAAGGATCACAGTTCCAACATGTCCCTGCAATGACTTTTTGGCCTGCAGTTTGATTTCCTTCGTACTTCTTTTTTTCATAATCATCATTCTCCTTTGCAGTGAAACAGCAGGCCGGGATTCTGATACATCCCGGCCAGATATATTGCAGCACCATTTCGCTGTTTTCACTTTTGCTCCATTAAACCATGCCAGCTGTTCCTAATATAGCATTTTCCCATCTGACATCTGTAATTTTTTTATAACTACGCCGTCCTCTTACTTCCCCAGAAAAACACCGCTACCGTACCAGGACCTGTATGGCTTCCGATGGTGGTTCCGATGTTGTTGATCTCAACCTTCCCATTTAATTTCGGGAAACGCTCTTCCACCAGCCTTGCCACTTCCCTGGCATCCTCTATACATGCGGACTGGGAAATATAACATTTCCCACTATAGTCAAGTCCGCCCTCGGCGTACTCTTCCATTTTGTCTACAATAGCCCGGATCACCTTTTTCTTGGTACGGATCTTAAATCTTGGGATCAGTTTTCCCTGATCATCCATATTCAGAAGCGGACAAATATTCAGCATAGTGCCGAAAAAGCCGCTGGCCTTGGAAATACGGCCTCCTCTGATATAGAACGTAAGGTCTGTGGAAAAGAACCAGTGATGCAGGTTCAGCTTGTGTTCTTCTGCCCAGGCATGAACTTCCCCGATGGATTTACCCTCATCCCGGAGGTCAGCAAGTTTATCCATAAAAAGACCATATCCTGAAGACGCGCCCAGAGAATCCACAACCAGAATCTTACGATCCGGGTATTTTTCCTCCAGCTCCGCTTTTGCAACGTTGGCTGAATTTATAACACCGGAAATCCCGGAAGAAAGGCAGACGTGAAGCACATCCTTGCCCTGTTTCAGAAATCCTTCAAAATACTCTTCAAACTCATCTGCGTTTACCTGGGAAGTCTTGGTAGATGCCCCATCCTGCATGGCTTTATAAAACACATCAAAAGGCATGGACTGTCCCAGATCATCTGCATATTCTTTTCCATTTAATTCATAATGAAAGCAGATATAGGAAATATTTCTTTTCTCAAAATGTTCTTTCGTAAGGTCCGCTGTGGAACAACAGCTGATCACATAGTTGCTCATATTTCCCTCCTGTTACTAATTTTGTAAAACCTCCAGATCGGGTTCTCCCTTATTCTGGAAGAATTTCATTTCTGTACGCAACACTTGCCACTGTATCCGGATCCTCATCCTTGTTAAACCAGAACTGTGCCCGGTTGTCAATCTTGGTATCTGCAGTCTTATAAATATTCAGGTAATCTCCGTCCTCATCACACGAATAGCCTTTTTCCTCTGCAGCTGCGATCAGGTCCGCCTTCTTCGCACCCAGGGTAAATCCACCGGAAAGAGTAAGGGTAAGAGCATCACTGTCGTAATTGCCTACCTCAAGCTCCCGTACAAAACAGTTCTCGATGGCAGTTGCATCCTGGGTAAAATTGTAAACACTGAAATGCACACTCTGGTTATTCTTCATCATGTCTACAAATTCCAGATCCCGGCCAGCCACATAAGCGCCATCTTCCACATTCTGAAGCTCCCAGCCATTCTCAAGGAATGCAGACACCGGAGCCGGAAGGGAATAAAGATCTCCGCAGAATTCCAACTGTGGAGCCAGCAGATCATCTCCCAGCTCAGTAGGAGCGGTATAGGAAGATACGATTTCCGGAACTTCCTCGCTTACACTTCCCTTGTCATATCCTTCTGGCTCTACGAAGTTACGCATATCTACCTGCTTCAGAGTATTGTCATCCTTATATACATAGAAATGAACTTCCTCGTAATAATCTTTCGAGTAGGAATACTTGGTATACAGGTCTCCCTCGTAAGTATCGCTTGGATCACCATAAGCAGCTTTGATATCATCAAAATTGGATTTTCCCATTACGATTCCGCCAGGCAGTTCTACAGGAGTAGCCGCCACATCAAAATCATAGCTTGCATCAATATCAATTCCCGCCACCAGACACTGGTTTAATGGCAACTGGTTGATTCCAAGATTGATCACATCTACGGAAACGCGGTCGTCCCCTTTGTAAAAACTGATGGAACCATAGGAATTGGTTCCAACGCCCATCTCCGGGTCCTCGTTCTTGCCAAGTGTCCAGTCTGCTGCAAAATCCTGGTAATACATAGGGAACTGGTAAACCTTATCCCCGATCTTCACCTGAAAATCGTACAGGCTGTCGGACAGCTCTGTAACCGTTTCTGCACCAGCCTCAGGCTCATCAGCAGCCTCTCCTGCTGCCTCTGTAGTTTCGGCTTCCTGTGCCTCTGCATAAGCCGCGGACGGAACCGCACACAGGCACATTGCTGTAAAAAGCACTCCCAATACTTTTCTTTTCATACAGAAATTCCTCCTTAAAATGTATATTCGATCAGTCGGCAAGGCCGAAAGCATCGTGTACTGCATTCATAGCCCGGATTCCGTCTTTTTCATTGATGAGGACGGTAATACGGATTTCAGATGTGGAGATCATATTAATGTTTACCCCTTCATTGTAAAGGCTCTCAAACATCTTGGCAGCCACGCCAGGATTGCTGAGCATACCGGAGCCAACAATGGAAAGCTTGGCGATATTGCGCTCAGAGTGAAGCTCCTTGAAGCCAAGGCGCTCCTGGCTCTCCTCCAGAGTGGCAACTGCATCATCCAGATCATCCTTATTTACTGTAAAAGAAATGTCCTTTGTTCCTGCACGTCCGATAGACTGCAGGATAACATCTACGTTAATATTTTTCTTTGCAAGGGTATCAAATACCTTAAATGCAACACCAGGCACATCGCGAAGCCCCAGTACTGCGATTCTCACAGCGTCTGTATCCAGCGCAACACCGCTGATCAGCATTCTTTCCACGCTAACTACCTCCTTAACTACCGTTCCTTCACTGTTATTCAGGCTAGAGCGGACCACAAGGGGCACTCCGTATTTCTTCGCCATTTCCACAGAACGGTTGTGAAGTACACCCGCTCCTGACGTTGCCAGATCCAGCATCTCATCGTATGTGATTTCTTTCAGCTTTCTGGCATTTGGAACCTTACGCGGGTCGGCTGTGTAAACGCCGTCCACATCTGTATAGATCTCACAGGCATCTGCATGAAGTGCTGCTGCCAGTGCCACTGCAGTGGTATCAGAGCCGCCTCGTCCCAGAGTTGTGTAGTCATCGTATTTATCTACGCCCTGGAATCCGGTAACAATTACGATCCTGCGGGCATCCAGTTCCCGGCGGATACGCTCTGTATCGATTCTTTTTAATCTTGCATTCTGATGGCTGCTTGTGGTATGCATGGTCACCTGAAAGGCATTCAGGGAAACCGCCGGAACGCCCAGCTTGTGCATTACCATTGCCATCAGGGATACGGACATCTGCTCACCGATGGTAAGGAGCATATCCATCTCACGCTTCGGAGGCTTGTCGTCCATATCATGAGCCATACGGATCAGCTCATCTGTATATTTTCCCATGGCGGACAAAACAACCACCACGTCATTTCCTTTTTTATATTCTTCGATACAACGGTTGGCAACATTATACATTCTCTGTTTGTCCCCAACGGAAGTACCGCCGAATTTCTTAACTATCAGCATAGTTTTTCCTTTCACGCTGTCAGTTTTATTTTTATCTGCGCATACAGACAGTTTCGCGCAGCTGCCCATTACCTGAATAACTGCGGATTCATGTTATCAGTCTTTCACGCGGATCATGCCCAGAACATTCTCTCCAAGCGCTTTCACACGCTCTTTGTACTCGCCCTGTGTCATAAGTCTGGTAATAAAACCAAATTCTTCCGGAAGGGAATCCGGCTCGATCACAGCCTCAACCTTACCAAAAGCCTTATCCACTTCATCCAGGGAAGTATCCTTCACACGGACAAAGAAACGGCCTTCTACAGAATCCGGCTCCATCAGGGTCATCTTTTCATTGCTCCAGTTATTTGGAATGGTATCATGAAGATGCTTTGCAGCCTCCACAACGTCTGCTGCAACTGCACTTGCAGTAGGAAGCTTGCCGGCTCCGCTTCCATAGAACATGGCATCGCCAAGCATGTTTCCATGTACAAAAATACTGTTGAACACTCCCTTTACGCCATAAAGAGGATTCTCCTGTCCTACAAGGAAAGGTGCTACAAGTGCGTAGAAGGAATCGTCTCCCAATTTCTTGCTTGTGCCAAGAAGCTTGATACTTCTGCCCATTTCTCTTGCGTATTCCATATCCTCTGGTGTGATCTTTGTAATTCCTTCTGTATAAACATTTTCAAAATTCAGGAATTTTCCATATGCCAGAGAGGAAAGAATGGCAATCTTACGGCATGCGTCCTGTCCTTCCACGTCAGCGGTAGGATCAGCCTCTGCGTAGCCTTTTTCCTGAGCCTCTTTCAGAACAGTATTGAAATCAGCGCCTTCTGTGATCATCTTATCCAGCATATAGTTAGTAGTTCCGTTCAGAATTCCGCTGACCTCATCGATCTTATCTGCGGTAAGAGAACCGTTGATGGCACGAATGATCGGGATTCCACCGCCACAGCTTGCCTCGAAAAGGAAGTTGATCTTTTTCTCTTTTGCAATTTCCATAAGCTCAGGACCGTATTGGGCAACCAGAGCTTTATTTGAGGTACACACACTCTTGCCGGCTTCAAGTGCTCTTTTTGTAAAAGTATAGGCAGCACCGGTTCCTCCCATTACTTCTACTACAATTTTAACTTCCGGATCGTTTACGATCTGCTCAAAGTCATGAACAAGAATCTCTTCTACCGGATCTCCAGGGAACTCACGAAGATCCAGTACATATTTGATCTTAATCTCTTCCCCGGCTCTTTTGTTAATCAATTCATGATTGGTGCGGATGACTTCTACTACACCGCTTCCAACTGTGCCATATCCTAACACTGCAATATTTATCATCTGTCCGTTACTCCCTGCCTAAAATTTTTAAATAATGGATTCCTTCCATCTGTTCAATGTCATCCACCATCGCCTCAGCATCCCCTTCTCCCTGAAGGATCTGTACACTTAAGGTAAGGGTGGCAATACCACTGATGGGAATACTCTGATGTATGGTCAGAATATTGCCATGGTTTTCTGCAATAGCCCGAAGAACATTGGATAAAATTCCCGGCTCATCATCCATCTGTATAATAAATGTGATGGTCTTTCCCTTGGCTTCCTCGTGGAAGGGAAAAATATCATCTTTATATTTATAGAAAGAGCTTCGGCTGATTCCCACAGCATCTGCAGCTTCCTGCACTGTAGCTGCCCGCTTTGATTCCAGAAGCTTCTTCGCTGCAACTACATTCAGAAGCACCTCCGGCACAGCCCGCTCTTTTACTACAAAATATTTATTCTTATCTGTTGTCTTTGGCATCCTGCATTTCCTTCCACTTTCACTGCGCCCTGCAAATCTCTGCCATTATAGCCGCTGTATCCAGACATAATCCGGAAGCTGGTACCGTTCCCTTCGTGAACAGCAGCATGCTTTTATTGCTGTTCTGCAGGTCTCTTCGCAAGTGCGATCCATTTCAAATATGCATTAATAAAGATATCAATGGCACCATCCATAACTGCATCTACATTTCCGGTTTCTTCATTGGTACGGTGATCTTTGACCATGGTATATGGCTGCATAACGTAGGAACGGATCTGGTTGCCCCAGCCGATATCCGTTACTTCACCTCGGATTCCGGAAAGCTTGGCTTCTGCCTCCTGCTGTTTCAGAAGATATAACTTCGCCTTCAGCATCTGCATAGCCTTATCTTTATTCATATGCTGGGAACGCTCATTCTGACACTGTACCACGATTCCTGTTGGAAAATGAGTGATACGGATAGCGGATGAGGTCTTGTTGATATGCTGTCCGCCGGCACCACTGCTTCGGTAGGTATCAATACGGATGTCCTCATCATTGACTTCTACGTCCAGATCTTTCTCAATATCCGGCATTACATCGCAGGATACGAAAGAGGTCTGGCGCTTTCCAGCCGCATTGAATGGGGAAATACGTACCAGACGGTGAACACCTTTCTCAGACTTCAGAAGTCCGTATGCGTTCTCTCCGTTTACCTGGAACGTAACAGATTTGATACCAGCTTCATCACCGTCCAGATAGTCCAGAACTTCAATTGAAAAGCCCTTGCGCTCAGCCCAGCGTGTGTACATGCGATACAGCATACTGCACCAGTCGCAGGCTTCTGTTCCACCAGCTCCTGCATTCAGTTTGATAATGGCATTCTCACCATCATACTCTCCTGAAAGAAGTGTCTTCACACGGATACTGTCAAACTGTGCCTGGAACTCATCCAGCATTTCCTGGATTTCTTCGATCATGGACGGATCATTTTCCTCATAGCTCATCTCGATCAGGGTCTCCATATCTTCTTTCTGTGTTACCAGATTCTGATAGGTTTCCATGTCGTCCTTCATACCCTTTAATTCTTTCATTTTCTTCTGGGATACTTCTGCATTGTCCCAGAAATCAGGCGCTTCCATTTCGCGCTCTAATTCTTCAACCCGCTTTTCTTTGTTAGCCAGGTCAAAGTGAATCCCTCACTTCCACTAATGGTTCTGTGTATGTTGCAAGAATGCTCTTGAACTGGTCTAATTCAACCATAGCTTCACCTTCTTTCTAATATTTCTGTGTAACTGTCCAGTGTTTTCTGAATCGTTACATTTCTTCAACAATGCCGCCGGCCTGGAACGTGTTTGAAAAATCATTCCCGCAATCCGCACGGCACACAGACTTTCAAACTATACAATAGCATATTCCGGTGGAAATTACAATAAAAAGCGGTGTGAACAGTAACGCCACCTGGTTACTGTTTCTTCTGAGAATAACAGTCATTCTCTCTGTTGCGATTTTTTCTCAAAAATGGATTTTAGAATAGGTTGAAAAATCTCTATATTTCTTATATCATAAACTAATGGCCCGTTTGTGGGACATGGTTCTATGATATAATGATTTTTGTTAAAACTATTAATGAAGAGGTATCATTTTTGAAGAAGAAAGAAGCGGTATTTATTGGTGCACTATTGGTTATTTCAGTGGTGCTTTGTATTTTTGTTTATGCGGTTCCACATGGAACTCATGGATCGATCCAGATTACGGTGGATGGGGAACTTTATGGGACTTATTCACTGGCGGAGGATCAGGTGATCCAGATTGGAGATACCAATGTGTGTGAAATTAAGGACGGCGAGGTAAAGATGACAGAGGCGGACTGCCCGGATCATCTTTGCATGAAGCAGCCGGCAGTGGGCAGTGCAGGCGGATATATTGTGTGCCTGCCAAACAGAGTAGTCATTCAGGGAGAGGGCGATTCAGATTCACAGGATTCCGAAAGTGGATTTGACGCAGTGGTGTAAGTGATGAATCAGAAAAAGACAGCGTATCTTGGGCTGTTTGCAGCCATTGCCATTATTTTCGGGTATGTGGAATCGTTGATTCCGTTTTTTGCGGGAATTCCGGGAATGAAACTAGGGCTTGCAAATCTGGCGGTGCTTTTTGTGCTGGAGAGGTATACGTGGAAAGAAGCGGCGCTGGTTTCCATTGTGAGAATTTTTATTATCGGTTTTATGTTTGGAAGCGGCTCCAGTATTATGTATAGTCTGGCGGGGGCGACCCTTAGTTTGATTGTGATGGTTTTTGTGAAAAATAAGATTGGATTCGGGCAGCTGGGTGTAAGTGTGGCTGGTGGCGTTTCCCATAACATCGGTCAGCTGCTGGTGGCGATTCCGGCAACGCATACGGTGGGACTGTTGTATTATTATGCTCCGGCGCTGATGGTGTCGGGAGTGATTACAGGACTGCTGATTGGAGTGCTGACGAAGGAAGTGCTTAAGAGAATTCCGTAATATGTTACCACCGTACGCATCTGGGCTGAATATATTCCACGCGGGGAGGCGCAACATTCCGCGGAGCTAACTGCTAACTGCGACTAAACATCTCAGGAGAGCCTTCGATGTTAAGTCTTCGTAAGCAGTGGATCTCCGCTCCATTAAAGGCGCGCCTTGAATGCCCCGCTTAGGAATATATTCAGCCCAAATGCTGTTGATTGAAAAAGAGCTCCTGACGATAGTTTTGAACTATCGTCGGGAGCTCTTCTTGCTATTCCATAAGTTATCATTTTCTATGAATTTATCATGGACAACTTATAATTCGTTTACTATATATCCGTCTTTCATTAATTCGAATTTATCCATCAATCCACTTGTCACATACACATTTTTGTCTTCATCAACGAATACGGCTTCTGCATCATATTTCTCTAAAAGAGGTTTCGCGGCGTCCAGACCCAGAACGAAGCAGGCAGTGGAGAGGCCATCGGCCAGGTAGCCCTGGTCGCAGACGATGGTGACGGAGGTGAGACCGTTCTGGACGGGGTAACCGGTCTTTGGATCCAGGATGTGGTGGTAGCGAATTCCATCTTCTATGAAGTATTTTTCGTAGTCGCCGGAGGTGGAAAGGAACTGGTTGGCGTCCAGGGTGATGGCTCCAAGATAGTCGCCTTCCGTGTCACGGGGATCGGTAAGGGCTACTTTCCAGGAGGAGCCGTCGGGCTTTTCGCCGTAGGTCATGACACTGCTGCCGCCAAGGTTTAGGATCATACCGAAGACATCTGGCTGGGTTTGCAGGTAATCCATGATCAAATCACAGCCCATGCCTTTTCCAACGGCACCAAGATCCAGGGTACAGCCATCAAGAAGGGTTACATTGTTTCCGTCCACCTGAATTTTCTCGTAGCCCACTTCGGGAAGAAGAGTGTCAATTTCGGACTGGTCCGGGACATGAGGATTCTCGCCGTCAATGTTCCACAGGCGGATGATCTTTCCAAGGGTGGGGTCAAAAGCACCGTCGGAATCCTGGGACAGTTGGCGGATTTTCTCAAGGTCGGCAGCAAGATCATCAGAGACTTCCATGGTCTTGCCCTCAGCATTGTTCAGCTGGGAAATCTGGGAGTTTTCCTCTGTCCAGGAAAGGAGGGTGGTTTCCATTTCGCGGAGCTTTTCGCCAATCTGAGTGTTGATGTCCTTGCCTGAGGTATAAAGGGTTTCGGAAACTACCGTGTCCATTGCGAAATCTGCGTTGGTGTATTTTTCTATGTCAGATGCATAAACAACTGTAGTTGTTTTTCCCAGTACTGTAGCGGAAATGACAGTGAGAAGCAGGCTGCCGCAGAGGATTCCTGCCGCACTTCTCTTTCTCAAATGCCTTCTCCCATTAAACATATCCAAGCAGGTAAGTGATTGACCTCTGGACTGCTTTTTATAATGTACCTTAATTAAATCGACTTCATTCTGAAATCTTACTTTACTTCTTTTTTTACTCATATCCTGTTCTTTCTGATTTTATTTTCTCTTATTTTCCAATAGCGTTCGCCCATCTTTTCCCAGCTCGTGTTTAAAAAAGGCTCTCATCTTTCGCCTTCGGAATCCCGATCCGGATGTTCCTCTTCGGGCAGATTCCCTGGCAGGCGTGGCAGCAGATACATTCTCCTAAGAGAGGGGTATCACCGTCAATGTCCAGATGAGCAGGACAGCGCTTTTTGCAGGCTCCGCATTTCGCCGGACAGGTGCCTCTGTCACGGTTGAACAGCGCAGAGGGCGCTATAGGCATTATAGCAAAAATTGCGCCCATTGGGCAGAGGAACTGGCAGAAAAATCTTTCCTGAGTGCACATTCCGATCATGAGCAGAATCAGCAGCACAATCCCCACCTTGTAGGCAGCACCGGGAAGTCTGCCAGCGGTGAGCATGGAAAACACATCCCAGGGGCTCATGCCCTGAAGCTTGCTGTACCAGCCGGTAAGGATAGATACAAGAAGCACCAGAAGCCAGATATATTTCACCTTCTGCAAAATGCGGATGGCTTTTTCTGAGTATCCGTGACGGCCTTTTTTATGAAAAACCTTCTGGCGGATAAACACAGTCAGCTCGTACAATGCATCCCCAAGGGAACCAAATGCGCAGGCATATCCGCAGAAATGCCGTCCGAACAGGCAGGTTACCACCAGCAGCACGGCAGTCACATCCAGAAAGGAATTCCAGCTGATTGTCTGATGTGCTGCGATTGCCTGAAAAACGGACTTCACGCCCGCGAATGCCGTGGAAAAAAGTGCCGGAGCAAAAATGAAAAACAGAAGCTGGATGCCGGCACGGATCAGCCGGATTTTTCTCTGTCTCTTTTTCATTGATTTTCCGCCTTTCCAAGTGCATCATTTACAGCGTTGATAATTCCAGTGGAACTGAAGGTTGCTCCGGAAATGGTGTCAACATCTGTACTCTGGGCAGCCAAAATGGTACTGATCACGCCCTGTCCCTGGGAAAGGTATGCAGAGTCTTCGCCTGGTGCACTTACCACCTGAATGTCTGTAATCGTGTCATTTTCAAGTGTAACCTGAACCTGGATATTGCCGCCAAAGCCCTGGCCGTCTCCTGTGTAGGTTCCGTTTTTGTAGACAAGATCTTCACTTTCTTCCTCAGAAGAAGCGTCCTCAGCCTCTGTCGCATCTGTATTCTTGTCATCTTTTTTCGCGTCCTCGGAAGCATCCCCGGAAGCCGCTTCTTCCGTCTGGGCTTTCTGATTCTTCGCTTCCTCTTCTGCCTTTTTCTTCGCCTCTTCCTGCGCTTTTGCAGCCTCTTCAAGGGCACTTAATATCTCATCCTGCTGTTTTTCCAAGGCCTCCACTCTGGTTGTCAGACTGGCGATCTGCTGGTCTTTTTCGGTATCACTATCTTTTTTCTGCATGGAGTTGTAGCCAAGAACGACACCAACGATCAGAAGCAGACATAAAACTCTCATAATAAAACTCTGGTATTTCATAGGTTATGCTCCTTTTGCCTGATTTAATGCATTTCTAAATGCCTGAATAAATCCCTGGGAGGAATATGTGCATCCAGATACTGTATCTACACTGTCTGCGGACTGCTTTCCCATAACCTGTCCAAGAATTCCCTCCCAGGCTGTATCTGCATATTCTTCATCATCATAGGAAAAATAAGTTGCTCCCACAATCTGTCCTCCGGATATTGTTACGGTAACCTGTACACTGTCTGGTCCGTCATTGCCTTCTCCAATGCCAGTGTAGGTTCCATCTGTATATGCACCAGCAGGCACAGGCGTGGGTTCTGGCGTAGCTGTCGGTTCCGGCGTCACAGAATTCTCCGGTGTATCCGTCGGTTCCGGTGCAGAAGTTGGCGCTGGCGTTTCAGTAGGCTCTGGTACAGCTGTAGGCTCCGGTGCAGTCGTTGGTTCCGGAACAGAAGTCGGCTTTGGCGTATTTGTGGGTTCTGGCTTCTCGGTGGAATCCGGCGCCTCAGTGGGTTCCGGCGTTACAGAAGGCTGTACCTCTGTATTTTTTGCCTGCTCCAGTGCTATTTTGGACGCATCCAGAATTCCCATAGAAGAAAATGTTGCACCACTTACAGTGTCAATTCCCTCTGTACTCTGCTTTTCCAGTATTTTAGGCTGTATGGATCTCCATGCCTTATTGAAAAAGCTTCGGGTATCTGAGTTTGTATTGGTTACTTCCGTAATTTTTCCGTCTTTAATTGTCAGTGTTATGTTAACCTTTCCGGAATATCCCATTGCAGACCCTATATAGATACCATCTTTCAAAAGCTTTACAACCGGCTGTTCATCTGACGGATTATCCGGAGTCTTGGTAGGCTGTGGAATCTCCGTTGGAATTGGTGTTACAGTTTCATCAGGTACAGTAGTCGGGGTTGGAGTTATATCTTCTTCCTTTGAGTCTGTAGTTCCTGATTGATCAGCCTTTGAAAGAGCCTGGGATAAAGCTCCGAGAATTCCATTGGAAGAAAATGTTGCACCACTTACAGTATCAATTTCAGAAGTACTCTGTCTGGAAATCACATTGGACTTGATTGTTTTCCATGCTTTATTAAAAAATTCAGGTGTATCTGTATTTGTGTTGCTTATTTTTTTGATTTTTCCATTTTTTATTGTAACCTTTACCGTTACGGTTCCATCAAAGCCTTCTGCCTGTCCCTCATATACGCCATCTTTATAGCTGACAGAAGTATCCTTCTTCGGTTTCTTTGCAGGTTTTGGCGTTGGAGTTGGTGTGGCAGCCGGTGTGGCAGAATCACTGTTTCCCGCCTGTGAAAGGGCGTTCTGTACTGCCTGGATAATTCCGTTTGAGGAATAAGTTGCACCACTGACTGCATCCACATTCGGGGACTGGCTTGATAAAACCTTACTTACAACGCCCTGTGCGGAGGCAAAATAAGAGCCTGTTTCTCCAGAGGCACTCAATATATCAACAGCTGTGATTTTCCCACCTGATACAGTTACCTGTACGGTAATCGTTCCTCCAAAGCCAGTACCGCTGCCCTGATAAGTTCCATCTTTATAGCCGCCTTCCGGAACTTCTGTAGTTGGTGTAGTGGTGGAGCCCTGACCTACCCCTGAAGATGCAGCCGTTTTTACTGGAAGGGTCTTTGAGCTTCCTTTTTTTATACCACTTTTTTTCTTTGAAATTTTGGAATTTTTTTTCTTTGAAGATGATGATGTATTTTTGCCTGCTTTCAGCAGACTCTCCTCTTTTGCCTCGTCATCTGCTGCCTCATAGGAATAGGCTGTTTTCAGAAGCGATTCCAGATCCTGGGATTTTACAACCTCTCTGGTTTCAGCAGTCACTTCTTTTCCACTGCTGCCAGCCTGAGCACCTGCTGCAGCCACAGCCGCAATAACCACTGCTGCTGGAGCAAGTTTCACCAGATTCTTTTTTTCAAAAGGATTCTTATCACTGTCTCGTTTTTTCATGCTGTCTCCTGTTAAAATATGTAGCAAAATAAGTTTCTTTTTACAAGCAAAAGCAGGGGCTGTTAAAAACGGCCCCCGTTCCTTTGCCTTGTTTCACACAAGTCTTATTTGTTACCAGTAAAAACTTTGTAACAATTATTGTAACTGTTCAGTACCTTCTGAATGGTTACCAATTATTTTACTTTTACTTTGAATTTCTTAGATACCCCATTACTTGTAACAGTGATGGTTGCAGTACCTTTCTTCTTACCTTTTACAACACCTTTTGCAGTAACAGTCGCTACTTTCTTGTTGCTGGACTTGTATGTTACTTTTCTGGATGGTGTTGCGGTTGCTTTGATTTTTACTGTTTTGCCTTTCTTGATTGTTGCAGAAGATTTTGCAAGCTTCAGAGAAGGTTTCTTAACCTGGATTACTACTTTCTTAGTGTAATTTCCAACCTTTACAGTAATGGTTGTCTTTCCCGCTTTTTTCGCTTTTACAACGCCTTTGGAGGTAACAGTCGCTACTTTCTTGTTGCTGGATGTAAATTTAACTTTTCCAGTTACATCATTTTTTACAACCGTAATGGTTGTAGAGGTTTTTCCTTTGGTGTAAATTGTGGAAGCTTTTGCAGTTGCTGTAATTCCTTTGGCCGGTGCTGCAGTCGGTGCCGGAGTTGCAGTTGGCTGTGTAGGTGCTACAGTTGGCTGTGCCGGGGTCGGTGTTGCGGTCGGCTTTGCCGGGACTGGTGTTGCAGTCGGCTGTGCCGGCGTTGCAGTTGGAGACGGAGCTTTTACAAGCATGTTAAGAGCTTCTCTTAAATGTCCGATCTGCTCTTCTACGCCATAAGTTGTCTGATTCTTAATATTTGCAAGCATTTCCTCACACTCTTCAAGCTCATTTGCAATGCTGTCTTTTGCAGCAGCCCAGCTCTCCGGAGTATAATCAGCCTCGTTCAGGGCTTTTGCTTCTGCGATAATGTTTTTCAGTGGTGTGGAATCTGCATCACCTGCAGGTTTCGCAATATTCTCAGCTGTTGCCTGGAATTTTACAACGTAATCCTGGTATCCAAGGGCATGAACAGTAAGGATCCAGTAACCAGTTCCGTCTGTTCCTTCCGGAAGCTTGCATCTTCCTGATTCTGTAAGGCCAAGCTGGATACCCATCATTTTATGCATCCAGTTATCAGCTGCAAATTTTGTTCCATAGTTTGCAAGTCTGTTTGTATAAGTGGAATCATTTCCATAATATGCCCACTCAACAGACTGCATATGTGCACCAAGATCGCCATAGTTTCCAGTCAGGTCAACTCTCAGGAACTCACCATAGGAACCATTTCCAGGCTTTACAGTTGCTGTAATTCCGTCTGCCACTTTCAGCTCTGCATCTTTGATACCAGACTCAGTTCCGTTCTGTCTTGCTCCGATTACAAAGCTTCCATCTTCAGCTTTTGTAGCTTTTTTCAAACCATTTGTATTTGCAGTTACATTTGCAACGGCTTCATAGGATTTCAGTTCTTTCTCGCCATAACCGCCGATCAGCTGTCCGCCATTTTTTACAATTGCATGGCTTTCTGCAAAAGCAGCAAGGTCAGCTCTCTTAATCTCAACCGGTACATATTTCAGGCCAGTTACGGTATATCCGGTTACATTGTTCCGGTTAAATACTTCTGATGTTCCATCGGCATAATAAACTGTTTTTCCGTCTGCGCTCCAGTGGGAAACTGTTTTTCCATTAAGAACCGCGATTGCCTGGAAGCTTCCTCTGTGAAGGCCATGGTTTGCAGTTGCTCTTGTTACAGCATCAAATGCTCCAAGGTCTGACTCACCTCTTCTGTCTTTTTCTTCAGAAGAAGCTGTGGAGCCTGCATTGTATACATCCTCGGAAGCCCAGTACTCAGCCCATGTAAGACCTGCGTATACATATACGTTTTCGTTGTAAACAAATGTTACATCTGGGTATCCGGCAGCACTTACAACTACTGTATCTCCATCGTTTACAGCTGTTTTAGAATAATCAAGAGTTCCATCCTCCTGAACAATCTTCACAGCACCTTTTCCGCTTGCAGCATACTCTTGGTCACCAATTTTTACTTTTGAAACTGTTTTGGTAAATGCAACAAACTGCTCAGCGGTAATATCTGCCGCAGCAACCAGTTTTCCTTCATACTCATCATAGGAAGCCATTACAGTATCTGTTGTTGCTGTAAAAGTAGCGCTGACAGGAGCATATTTTCCATTTGCATCGGAAATTGTCAGAGTATGTGTTCCAGGTGTAAGATTTGTAACCTTTACTCCTGTCTCTGTTGTCGCTGCTTCCACATCATCAACTGCATATTTCTTTGAATAATCAGATGGAAGTGCTTCAGATAATTCAACTTTAACCTCTGCATCTGTTACCTTGATGTTGTCAACGGTTGCACTGACACCTGTTTTTACCGGAACATAAGTATCTGGAATATCAAAATTAATTTCCCCCTTATCCGTATAGTACGTTACGCTGGAAATAGTTTTTCCCATCATGGATTTGTAGTGGTCAGAGCTTATTGGGCAACCGTGAGATTCTGTTGTAAAGCCGGTGCTCCATGCAAGTTCTTTTCCTTTCCAGATATTCTCAAGATGACGGAGTGCATAAGTGGTTCCGTCTGTTGTATTGATGATTACACCATAAATCTTATCACCATTAGATGCATTTACTACTGCCTTTACTGCTGTCTCATCCAGCTCAAGCTGATAATCTCCATATTTGGAATTAAGCTTTAATTCAGCATTCACACTAACATTCTGTTCGGACATTCCCTGAACAGCGCCAAAAGAAATATTTTCGTTCTCATCTACGCTCATTTCCTTGTAATATGCAGGAGTTTCTGCCGGAACATAATAAGTATAGCTTGGCTGTTCAATAAGAGCCGCTGCACCAGTATATGTATTAGTACTTACCTGGCCTTTCATGTTCGTAGTAATCTCTATAGTAGTGCTGTCTGTAATCTGTTTAAAATTTTCCAAATCAGAAGCTTTATTCACTTTTACCGGAAAAGTAACACCTGCAAGTTCATTTCCTTCCGCGCTTGTATGATAAGCAGCATTTCCATTCATCACGCCGCTCATCTTTGTTTTTGCTTTCGTCGCGGATGTAAATGCATCTACTTTTACATCATTGTTTTTCAACTCAGATCTGTAAAAAGCTTCATAGGGAATGTTCATCAGTACGATCTGACCATCCTCCACTGTTTTCACAGCTCCCGCTTCATTGTTGGTTTCGCCCTCAGTGTTTGCTAAAAAAGCATCTTCTGTGTCTCCGGTTTCGCCGTCCTCAAATCCAGACTCCTCTTCTGCGGCTTCTCCAGATTCAAAACCATCCTCTGTGTCTGTACCAAAATCTGCTGAATCGTCAGCCTCTGATGATTCGTCATAGTCGTCTGAAATCTCATCAGAATCATATATAGTCTCATCAGAAACCTCAACAGACACTTCACCAGAAGTAAAATCTTCTGCCATTACTCCAACTGGTGAACTGGTCATCGCTACAGCTGCACTCATAATGATCGGAGCAATTTTTCTTAATAACTTTTTGTCAGCCATCCTCTTCCTCCTTGTTTAACTGTTATTAGTGTTTTCTAACCTTTGTTTATTTTACAAAATCATGTTAGAAATGTCTATCTTTTTTTAGTTTAGACATTGCACTTTTTTTATCAACAAGAGGGGCTGTTTCGTATATCAACAAGCTGATTCCGTCTCCATATTTTATGATACCAGTGTCAAAGGTCAAAAAGCTGTTCGTGCTTGCACGATAAGGCTTTTGAACTTGGGACACGCCAAATATGAGAAAGTAGCGATTTACGCAGTAAATCAGCGGATTTCGAATATTTGGAGGATTGCGGGAGCAGCGTAGCTGCGTAGCAATCCGGGTATCAAATGAGTGTCAAAAGACCTTTTGACACTCATATCATTTTATATAAAAAATGCTTTCCTCTCTTCAGATATAATGACATCACCCGCATTTGCAGCAAAAAAAATCCAGGCACGGAAGTCTTCTTACTTCTATACCTGAATTCTCCTACATCAAAAAATTTCCCTTTGGCAGCCTTTAAATTTCATTTTTATTCATCTCTTCTGCCATATCTGCATTTTGCACTATATCTTCCCTCTATGAGAAAAAGCTTTCAGCCACGCTCATCTCCGCAATATATCCAACAGTTCCTGTCATAAAAATAGTTCCGTCTTCTTTAATGTCGATCTGGATCATACCACCCGGCTGGTTTACATTGATTCTGTTTTCCATCAGACCTTTTCGGTAGGCTGCAATGGCTGCTGCACAGCTTCCTGTACCGGAAGCTTTTGTGTAACCGGAGCCACGCTCCCAGATCTCGATATCCAGATTTCCTTTGTCAATCTGGCGGCAGATCTGCAGGTTCACTCTTTCCGGGAACTCATCTGCATTTTCCACATATGGCCCCAGCTCCCTTACTTTTTCCGGGGATACCTGATTCATGAAAATAATGCAGTGTGGATTTCCTACTGTGAGACAAGTTGCCTTGTATTCTTTCTTGTTAAATGTAAATGGCTCATCGATCACCTCACGCACCTCGCCAGTTACCGGAATCTCTCTGGAAAGAAAAGAGGCTTTGCCCATGTTTACGCGGAACTCTGTCGCTCTGGCATTCAGACACTCTACTTCGATTGTTCCGGATAAAGTCTCAATGGCAAATTTTTTCTCTGTAACATACTCATTATCCATAAGATATTTTGCAAAAATACAGACACCGTTTCCACTGATTGCAGCTTCACTTCCATCAGAATTAAAAATATGCATTCCCATTTTTCCATTAATGTCAACTGGTCCGTAAAGCACACCATCCGCTCCAAGTCCGAATCCCCGCTGGCAAAGAAGCGCAACTTTTTTGCCCTGCAGCTGAAGCTGGTTTTTCTTCGCATCCAGTACCAGATAATCATTTCCAAAGCCCTGATATTTTGTCATGATAATGCTGTCTCTCATTGTTTTCAATTCCTTTCTGACGAAACGCCCGTGATCTTTTTTCTCAAATCACATCTTATATCCAGTATAGCGTTTATTTTTCCCATGTACATAGAATAACTTGCGAAATATATTGCAAAAAATGCGGTATTTCATTTATAATAAAGTCATATTTCAAGCGCAGAATTGAATTATGACGCTACGCAAACGTAGCTGCAAGCAAAGTTTGCGGTTCCATACACACTATAGTTAAAACAGGGGCCATAACATATGAATTCTTTCAATGAACCTACTGAAAAAACCGGCTATCTGGAGCAGGATTTCCGGCTTTTTCACATCAAGGACCAAACCAAGCGGGAATTTTCCTACCATTATCATGATTTTCACAAGGTGATCATCTTTCTTTCCGGAAAGGCTGCCTACCACATTGAGGGAAAGTCCTACTACCTGAAGCCCTGGGACATTCTCCTCGTGAACCGTCACGCCATCCACAAACCGGAAATTGATTTTTCGGTTCCATACGAACGTTTTGTACTATGGATCCGCGACGACATCAAATCCACAGAACTGCTCCGCTGTTTTCAGAAGGCGATTGACCGGAGTTACAATCTGATCCGTCTGGACTCTGACACTCAGGAAAAATTAAAGCAGCTTCTCTACGAACTGGAAGCTGCCCTAAAAGACGAAAAATTTGGCAGCGATCTGCTTGGCTCAGCTCTTTTTACCCAGTTCATGGTTTATGTAAACCGCATTTTTCTGGAAAAGCAGTACATTTACGACACTCGCTCCTACAGCAGTGATTCCCAGATAGAAGAGCTTCTCCGTTATATTAACCACAACCTTACTGAAGATCTTTCCATTGAGACCCTTGCACGGAAATACTACCTGAGCAAGTATCACATGATGCGGAAATTCAAGGAGGAAACCGGTTACACCATCCACAACTACATCATTAGCAAGCGCCTTCTTCTCGCCCGCACAAAAATTTCCGAAGGCACCCCCATCCTGAAGGCCGCCCAGTTAAGCGGCTTCTCCGACTATACCACCTTCTCCCGGGCCTATAAAAAACAATTTGGTATTGCGCCGAGCCAGACAATATAATTGCTATTTAATGGATTAAAAGGTCTTCAATGCGGACGCATTTGGACAATGTGTATTACTCACTCGCCG
>ERZ772854.791-NODE-791-length-35544-cov-5.933050_pt1 | contig 35544 bp, 49 predicted proteins | sample MGYA00580844_ERZ772854 | MGnify/ENA primary metagenome ERZ772854 (study PRJEB29015, sample SAMEA2737727) | human gut metagenome | biome: human gut; feature: human-associated habitat; material: faeces | place: China | collected 2012 ...
CTTGCGCTGACCAGAATCACGCACCAAGTCTCACGTGCGTTCGACTTGAATTTTTGTATATTACCAGAAATAATCGAGAGATTCTGGAATTTCATGGATAAAATGATTCTGTACATGAATGTTATATAAAAAAGTATAAGTGTAACAAGAAAAGCTGTAACGAAGATATATGGACCTATAAAAGAGTATATATCTTCTGTTACAGCTTTTTCTGTATGGCAGACAGAATATCCGGTAGCGTAGTCCCTGCTGTTTTAATCGTATAAATTGGTTCATGAATGGTATTCAGATCATGCGCATCCGAACTGCACAGATGGTTACAATTTGCCAGATAAGGATATTGCTGTTGTAAGGATGCCCAGTCAGTTTCCTGCTTGATCTCTACACAGGAAAAACGGCTGTTTTCCGGGATAAATCCAAGGTTTCCAAGCAAACTGGTCGTTGGCTTATTGATATGTGCGGGAACCATAATGCCGTCATATTGGTTTACCAGATCATAAATGGCATCAAAGGGAAGATCTGTGGCAGAGATCAATAATCGCTGTTCTGTACAGCTGATCTGATCCTGTTCGTTATAAATCAACTGATCTCCAAAAAACATCGGTTTATTTGGAGTGTCTGGCAGATGGTCTGATACATATCGATCAAAATCCATTGCCGCATCCAACGATGCAAAATAACACAGGACATGAACTTCCTCAGCGGTAGTCAATTCCATCCCTGGCAGAAACAGAAGCCCATATTCCCGAGCAGCGATAGCGACAGCAGGGCAGTTTTTGCAGGAATTGTGGTCGGTCAGTGCAATCAGATCCAGTCCGATGATTTTTGCCATACCAGCGATATTTGCCGGTGTCATATCATTATCTCCACAGGGGGACAGACAGGAATGGAGATGCAGATCATAAGCCAGCGTTTTCATGCAGTTTTTTATAAACCTCCAGAGCAGTTGTAAAAATGGAGTCAGGCGTCCGAAGAACATTGATATTTTCGCTGACAGCTTTTAATTTCATGTTATCACCAACAGATACATTGTTGCATAAAATGACACAGGAAGCCTCCGCCAGAGCGGCAACCGCCAGTGTGTTCATATTGCTCATAACGGTGCACCAGGCAGAACCGGCTGGGGCATTTCCCATGGCGATACTCAGCAGATCGCAGCAGTATGGCTCTGTCAGTACGGCATCCGGATTTCCGAGATGTACAATTTCAAAGGGACATTGTTCTGTCAATTCTTTTACGGTCATGATTCTTCCTCCTCCTTTTTGCGGGAATGTTGTTCCCATTGTTCACGCATCAGATAGATGCAGTCTTCTGGTTTTGCGCAGTCTACGCCTTTTACAATATCCTCTGCCAGCGCTTTGCAGGTTGGAGAACCACAGGAGCCACAGTCCAGTCCCGGAAGTCCACTTAAAATCTGCTGGCTTTCCATAATCTTTTCCATACTTTCAAAAATATTGGCCCCCAGTGTATACACAGGTTCATAGCTGACTTTTTGTGTCCAGAGAAAATCTTCTGGACGAAATTCTGGCAGATCCGCACAGTGCATGTGCAACACTGGTTCATATTTGAATGCCTGTTTCACTTTTGCTTTGGCAATGTAAGGGTTTTCTACGGTCAATACACCGCCCACACAGCCGGCGCTGCATGCATTTAATTCTACAAACTGCAGTCCCGGGAGAAATTTTTCGTCTTCCAGATCTTCTAACACCCGAATGACATTTTCAATGCCATCGGCAGCCAGATAATGATCGGATATGATGCCGTAAGCTTCTCCGCCGCTGATTGCCCAACCCTTACCGATCCGACCGGACAGCGTGTGGGAAATCGGGTGCTGTTCGGCTTCTTTCATGTGGGAGAGCAGTACCGGATAAATATCCTTGATGGCAAGTACTGCGTCAATATTGCTTTTTCCCATTCCAAGAGGTTCGTGGATGAAGGTGATCTTGGAAGGACAGGGAGACAAAAAAACGATACCGATCTTATCTTCCGGTAAGCCAGTCTTTTCTACTGCACGTCGGCGCGCCAGAATCGCAGCTGCTTCCATGGGTGGAAGCAGTGGCAGCAGATGCGGGATCAATCCCGGAAAACGGACACGGATCAGTCGTTCAATGGTTGGACATGCGGTACTGATCAGCGGATGAAGTTCCGGATGCTCATTAATATAAGTTCGTGATAATTCCGAAACAATCTCTGCACCGGCACTGACTTCAAAAACATCATCAAAGCCCATCAGAGTCAGTGCAGTCAGAAGGATGTCGTTGTCGCGTACATTGTTAAACTGACTGTAAAGAGAGGGAGCCGGAAGTGCCACGGTATATTCAAAACGATCCAGATCGCTGAGAAAATCGCGTCTGGTATGTTTTGCATGATGAGGACAATGCCGGATACATTCTCCGCAGTCAATACAAAATTCACTGATAATATGTGCTTTTCCATTTCGTACCCGGATCGCCTGCGTTGGACAGCGTTTCAGGCATGTGATACAACCGGTACATTTCTCATCTTCCAGATATACTGAATGAAAAAATTTATTCATGATATAATAACAATCCTTTTTCCTACAAACTTAATCAAATTAAGACGGTGAATTTTTACTTGATACTTCCGGTGCCTGAAAATAGACGGTCATGGTGACGGTGGTACCAACATTGATGACGGTATCAATCTGCATTTCATCCGAAGAACGCTTCATGTTCGGCAGTCCCATACCGGCACCAAAACCAAGATTTAACACGTCTTCATTTGCGGTAGAATAGCCTTCCTGCATGGCAAGCTCTACGTCCGGGATTCCCGGTCCTTCATCTTTTAATACCATAACGATCCGGTCTGGAAAAATATCCACATCAATGACACCACCGTTGGCATGGATGACCATATTGATCTCTCCTTCATACATGCAAATAGCGCAGCGCCGGATTACATCTGGATTCAAATTCATCATTTTTAATGTCTGTTTCAGGGAACTGCTGGCTTCCCCTGCCATGGTAAAATCTTCTCCGTCTACGGTATATTGATAATGGATACTAGGCATCATGGCGGCTTCCTCCCCGTAATCCAGCGTGATAGAGAATGCCGCAGGCATCGAACATGGTGTAGTCTGTGGAGAGAACCGTAATACCAAGCTCATCCGCTTTTTTCAACATTTCCTCCTGCGGTCGTTTGCCGCGCACAAAGACCAGACAGACGATATCCAGCATTTCAGCAGTACGGATCACCTGCAGATTGTTCAGTCCGGTAAGCAGCAGTGCATTTTTTTTGATAAAAGCCAGAACATCACTCATCATATCCGAACCGCATACCGTTTCGATCTTATGATCGGTCTGTACCGTCTGAGATAATGGGGTGGCATCCAGCAGAAAAATGATTTCTGAGATTGTCATAGTAGCCTCCAAAATTTAAAATTTGTATTTTTTTAAATGCACAATTTTTTGGGTTTAGTATAGCATGCAATTTGTGATATTTCAACAAAAAAGGCTTGTTATTTTTATAACATACTTGCAAGTGTATTGCAGATTAAACAATTTCTTTGAAAAAAGTATCAAAATTATACAAAACTAACCGCAATTTTTTGTTGATTATTGTGAAATTGGATGATAGTATAAATGGCAGATGTATTGCAAAAAATACATTGGATATTAGGAGGGATAATTTTGAAAAAAACAAAATCCGTTCCGTTCAACGGAACACAGGAACAGGAAGCGATGCTGCGTGCAGTCATCGACGAACTGCGCAACGATCAGGGCTGTCTGATGCCGATCATGCAGAAGGCACAGGACATTTACGGCTATCTTCCATATGAGGTTCAGAAAATGATCTCAGATGAACTGGATGTGCCGATGGAAAAAATCTATGGAGTAGCAACATTTTACTCTCAGTTCAATTTATATCCGAAGGGACAGTACAAAATTTCGGTATGCCTTGGAACGGCCTGTTATGTAAAAGGCTCAGGTGATATTTACAACAAGCTCATGGAGATTCTTGGAATCGCCGGCGGTGAGTGTACCGCAGACGGTAAGTTTTCTCTGGATGCCTGTCGTTGTATCGGTGCCTGTGGTCTTGCACCGGTTATGATGATCAATGATGATGTATATGGTCGTCTGACTCCGGATGAATTAGATGGCATTCTGGCGAAATATATGTAATGTTACCAGAAATATCATTAAACATTCTGGATATCTCAGAAAATTCCGTATCAGCGAAAGCGACAGAAATTAAAATTGTGATCTGTGTGAACACGCAGCAAAATCAGCTGATGGTTCAGATCACAGACAACGGAAAAGGAATGGATGCAGAGACATTGAATCGGGTGACGGATCCTTTTTATACCACAAGGACGACCCGAAAAGTAGGACTTGGTATTCCGTTTTTCAAGCAGGAAGCGGAGTGTACCGGCGGATCATTTTCCATTTCTTCTGTACCGGGAAAAGGTACACAGATCACGGCGGTCTTTTGTACCGACAGTATCGACTGTATGCCGCTTGGAAATCTCAATGAGACGGTTTATTCACTGATCGTGATGCATCCGGACATTGATTTTTACTATCAATATCAGGTAAACGGTGCAGAGTTTCATTTGGATACAAAAGAAATGCGGGAAATGCTTGGCAATGTGCCGTTTTCAACGCCGGAGGTATCATCTTTTCTCAGAGATTATCTGGAAGAAAATGAAGCGGATATTAATCGAATGCAGAATTACCCGGGGTAATTCGAAGGAGGGATCATATGAAATCATTAGAAGAATTGAAAGCAATTCGTGAAAGAATGCAGGGACAGATCGGAATGCGTTCAGAACATGCAAAAGACACCCGCGTGGTTGTCGGCATGGCAACCTGCGGCATTGCCAGCGGTGCGCGTCCGGTTTTAAATACACTTGTAAAAGAAGTAGAAGACAGAAATCTGGAGCATGTGATTGTCACCCAGACCGGCTGTATCGGTTTATGTCAGTATGAGCCGATCGTAGAAATCTATGAGCCGGGCAAAGAAAAAGTAACTTATGTGAAAGTAAATGAAGAAAAAGCAAAAGAAATTGTGGAGCAGCATCTGGTCAGAGGTCAGGTGGTTGACAAATATTTACTTCACATGGATGAGAATATGTAATGGGGGGTGTAACTGAATGTATCGTTCACATGTATTAGTCTGTGGAGGAACCGGATGTACTTCTTCCGGAAGCGAGCAGATTATTCAGACTTTAAAAGATGAATTAAAGAAAAATAAATTACAAAATGAAGTAGCAGTTGTCAAAACCGGATGCCACGGTCTGTGTGCAGAAGGTCCGGTTATGATCGTTTATCCGGAAGCTGTATTTTATTCCAGAGTACGTCCGGAAGATGTGGAGGAGATCGTTTCTGAGCATCTGTTAAAAGGTCGTATCGTGGAGCGTCTTGTGTACCATGAGGCACAGACTCCGGAAGGAATCAAATCCTTAAATGAGACAACTTTTTATAAAAAACAGCACAGAATCGCACTGAGAAACTGTGGTGTTATCAATCCGGAAAGCATTGATGAGTATATCGGAACCGGCGGCTATGAGGCACTTGGAAAAGTACTGACAGAGATGACACCGGATGAGGTTATCCAGACCATTTTAGACAGTGGTTTAAGAGGTCGTGGTGGTGCCGGATTCCCGACCGGACTGAAATGGAGATTTGCGTCAGGAAACCGTGGAAACGTACAGAAATACGTCTGTTGTAACGCTGATGAGGGCGATCCGGGTGCATTTATGGACCGTTCCGTTCTGGAAGGTGATCCACACGTTGTACTTGAGGCAATGGCAATTGCAGGTTACGCCATCGGTGCAGATCAGGGTTATATTTACGTACGTGCAGAGTACCCGATCGCAGTAGAACGTCTGCAGATCGCAATCAACCAGGCAAGAGAATATGGACTGCTTGGCAAAAATATTTTTGATACCGGATTTAACTTCGATATCGAGCTTCGTCTTGGTGCCGGCGCATTCGTCTGTGGTGAGGAGACCGCGCTGATGACATCCATCGAGGGAAACCGTGGTGAGCCGCGTCCGAGACCGCCATTTCCGGCCGTCAAAGGTCTGTTTCAGAAACCGACCATTTTAAATAACGTTGAGACCTGGGCAAATATCCCACAGATCATCCTGAACGGACCGGAATGGTTTGCTTCCATGGGTACGGAGAAATCCAAAGGAACCAAAGTATTTGCACTTGGAGGAAAAATTAACAATACCGGACTGGTTGAAATCCCGATGGGAACCACACTTCGTACTGTTATCGAAGACATCGGCGGCGGTATTCCAAATGGCAAGAAATTTAAAGCAGCTCAGACCGGTGGACCATCCGGCGGATGTATCCCGGCAGAGCATTTTGATATTCCAATCGATTACGACAACCTGATCAGCATCGGTTCCATGATGGGATCCGGCGGACTGATCGTTATGGACGAAGATACCTGTATGGTTGATATTGCAAAATTCTTCCTGCAGTTTACGGTAGATGAGTCCTGTGGTAAATGTACCCCATGTCGTGTCGGAACAAAACGTCTGTTAGAGTTATTGGAGAAGATTACAGACGGACGCGGAACCTTAGATGATATCGACAAGATGGAAGAATTGTGCTATTACATCAAAGATAACGCACTCTGTGGCTTGGGACAGACAGCTCCGAACCCGGTGCTCTCCACACTTCGTTACTTCCGTGACGAATATGTAGAACATGTAGTCAACAAGAGATGTCCGGCTGGCGTATGTAAGAAACTCATTACATATAAGATTGATCCTGTGAAATGTAAAGGTTGTACATTATGTGCACGTAACTGTCCGGCAGATGCCATCGAAGGTCAGGTAAAAGTTGCACACAGCATTGACGCAAGCAAATGTGTGAAATGTGGAACCTGTATCGATAAGTGTCGTTTTGGCGCTATTTATAAAGAGTAACGGAGGAATCAATCATGGAAAATATTACAATTAAAATAAACGGAAGAGAGGTATCCGCACCGCAGGGTTCCACGATTCTGGAGGCAGCACGCCTTGCACAGATTGAAATCCCGACGTTATGTTACCTCAAGGAAATCAATGAAATCGGCGCCTGTCGTATGTGTGTTGTTGAGGTGAAAGGTGCCCGCACTCTGGTGACCGCCTGTGTATATCCGATCAACGAAGGAATGGAAGTATGGACCAACACACCGAAGGTTATTGAGTCCAGAAGAAAAACGTTACAGCTTTTATTGTCCAATCACGACCGCAAATGTCTGTCCTGTGTCCGCAGTGGAAACTGTGAACTTCAGACCTTATGCCGTGAATATAAAGTAGATGATGAGGCTTACTATGATGGTGAACGCAATGTGTATGAGTTAGATACCAGTGCAGCACATATGGTAAGAGACAATAATAAATGTATCCTCTGCAGACGATGCAGTGCTGTCTGTGAAAAAGTACAGGGGGTTGGTGTCATCGGCGCAAATGAGCGTGGATTCAAGACATACATCGGTTCTGCGTTCAATATGGATCTGGCAGAAACCAGCTGTGTATCCTGTGGACAGTGTATTTCAGTATGTCCGACCGGGGCACTTTATGAGAAAGATAATACCGAAGAAGTATTTGCGGCAATCGCAGATCCGGAGAAGTATGTGGTTGTTCAGTGTGCACCGGCTGTTCGTGCAGGACTTGGCGAGGCCTTTGGCATGCCGATCGGCACAGATGTAGAGGGCAAGTTGGCAGCAGCACTGCGCAGACTTGGTTTTGATAAAGTATTTGACACCACATTCTCTGCAGACCTTACCATTATGGAAGAAGCCAATGAGTTTCTGGATCGTGTACAGAATGGCGGAGTGTTACCTCTGATCACATCCTGTTCCCCAGGATGGATCAAATACTGTGAGCATTATTTCCCGGAAATGACAGAGAATCTGTCTTCCTGTAAATCTCCGCAGCAGATGTTTGGTGCGATTGCAAAATCCTATTACGCAGAGAAAATGGGAATTCCGAAAGAAAAAATGGTGGTTGTCAGCGTTATGCCATGTACTGCAAAGAAATTTGAAATTGGCAGAGACGATGAGAACGGTGCAGGCGTTCCGGATGTGGATATTGCTATTACAACAAGAGAGCTTGGCCGCATGATCGAACGCGCAAGCATTCGTTTTGCAGATCTTCCGGATGAAGAATTTGATATGCCGCTTGGTCTTGGAACCGGTGCAGCAGTCATCTTCGGCGCAACCGGTGGTGTAATGGAAGCAGCACTTCGTACCGCAGTAGAGAAACTGACCGGTGAAGAACTTGCAAAACTTGATTTTACCGATGTACGTGGTATGGAAGGCATCAAAGAGGCTACCTACAACGTGGCTGGTATGGATGTAAAAGTAGCTGTTGCATCCGGCCTGAAAAATGCAAAAGAATTATTAAATAAAGTCAAATCCGGAGAGGCTGAATATCATTTTATTGAGATCATGGGATGCCCTGGAGGATGTGTCAATGGTGGTGGACAGCCGCAGCAGCCGGGATATGTTCGTAATACCGTAGATATCCGTGCAAAACGTGCAGAAGTGCTTTACAATCTTGACAAAAACAACAAGATCCGTAAATCACATGAGAATCCGGCAATCATTGAATTATATGATACCTATCTGGGTGAGCCGGGCAGTCACAAAGCACATGAACTGTTACATACCACTTATGTAAAACGTACAGTAAATAAATAGTTTTATATTTGATAAGTTACGTGAGCAGATTAAAAAATAGGAATATTTTTAAGAGGAGTCGTTGCATTTGTAACGGCTCCTTTTATCAGGTGAAAAAGATGAAAAGAATATTAAGAAAATATTCTGTATTCCTAAGAAAGAATTAAAACATGGAATATGGCATCTGTGGTAAAATGTTCAGAGGAATTGTTTAAGGAGTATTTTGTTTATGAATTTGTTTTCTGTTGCATTTAGTTTATTTGTAACTGTTTTATTTATACTGTATTACACCGTATTTCGGAAAAAACAATGGATTTGCCTGCTTTTATTCAGCATGGCATTTTATGCTTATTCAGGCATTGCGAATCTGATTTTTATGGCAATCACCGGATTCAGCGTGTTTGCGGGTGGCATATGGTTGATGCATTTTTCTGAAAAATATCAGGAGATCCGAAAAGATAAAAGCATAGACAGAGCCAGAAGAAAGGAAATAAAAGCAGCATTTGATCGAAAGCGCAAAATTATTCTCTGGACAATCATTGTGATTAATTTTGGAATGCTGGCAGTATTGAAATATCTGCATCCTCTGTTTGAGGGGTTTCTGATACCGCTTGGTATCTCTTTTTATATGTTTATTTCCATTGGTTATCTGGTGGATATTTATTTTGAAAAGTATGAAGCCGAAAAGAATCCGTTTCGTTTTCTGCTGTTTGTTTCGTTTTTTCCACAACTGATCCAGGGACCGATCAACAGATATGATCAGATGAAAGAGCAGCTGTATGGCAGACATGCTCTGGAGTGGCATCGCTGTAAGCGGGCATTGGTATTAATTCTGTTTGGATTATTAAAAAAGTATGCAATCGCAAATCTGCTGGTTCACGGAATTGCAAATATTCTGGATGCGCCTACGGAGAAAACACCGGGGTCTGCCATTGTGTTTGCAATATTACTATATTCTGCACAACAGTATGCGGATTTTTCCGGTGGAATCGATATCGTTATGGGTGTGGCGGAATTGTTTGGAATTGAAATGATGCCAAACTTCAGACAGCCGTATTTTTCTGTTTCACTGGGAGATTTCTGGAGAAGATGGCATATTTCGCTTGGTGCATGGATGAGAGATTATGTATTTTATCCATTTGCGCTGACTGCTCCTATGCAGAAATTCGGAAAATGGGCGAAAAAGCATCTGAACGTTCATTTCGGCCGTGTACTTCCGGCATCCATTGCGAATATTCTGGTATTTTTCCTTGTAGGTATCTGGCATGGCGCCCAGTGGCACTTTATCTTCTGGGGTCTTTACAATGGTATTGTAATTGCGGTTTCAGATATCTGTGCACCTTTGTTTGCAAAAATGGCAGAAAGACTGCACATAAATGTAAAGAGTAAGGCATTTCATGTATTTCGGATTATCCGGACGTTTATCATAGTAAATATCGGATGGTATTTTGACCGGATCTACAATATCAAAGACTGTTTTATGTGCATGAAAAACACGATAATTCATTTTCGTATGGGAGAATTATACGGAATTTTGGAACCAACTTTTAAAGAAGTGCCAAAGAAAGCGTATATCATAGCAATCGTGGCTCTGGTTATTGTATTTGCCGACAGTGTTGTAAAAGAGAAAGGAAAGGATGCAATTATATTGTTAGATGAACGACCGCTGGTACTTCGCTGGCTGATTTATTTTTTGATGATTTTCCTGGTTTTGGCATCGTTTAATTTTGCGGTTGGAGCAGGAGGTTTTATGTATGCGAATTATTAAGGGTATAAAAGTGATTGTATTTGTTTTCCTGTTCATAGTGATAAATTTGCTGCTGAGTTATCTTCTTGTGAAAGCAAATGGTCCAAGTGAGGTCATGTGGAAGGACTTCCGCAAAACAGAAAAAATAGATACCGTATATTTAGGTTCTTCTTTTTCACAGATGACGTTCAATCCCTATATTATAGATGAAGCTACCGGGTGGAGTTCTTTTAATATGGGAACACCGGGGCAGCCGTTGGATCAGACCAAAGAGGCATTAACGGCAGCGATTCAGGAAAAAAAGATAAAAAGGGCTGTTCTTGTATTTGGAATCCCGTCTCTGGAACTGATACAAAATGCAAATGCGAGAGCCACTTTTGCAAGGGCAAGAAAGTATGGATGTTCTCCTTTGGAAAAACTGCGGTTGGACTGGAGGTTTGTGACGGACAGTGAAAACTTTAATGCAGAAGCATCACTGACATATTTTTTTCCATGGACTTATAACAGTGTTGATTGGAAACGAAAGACGATTTCAGAAAATCTGAAAATCAAACGGGAAAGCAAAGATGCGAATGCAAGTTCGAAAAAAGTGGCAGGGTATATGGAGTATGTCGGAAAGGGATATGCATACGCAGGTGGTGTCTTTGATTATAATACAGCTGCTGTAAATAATACAAAAAAGGCTTATTCCGGAAAAAGCTCTGATAAGGCGTATGAAGAATTAGAGGAGATGTGTAAACTGTGCCAGGAAAATGGTGTAGACTTTATGGTTGTGAATACACCGAAAGCACCTTATGATATTGCAGCATATGGTGCGGAAAAGTATTTTGCGATCAACCAGAAAATCAGTGGGATATGCAGTAAGTACGGTGCCGATTATTATGATTTCAATTTGGTAAAACCGGAATTGTTTGCCATCTGTCCGGAGTATCTGTCAAATTTTGAACACCTAAATAAAACAGGGTCAGAAGTTTTTTGCAAGGCTTTTTCGAAATTTGTATTGAGTCGTGATGCAGGCGAGGATGTGTCACAATATTTTTATGCTGAGGATGCCTATATGGAATCTGTCAAAGATATTGTTGCTACTTACCTTCCGGGATATGGCACTGCAAATACAAACAACCAAAATTAGATGTAAAGAGGAAACAAAATGACGAATGTATTAGAATGGCTGGAGCATATGGAAGCACAGTCCGGAGAAAAAATTGCAGTTGCAGATCCGAAAGAAGAATATTCCTTTACTCAGTTAAAAATGTATGCGCAGAAGGGCGGAACTTATCTGAGAAAATGGATGACAGGGACTGCTCCGGTAGCAATTTATATGGAAAAAAGCTGTGTTACCTTAAGTATTATGTTTGGAGCGGTATATGCCGGCTGTCCATATTGCCTGTTAGATCTGCGCCAGCCGGAGGCGAGACTGCAGCAGATCATAACCGTGCTGCAGCCGGAAGTAATCGTTACAAAGAAAGAAAATCTGGAGAAAATGAAAAAGTGTCTGGATGCAATAGCCGGGGATGTGCCGAAAACGACAATTTTGCTGGCAGAGAAGTGCCTGGATGAAGCAACGATCGATCAGAATCTTTTGAGACAGATCCGAACGGAACATACGGATCGAAAACCTTTGTATATTAATTTTACCAGTGGAAGCACCGGTTTGCCAAAAGGTGTTGCAGTAAGTCACAGAGCGGTGATGGATTTTATCCGGATCTATGCAGATACTTTTGCTGTCACGAAGGAAGACATTATAGGAAATCAGGCGCCGTTTGATTTTGATGTATCGGTAAAAGATATTTATACCGGTCTTTTGACTGGTGCGAAAGTACAGATCATTCCAAGAGAATATTTTAGTGATCCTACTACTTTGATGGATTATATGGCAGACAGTAAAATGACGGTGCTTACCTGGGCGGTCAGCGCCATGTGCTTTGTATCTGTCATGAATGGGTTTGCTTATCGTACACCGGATACGGTTCGAAAAGTTCTTTTTAGCGGAGAAGTACTTCCAATAAAACATTACAGGATATGGAGAAAATATCTGCCTCAGGCGATGTTCGTAAATCTGTACGGACCAACTGAAGTCACCTGTAACTGTACGTATTATGTGCTTGATCCTAAACGCGAATATGAACTGACCGATGTGATTCCTATTGGAAAAGCTTTTCCAAATGAAACGGTATTCCTTTTGGATGAGACGGATCAGCAAGTGACGGAAGCAGGAATAGCCGGAGAAATCTGTGTCAGCAGCTCAGAACTGGCGCTTGGCTATTATAATGCGCCGGATAAAACGGCACAGGTCTTTGTGCAGAATCCATTGAATCATCGATACGATGAACGGATTTACAGAACCGGTGATCTGGCAAAATATGATGCACAGGGAAATCTTGTATATATTTCCAGAAAAGATTTCCAGATCAAACATCTGGGGCACAGAATTGAACTTGGAGAAATTGAGGTGGCAGCGAATGCCGTGGATGGAATCACCAGATCCTGCTGTATTTATGAGACAGAAAAGGAACGTTTGCTGCTTTTTTACACGGGGACATGCGAAAAAAGACAGCTGATAAAAACATTACGTGGCATACTGCCGCCTTATATGATACCAAATACGGCGCTGCAACTTACAGAGATGCCGATGACCAAGAACGGAAAGATTGACAGAAATCAATTAAGAAAGCTATACGAGGAGGGGTTACATGCAAGACATTTTAAAAAGTAATACACCTGCGTTTGTATTTGATACGGCAGTTTTACAAAAACGGGCTGCACAGATCAGAGAGATTGTCGGAGAAACAGTGTCACTTTGTTATTCCATGAAGGCAAATCCATTTTTGGTGACAACCATGTTGACGTGTGTGGATAAACTGGAAGTCTGCAGTCCGGGTGAACTTGCTATTTGTAAAAAACTGGGCGTAGATGGATCCAGAATCATTTATTCCGGTGTTAATAAGGGGATTACGGATATCAGAGAAGCCTATGAGTACGGAGTAGGAATATTTACAGCGGAATCGATCCGTCATGCAGATCTGATCCAGCAAGTGTTTGAAGCACCAGATTCAGATCAGAAAGCAGAAGTGATCCTTCGCCTGAATGCCGGTTCTCAGTTTGGCATGGCAAAAGAGGATCTATTTGATATATTGCAGCACAGGGAAACCAGATACAGAAGTTTAAATATTACAGGAATTCATTATTTTGTCGGGACACAACGGAAACGGGCGAAAAGAAAGATAAAAGAACTTCAGATGCTGTTGGAATTATTTGAGGAGATCCGAAACCTTTTCGGACTGGAATTAAAAAAACTGGAATATGGACCGGGGTTTGCAGTCCCTTATTTTGCAGATGATGATTTTTCGGATACTTTATTTCCTGTAAAAGAGTTGAAAGATATCTTAAATGAAGTGGCACAAAAAGTAGAATTGACCATTGAGATGGGACGTTTTTTCACAGCGGAATGTGGAACGTATTATACAAACGTTGCAGATTTAAAAACAGTGGGAAACGCACATTATTGTATTGTGGATGGAGGAATGAACCATCTGACTTATTTGGGACAGATGATGGGCATGAAGACACCGATTATAAAACATTATAAAAATGCAATGGTGCAGGATGGTACAGTGGATAAGAAAACCTGGTGTCTCTGCGGAAGTCTGTGTACAACATCGGATATTCTCTGCAGAGAAGTGGAATTTGAACATCTGGAAATTGGCGATACGCTGGCTTTTGAAAATGTCGGAGCATATTCTGTGACAGAGGGGATTTATCTGTTCTTGAGTCGAACCATGCCAAAGGTTTATTTAAAAGATGAGAGTGGTTCCCTTACATTAGTAAGAGATGCGATAGAAACAAGTACTATAAATACAATGAATATATAAGAAAAGGAGATTTGTAACATGGAAGAATTATTGGAATTGTTAAAGGATATTAAAGAGGATGTAGATTTTGAAAATGAAAAGGCACTGGTGGATGATCATATTTTAGACTCTTTTGATATCCTGCAAATTATCAGTGACATTAGTGATGAGTTTGATATCGTGATACCGGCAGCGTATGTAAAACCGGAAAATTTCAACAGTGCAGAGGCACTTTGGAAGATGATTCAGGAGTTACAGGATTAATATCAGTGTAAACAGGCAAATGTAGAGAAAGGAATGTACGATCCAAAGGATGGTACGTTCCTTTTTGCTATAAAAAATAGTTTTTCTGATACTTCATTTGAAGGGGGATTAATGGTAAAATAAGATCAATAGAGGAGGATAGGGATATGAATGTGATTAATTTTCAGGATGCGAACTGCGCACATTGTTATAAATGTCTGAGAAACTGTGATGTCAAGGCGATTCGGATCAAAAACGGGCAGGCACAGATTGTCACGGATATGTGCATCTACTGTGGACACTGTATGGAAATCTGCCCGCAGGAGGCAAAAACTTTTGAGAGTGACCTTTCTTATGTAAAAAGTATGTTGCAAAAGAAAGAAAATGTGGTTGTTTCCCTGGATCCGTCTTATCAGGGACTGATGGATTATGAAGATCCGGGACAGATTGTGGATGCGTTGATGAAACTTGGCTTTTCCCAGGTGCGTGAGACGGCAGAGGGGGCTGCTATCATAACCCGTGAGTATGTGCGTCTGATGAAGGAAGGGCAGATGGACAATATCATTGTGACAAGCTGCCCGGCGATCGTTTATCTGGTGGAAAAACATTATCCGATGCTGATCCCGTATCTGGCACCGGTGGTTTCTCCGATGATCGCCCATGGTCGCTGGATCAAAGACCGCATGGGACAGCATACGAAAGTGGTTTTTATTGGACCTTGTGTGGCGAAAAAGATGGAGGCGGAAGCAGATGCCAGAACCCGTGGATGTGTGGATGCGGTCATTGAGTTTAATGAGTTACAAAGGTGGCTGGAGGAGGAAGGAATTGAACTAAAACATTGCCAGTCCCGTCCTTTTGCCAATCAGGATCCGATGGTCAATCAGCTCTATCCGATTACAAACGGCATCATCCGTGCGGTGGATGTCTGTGGCGCACCGGGGACTTATAAAAAATTGACGGTCAGCAGTATCAAGAGCTGCAGAGAGTTCCTGCACAGTATGAAACGTGGCTACATCAGTCACTGTTTTGTGGAATTAAATCTGTGTGCAGGTGGCTGCGTGAATGGACCAGGGGTAGACAAGCGGCGAGGATTCCGTTTTAAGGCGACGATGCGTATTGAAAATAATGCGCTGCTTGCAGCACCTCCGGCATATATTACTTTGCCGAAAGATGAACTGGAGCGGACTTATATACCGCGGCAGGTAGTGGATAAGATGCCGACGGAGGCTGAAATTCAGGCTATTTTAAAGACCATTGGAAAACGGAACAGTACGACAGAGTTTAACTGTGGCGCCTGTGGTTATATGACCTGTCGGGAAAAAGCCATTGCGATCTATCAGGGAAAAGCGGAAGCAGCCATGTGTCTGATCCGATCCTATGAAAATGCCCGTTCCCAGGCAAATGTCGTTATGGAGACAACACCGAACCTGATCTTTATTTTTGACAAAGAGATGCGGATCAAAGAATTTAACCGCAGGGCAGAAGAAGTGTTCCATACCACCCGTCAGGAAGCACTGAAAATGTATTTATACGAACTGATCGATACGGTGGATTTTGAGGAAGTATATCGTACCCATGAAAATAAACTGCGTGTAAAACGTAAATGGGATACGTATCATATGACCGTGTTGGAAACAATTGTATACATTCCTGCCTCCGACCGTGTACTGGCGATCATTGAGGATGTATCGGCAGAGGAAAAATGGGCAGAACAGATGCTGGAGCAGAAGCTCAATACGGTAAAAATGGCGCAGTCCGTTATTGAAAAACAGATGACGACGGCACAGGAGATTGCCGGTCTGCTTGGAGAAACGACAGCGGAAACGAAGGCAATTCTGACTAAGCTGCGTGATACGCTGCTGGAGAGCTAGAAAGGGGGCTGGAACATGAAACCGATTGCAATCGATATGGCATACAAAAGTCTGAACCACTACGGAGAAGAACTGTGTGGAGACAAAGTAGAGATTGTGGACAAAGAAGATTCCAGAATCCTGATTCTGGCTGACGGTATGGGAAGTGGTATCCGGGCAAATATTTTAGCAACTCTGACGTCGAAGATTATTGCAACTATGATGTACAATGATATGAGCATTGATGAGGTAGTTGCAACCATTGCGAAAACACTGCCGCTTTCTTCGGTGAATGGTGTGGCTTATTCGACATTCAGCATTATCCAGGTGTATTATACCGGAGAAATTTATGTGGTGGAGTATGATAATCCGGAGTGTATTCTGGTGCGACAGGGCAAGGTAAAAGCGCTGCCTTTTTCCTATCGAAAGATCGAAGGAAAGAAAATCCGGGAATGTCGTTTTCAGACGTTACCCGGAGATGCACTGGCGATCATGAGTGACGGATGTCTGTATTGTGGAACCGGAGATATCATGAATTACCGATGGGACTGGAATGCGCTGGCAGGGTGTTGTGAATCCAGCGCGGCAAAAACCAGGACAGCGGCGCAGTTAGCGGAACAGATGAACCGTGCCTGTGCGGATCTTTACGGTGGCGTATGCAGTGATGATACGACCATTGCTGTGGCACGGATCACGGAGGAGCAGATTGTGAATATCCTGACGGGACCACCATTGGAGAAAAAAGATGATGCCCGCATGGTACAGGATTTTATGAAGCAGGAAGGCATCAAGATCGTGTCTGGCGGTATCACAAGCCAGATTGTGGCAAGAGAGCTTGGTCGGCGTCTGATCACTTCTGTCGGTGTGCTTGATCCGGAAATTCCGCCAACAGCAAAAATCGAGGGTATCGATCTGGTAACGGAAGGTGTTCTTACCTTAAATAAAACAATCGAACTGCTGGAGCGCTATCAGCAGGATGATGTATCCGAAGAATTTTTTGATGAACTGAGCCGGGATAACGGTGCTACCCGTCTGGCATGCTATCTGATGGAAAACTGTACGACGGTAAATTTGTTTATCGGAAAAGCTATCAATAAAGATTATACAACAAAAGAATTGCCTTTTGAAATTTCGGTACGTCAGAATGTGATCAAGCGGCTGCAGGCGGTACTGGCAGCAATGCACAGATCCGTACATGTGTATTACTATTGAAAAAAGAAAGCAAGGTGTGTTATACTTATTCAGTTCACGGTGATGGAACATTTGTTCTTGCGTGAAAAATACGAATAGATAAGGAAAAATATATGCAAATAGAACATTTTATTAATCAGATCGACTTGACACTGGATCCGCCGTCAGAGGAGCCGTTGCGTCAGTATTATTTCATCGCAAAGGCACGTATGCTGGTGGCACAGATGGAGAAAGAAACAGGCAGAAAGATGACGTTCTGCGTCAATACATTCGGATGTCAGATGAACTTGAAATGAGAGATGTTCCAAACCCGCATAAATAAAGGATTTTTTAAGAAAGCCCAGTAACAGGATGATGCCTGAAACTGGGCTTTTGTTATTTATTCCCGGTAGATGAAGCGGTGGGAGAGACCATTGGAAAAGACGATTTCCACCACGCGTCTGTCTTTGACAGAAATGTGATCCAGCACAAGGTTCATAAATTCTTTCAGTGATTCTTCTTCAACAGTGACAGCAAAATCACGATATTCAATATGTACTCCGGCATGGAGCTGATGCGCCAGAAGGAAAGCGGAAGCGGATTTCATAAAGCCGGAATCATTCACATGGGAAGCAATCTGAACTTCCGTCAGTTCTTTCAATTTATTTTCTGCTGCAACTCTGGCAGCATCAAATTTGTTTTTCTTTTCCAGATATTCTTTTTCACTCATAGCATCGTCCGAAAAATAGTAGGCATCTTCCAGACGTTCCTTGGCACGGTTGTATTTCTGAATCTGCTTTTTCAGGTTCTCAATCTCTGATGATGTGGCAGCAGTATCAGACTGTCTGACCGGATCGGTGCGCCACAGGGCACTTCCGGAAACAGATACCCCGGTAAGCAGTGCAAAGGTCTCATTTAATCCCTGTGATTCAATTCCGACGATATTCGCAAAGATCGGATCAGACAACAGCATGGATTCCAGGGCAGCAGGTGAATGAATTTTAAATCGTTCCTTGGTTGCGTGCATCATGGCAGAGATGTAATTGATCACAAAGGGACCAATCTGCACCTCACTGACATTCGGGGCAGGACAGTGTATCTTGCGGAATCTGGAAGTGCAACCGTACATAGACGGAGCAAAACCGTTCTTCCGGCGGCGATCCTTTTTCACGACCTGAAATCCGGAGCCGCATTCTGCACACTGAATCAGTCCGGCGAATACGTTACAGTTCTTCATGATCGGATGCAGACCACCGGTGTTTCTTTTACTGGCATTATCATCCATGATCCGATTGACACGTTCCCAGACTTCCGGATCAACCAGTGGTTCAAAGACACCTTCCTGATAGATCACTTCATCTTCCGGTTTTTTACGTCCGCGTGCACTCTCCCGGTAATTGTACCGGTAGTCCCCTTTATTCATGGGATTCCGTAGAAAGTCACTGACCGTCTTAGAAGTCCATTCACCGCCGCGCTTGGTTGGAATGTTGTGCGAATTGTTGTAATCCCGGATTTTGCCGGTTGATCGCACTTCCAGATACATTTTATACATACCACGAGCATAGGGAGCTTCTACTTTGGAATGCACTGGTTTCTCTGCATCGGGATCCCAGTCCCAACCATAAGGAACTCTGGCACCGTTCCATTTACCTTCCGTGGCACGTCCGATCATAATGTCTTTAACACGTTCACTGGTCAGCTTGCGTTCTAATTCGGCAAATACCAGAATAATCTTAAGGACTGCTTCACCGATGGCAGAGGATGTGTCAAATTGCTCATTTAAGGATATAAACGTCACACGGTTGTACTTGAAATCATCGTACATGAGAGAAAAGTCCACCAGATTTCTGGAAATACGGTCAATCTTGTATACCAGAACGTGAGAGACCAGTCCGGCACGTACCTTTTCCATCATGCGCTCATAGGCTGGGCGCTTCGTATTCTTTCCGGAGCGACCTGCATCTTCGAATATTTCCACCTGTGACAGGTCAACATGTAAGATATGCTTGCAGTATGCTTTCAGTTCTTTCTTCTGGAACGGGAGAGAGTCTTTGTCTACCTGGTAGCCGGTCGACACACGTACATAGATCGCGATGATCCGGTTGTTGGCAGTCTGGTTTTTCATTGGATAAGCCATCATGCATCACCTTTCTTCTAAAAATGGGTATATAATTTACCCCATATCGCATTATCTTTATTAATTCTTAAATGTGCGTATTTACTGGGGTTTAAGATATAATAAGTTTGTATTGTTCTTGTTATTTAATATAAATTTCATTATTTTTTATTCTGTTAGGTATAAAGGTAGGTATATATCTAAGGTAAAAAATAGGACACTCCTTTTATGTGGAATGTCCCTTTTTTTAAAATGAAATTGTATTAGCCAATTTCATTATAGAATTCTGTTTAGTCTCGATAAGAACATGTGTGTATAAGTCAGCGGTCATTTTTATGCTAGAATGTCCAAGCAGTTCTTGCATTACTTTTAATTCAACACCATTCTCGAGTCCTCTAGTTGCAAAGGTATGACGAAGAGTATGTGGATGAACTCCTTCAAGATCAGCTTCTTTACAGATATCGTGTAACTTATCTGAGATGGCAGAATAACTTAGAGATACACCATAATAATTACAAAAAATCAAATTATTATCTTGGTAAGCATCTTTGAATCGTTGTTTTTCTTCTTCACGTTGCGTTTTTAAATTTAGTAGCATTGTGATCAATACGGGAATTAAAGGTATTTTTCGTTTACTGGTTTTGGTTTTGGGACTATTATATGTTCTGTGATAAATAGTTTCGCCATTGACATGTTCACAGTATTCAATCTGCGTCCTGTTAACACTTAAAATGGCATTTTCAAAATCAATATCATTCCATGTAAGTGCTAGAGCTTCTCCGATACGCAATCCGGTTCCAAGGATTAACAAGAATATCTCACCATTTCTGTGATTTTTGGCAGCTTTCATAAATACTTCTTGTTCAGGAACGGTAAGTACACGCGGTGTACGTTCTTGCGGAGCAGGCATTTTAACACGTGTAGCAGGGCTTTTTGCAATCAAACCATTGTCTACCGCTTGAACTAATGCTGCTTTTAAAATACCTACAATTCTTTCAACGGTTAGTGATTTTAATCCTTTGTCAGATAAACCATTAACAAAACGTTGAACCATATCGTTTCGAAGGGCACTTAGTGTATAATTCCCAAGTTCTGGAATAATATGATTTTTTACTTGAGCTTCATATGCTGCATAAGTTTTCATTTTCACAGAAGGTTTTTTATAGTCTCTTAGCCATATATACATCCATTGTTCAAGCGTCATCTTACTTGGCTCGATGTAAGTGTTGTTATTAAGATCATTAAGAGCAGCAGTAAGTTTTTCTTGTACTTCTTTTCGGGTTTTACCATAGAAAGCTTTTCGTTTTTGTTTACCTTCAGGTGTTTTACCAATTGTGATCCGCGCCCACCAGGTGCCGTCGGGCCTTTTGGAAATACTTCCTTCTCCTTGTCCTCGTTTAGCCATAAAAAATTCCTCCATATTGACTTTAAGAAGGCTTTCAGACTATAATATATCTTGTCTAGGGACTATTATAGTCTTGAAAGCCTTTAATTTATCTGTTTACCGGATGATTAAGGGCTTTTTTTGTTTTGCAATACGTTTCCGATGTGCAAGCTGCTCCGGTGTATTGGCAAGCTCTTGCCATTTCTCATCTGACATCATTGGAATATCTAACACCGGAAGTGCTTTTCCAATTTTCTCAGATTTCACTGTTTTAACTACTGGGTAATCAACTCCGCATACAATCATGTTCTTTTTTCCTTTCGTTTATTTAAATACACTACGAAACTCCCAATCTTCCGCATAGATACGATTATGTATTACTTCCTGCATCGGATCATTGTTGGGCGGGATGTATTCGTTCCGGACATAATTTTTACAAATCATGGTTTTGAGTCCGATATAAATCATCATTGGCATGTAACCACGGTTTTCGGCTCTGGTATATAAAATATCTAATCCTTGTTTAGTGACAGGTGCCTTTTCGTGATATTCGGCTATAAGAGCATTTATTACATCTTGTTTTTGCACTATTTTCTTTTTATACATTTTACCTCGATATGGAACAATGGCAGTGTCATAATAAAGTCTCAAATGTGGAATTACCCAAGTTGGGAGGTTGTTAAAATCCAAAGATTTTCTTTTTTTCATATTATGGACGTCTCCTTTAACTGTGTGATAATTTCATCCAATGATTGAATGTATGTCATGTATTTATCTCGCTGAGAATTTAAACGTTTAATTAAGACTTTCCGCGCGCAATCTGTAACAATAATATATTGAAAAATGTCATACTTGAACATTTTCGCTCCAGGAAAAGCTTCGTGGATGTATGGAAATTGTTCATCTGCCAGTTTTTCATTGGCTAAGTCAAAAGGCATATTTTTATGTTTGCTGATTTCTTTGAGATTATATTCTAAGTGATCTCGGTCCATTTGTTACCTCCTATTCCCCAGTCTGCTTGTACTCGATTTGTATAGTGCGCATTTATCTCCATAGGAGAGTGGTATAGCATAGAAAGAATATATGCTGCTTTTTTATGAATTTTCCCATTGTATGCTTTAAACTGTTCAAGTACATGGACGATGTTTTCATAGCGAAGTTTCATAAGATTGCTTGTAACAAGTTCTTTCGGTTTGTTTTGACCATCAATTCGAATTGTTTTACATTCTGATAAAATGGCATCAAGAGCGATTGTAATAAACTCGTCGATAAGTTTTATATCATCCTGATAAGCAATCTTTAAGTCGTTGTAACTGACATTTGATTTTAAAACTTTTAAGTAGTCTTCTACAGGTTCATCTGGCTGTCCCGGCTGACAAGACTGGACATGATTTTTAGTTTTATAATTATTATTAATATAATTATTATTATGTTCCCGATTTTCTATATTTGGATAATCCATATCTGGTTTTTCCATTTCTTGAAAAGTGGTAAGTGGATTAGGACATTCATAAACTGTAGATTCCCACCTTATAAAGTGTCCTTTATCGTCACGAACGGGATTTTTTTCATAATAGCCACATTTTTTTAACTCTTTTAATCCGGCATATACAGATGATTTCCCATCAACGGAGTAGTTTACCAGGTTGCCAACGATTACTTTCCAATTGTCTGGCTTACTGAGAAGATAGGCAAGAATCCCCTTCGCTTTGTACGACAGTCTTGTGTCTTCCAGAAAGGATTTGTCAATCAGCACAAAGTTACTGGGGCGTTTCTGAACTCGTATAACTTCGTTAAATCGTTTATCTTCATTCATTGGAAATCCCTTTCATTTACCACAGTTGTACGCCTTTATGAGCCATTAAAAACGACCAAAAATCATCTCTAGGTACAACCATTCGTTTTCCCATTTTAATTGTTGGACAACCTTTAGTGTGCATAATTTGATATGCGACAGCTTCACATACATTAAGCAACTCTTGGATGTGTCTTGCTTGCAAGATTGGCGGATATTCCTCAATTTCTTTTGGATGAGTGTTAGTAGTTTCATACATTTTTGACATGATGTAATCCTCCTTTAAATGATTATTTACAACACGAACAAAGTGTGTTATTATCGACCTATATTTATATATAGATTTTGATAATATGTACAGATTGTTCGTGTTTGTTTTATTATACATGAACAAATTGTACGTGTCAACATATACTTTATTATTTTTTAGGAGGTGCTATATGCTTTCGGAAAGATTAAAGGCGAGCCGTAAATCTATAGGAAAAACACAAAAGGATCTTGCGGCATACTTAGGTATATCCGAGAGAGGGTACCAGAATTATGAAATGGGAAAACGAGAGCCTAGCTTGGATGTGCTAAAACGGCTTGCAGACTATTTGGGAGTTACAACCGATTATCTTCTGGGAAGATCTGAAGAGATAGACGAAAATAATAGCTCGTTACGAATAAGTAAAGAGTTATATTTATTATCCGCCCGTTTATTTTTACTCCGCACAGAGGAAGGTCTGACAACTAAAGAGATGGCTGATAAACTCGATATGCCTGAAGAGTTTTATTGTAAATTGGAAGGATTGAACCAAGAGGGAAGCGGTCCTAAACCAGCACAGTATTAAGACTAATTACCGTACCTTTTTATGGGCGCGGTTTTTTGTTTTTTATGGGTAGGTATCAAGTAGGTATAATTAAGAAAAAATCAAAACATAAAAAACACCAAAAAGCCTTTATTTTCAAGGCTCTAGCGCTTATGAAGTTGTCAAGGTGCTATTTTGGGTATAAAAATAACAGCCAGCAAAGAACAGGTGTTCCGCTTGCGAAGCTGTTCCGAAGATGATACAATATTTTAGCATAGTTGGAGTATCATTTTCGGATGTTATTCCTTGCCGGTTCCTGTTGAAGCAGGAGCCGGTTTTTAAATTGACATTTAAAGCATATTTGCTATAATATACTTAACAAGACAACTGGGGCGATGGTCGTACCCCATCTGCTTCAGTAATAGTAAGTATCTAAAGAATAGACGTCAACTCTACCAAAGTCAGGGCGTCTATTTTTTATGCGTGTAATTCAGAATGGCTACAATTAAACCAGCAGTTGTCAGTATAATCATAAATTCTTCATATGTACTCATATCAACCACCCCTTCCACAAGACTAGAAGCAGGTGGGAAACGCCCTCCCAGTTGCCTGGGTAAATATATTATTCAGTTTTTTATTGCTTCCCCCGTCCACAGGGGGCAGGGGAGTGGTATGAATTTTAATCATCGTTCTCATCAGATTCTTCATCAGATAAAAGATAATCGTTGGAATAGTTTTCATCTGATGATAAAGACTGTCTGAATTCTTCTGCCAACATAGTTTTATTAAATTCAGCGGTTGGCTCGATGTCTGTTACCAGTTGCTCAAGCTCATCGATGGTTGTATAGAAAAATTCTTTTCTCATATTTACTTTATTCACACGTTTGTCATTAAGGATGGTATGTAGTTTCTTCTCCAAACCAACAGCATCATCTGAAAAGATAAAACTATGTACATCAAATTTGAATGGAACAGAAGCATCGCCCAACTCATTCACACGATCCTGCGGATTAAGGCGACGTGTCATACCGATTTTGAATACATTTTCGCCAAAGGAACCAAGATTACTGATAACGTATACATTGCCGGCTTTTCCGTTGGCAAGATCGGAAATTTCTTCTTTTTTGACGATAACGTCTGCAAGTTGTGACTGTAATTCCAAAATACGTGCATTTAACTGTTCCAGTTCATTCTCTTTAGCCTGTGTCAGCTGTTCTTTTAATTTTTCAATTTCAGTATGATATTTGGATTCTTCTTTTTCAACTTTCTTACGTTCCTCTTCAAGAGCCTTACGTTCCTGTGCTTCCTGACGCATTTGTTCTCTAATAGCCATCTGTTCCTGACGAGCCTGTTCCTTCTTAACGTAGTAATTGTATTCAATTTTTACTGCGTTGATAAAGAGATATTCGATTTCTCCGATAAATTTTGTGAGTGTACCGGCAATACTCTGATTTCCCTCACCAGCGACCAATAAGAATTTCTGGGTAACTTTTTTCACGTCCTCAATGGATGTATCTAGTTTTTCATATTTTAAATTGTATAAAATATTTTGAAGCTCTGATCTTAATGCAAGCACCATGAGTTTGTAAATAGCCTGATTTGCTTTTGTGGTATAACGAGCCGAATATTTCTGCAATACAGAATCAATCTGTTTATCGTTCTGGCGGTAAGCTTTGCGCAGATCTTTTACATCCATGCAGTGAAGTTTCAAAATTACAGATGGGCTGATTTCTTCAATATCTGATAATTTATTTTCCGGAAAACGGAGAGCAGCGGCCGATGGCTCATAATTTAAATAATTATCAAAAGTATAATTGATGGCCTTTACCAGCTCTTTGATTTTGTTCAACTTATTTGTCTGAGTTTTTATATTTTTTGACAATTTTTCTTCTTGAACAGATAAAGAAGTAAGGATAGCAGTAATTTCATCGCATTTGATCGATTTTTTAGAAACTTCCTGCTCTAAATCATGTAATTCTTTTTTTATACGTTTATGAGAATTTTCCAGTTGCTTTTCATAGTTATTTTTTAAATCTTCTTCTTTTTGAGCGTATTCTTTTTCAAGGGAAGAAATCATTTCTTTTATTTTGAGATAATCGTATATACCTAATTCACTCATTTTCTGATGCATAGACGAATTATCGCTAAATAATGCCTGATTTTCAGCAGTGAGGCGTTCAATTTCTGATTTAAATTGTTTGATTTTGAAAATATCTCCAAATCCCATAATAAAATCCTTTCTACTTTTGTAAAATATATTTACCATATATTGTAATTGGTAGTAATATCAGTATAAAAAAATTATACTTTCTTAAATACTGTCAGACATGGAATAAAGCAGACAGTATAATTATCTATATCTGTACGAACTCCATATTTATCTCTGTAAGCATCTAACGCTTCTTTCAAATATTCTTCGGTTACATCTAAGTATTCGGCCATCTCATAAAGATTCTGACATCCATGATTGAACGCTTCTACTATGCCAATCAATCCAATGGATTCATTATATCCCCATAATCTGGCTTTATGTTCCTGCTTTTGAGTACGAATATCGTTCTGATCGAGAATATTTCCAGATGAAGTACAGTGATGGCCAAGTTCTTCAGCAATGACACAGGTTCTCTTTTTTAAACTTTTTACGGAAGTATTAATAGCGACACGGCCATCTATGTAAAGACCAGCTAATGATTCTTCGCCAAGGTAATAGTCATACACTTTGACATTCTGATCATATGCTTTCTGTTCAAATGTTTCTAATTTATTCAATATAATTCCTCCTAACTTAAAAATACTAGGTGGACTTTATTTATTGTCTTCCAGTTTTATGAAGTCCGCAAAAGATTTGATGCGGCTCCATTGCTCTTCGGTAAAGTCTTTTCCATCAAGGTGTGCAGCCATAGTAGAAGGCACTTCCTCGTCCGCTAAAAAATCTATCGAACAGTCAAAATATGTAGATAATTTTTTCAAGGTTGAAAGTTTTACGTTATCTGTGCCCTTTGTATAAAATCCAGCAATCGTTGTGTATGGAATACCGGATTCTTTAGATAGAATCGACTTATTGATACCTTTTTCTGCCATAAGAGCGTCAAGTTTATCTGTAAATGACATTTCTTTTACCTCCTGTTAATTCTTATTATACATAGAATAAAGACTTTGTAAAGTAAAAAATTACCCCACAGAGTAAAAAAAGTGCTTTTGATAGTTGACAAATTACCCTACAAGGTATAATATACAATCAAAGTTACCCCGCGGGGTAATGAAAGCGAGGTGAAAGAGATGTTTCCAAATTTGGAAGCGGAAATGGCAAGAGAAAAAATATCAATTAAAAAGCTGTCTGAATTAACTGGTATCAATTATGAAACGCTCAAATTAAAGTTCAGAGGTGTAACAGAATTTAAGTTGGGTGAAATGTTACTGGTAAAACGAAAAGTGTTCAATGGAGAGACACTGGATTACTTATTCGCAACAGAAGAAGATCCAGCAGAGAAGAACATGGTGTAGAGAGGAGGGGAGAACGATGGGAGTTGTAATTTTATTAGTAATATTTTATGGAATTGCGATTGCGGGCATTGCCGTAATGAAAAAAATACAACCCGAAGACAAGATATATCCTATCTGGGTTGCATTTATATGTGTTGCGTTTACATGTTTTGTAAGATGGCACGTATCTTAGGAGCTAGTTCGTTAAAAAGTGAAGTAGAGCCACCTAAGCGTGAATCGTGGATGGCAAGATCTAATTCCTCAAGATCTGGAATGAGTTCTTTAGGAAAATAAATTAATGCTAAACCATAAATTTTTCCGTATTCCTGAAGGCTATTGTGATCAGGGAGAGCAATGCATTTTCCAGCATATTTTAAATAATCTTCGTAAATTCCGCGTTTGTAGAAAAAGGTGCTTTCTTTTTCTTGATGCTGGTATTCAAGTTTTTTTAGTTTGAGTTGATGGTGGTTATTAATAAGTGCGGTTGCTATTGGAGAGATGATGGCAGCAATTCCAAGAATGGCAGTAATTGTGACAGTTAAATCTAATTTCATGTAAATCTCCTTTCATTCGTACTCAGCTCTGGCGGGAGCCTGTGTATCGATTATAGGAGAAAGAAACGAAAAAAGCAATTGTGAAGCGTAACCAGACAACTCACAAGTACATATCTTCTAAGAGAGGAAGGTGAGAGCATGACATATTCAAAGGTAGAGACATTTAACATTGATGGATGCAAAGTCAGAGTGCATTTCCCAGATCTTCCAGAAGAGGAGAGAGCGAAGCGCAAGAATGCACTGATGAAGACGGCGGAACGCTTTCTGAAGCATGCAGAGCGTGTGAAGAAAGAGAAAGCTGAGCAGGAGAATATGCCAGAAGCAAAGGAAGGATAAAACCATGAACAAACTTAAAATTGCCGGAATCATCATATCAATAGTGGCAGCAGTAGCATTTGTGTTTCTGTATTTCCGGAAGCCACACACACTTGTTGGTGTAATCTTGGCGCTGATCGCAGGAGCAGTTGTTGCTTTTGGAATGATAATGGTGGCAGCAAGCGAAGAATTGAATCTGGAGGATACCAAAGATGAAAAATAAAATTGCATTCGGAATGACTGCCTGCGGAGTGCTGACATTTCTGGTTGGTGCGGCAGGAGTTGAAGCAAAAGGACAAGCAGGTTATGTGGCTTTAGGGATTGCAGCGGTTGGTTTAGCAATCGCCGGAGCAGGAGTAATTTTGAACAAATTAAAAGAGCGTGAAACCTTCGACAATCACACGCTCTCACACTAATGACATAGGTATAAAACCTATGTCTGGAGTATAGCAGACGAGGAGTGAAAAGTAAATGGAAAAAGAAGAATTGAAGAAACTTAAAGAGTGGTGTGAGGCAGCTGCTGCAGCGGTTAATACACTTTCAGCTGTAAAGAAGATGGCGCCAGAGAGTATTGTGCTTATTAGTGAATTTCCAACAGATAAAGAGGTTCACGTTTTTTCTGACATTGAAAAAATTTCCGAGGCATTAAATCAGCCGATATGTTTTGAGACAAGGCGTGGATTTTCTGAAAAGAGAGTGGCTTATGGCGAAGTTACTTTTTTCCAGATTGAAAATCACGAAAAGGAATAACTAAATATTTTTCCACCGTCCTGTAGTCGGACGTTTACAGCAACTCATTGACTACTACGACACATAAACAGATACGTTTGTCAGAATATTTCTCCATTAAATAAATTTTACATACACAACAAGCGTCCGACTGCAGGGCGGTGGAAGTGGGAGCAGACATGGATACAGCAATGGATTTATACGGCGGTGATTATGCAAAACATCGCACGCAACATGTAACACAGTTGGGCAGACAGGCGGAAGCCTACAGAACAATAGAAAGCGAGAAAAAAGACTATGAATATTTTTGGAATCACAGGTCAGTACTTGGAACTTCTCCAGATGGCAGAAGATGAAACGCTGGATCAGCACATGATCAATGACACATTGGAGGGCGTTGACTGGGAGTTTGAGGAAAAAGCCGATGCCTATGCAAAGGTAATGAACTCACTAGAAGGAAATGTGGCAGCCATTGACAAAGAGATTGAGCGGCTGTCTCAGCACAAAAAGAGAATTTCCAATAACATCAAAGGAATCAAATACAATCTGGAGCGCGCAATGCAGCTTACCGGAAAGACAAAATTCAAGACAGAGCTGTTTAGTTTCAACATTCAGAAGAATCCGTCGGCGGTTGTGATCGACAATGAGGAGGATATTCCAAAGGAGTATTACATTCCGCAGGATCCGAAGCTGGATAAGACAGCAATCAAGAAGTTTCTGAAAGACAATGAAGTATCATGGGCGCATCTGCAGCAGGGAGAATCGCTGCGGATCAGATAGGAGGATGTTATGAAAACTATAAAAATTACTGCAGATAACCTGCTTTCTGTGATTGACATTAATCTGAATGATTATCGGGAAGTCCAGAAAGCTTTAGACTGTGATTTTTTTGAATCTGTAAAGACAGAGAAGATGTTTCGGTATTTCGGAGAGCCGATGATGATTTTTGTTGACGAATCCGGGTTAATTAAAGGGCTGCCAGTAAATGCAGTAGGAAGCGTCCTTTATGGAACACCGGAGCATGGATATCCGATTTGTGGCGACATTATTTTTGCGGTTCCGGTAAGGGAATATACAGAAGCACCAGATGATGTCGAGAAAATGAAAGCGAAAATGCTGAAAGATTTTGATTTTTTAATGGAGGTACAGGAATAAATGAGCAGAGTAATTTGTATCGCCGGTGAATCCGGATCAGGAAAAACAACTTCTATGAGAAACCTTGATCCAGCATCTACATATTATATCGATGCTGATAAAAAAGGTTTGTCATGGAAAGGCTGGAGAAAACAGTATAACAAGGAAAATAAAAATTACGCAGCATGTGACGATGCCAATCTTGTCCGACAGTATATCCAGAAGATCGCAGAGGGGTGTCCGCAGATTAAAGTCATTGTGGTGGATACAATCAACGGTCTTATGATTGCGGATGAGATGCGCCGGAGCAAGGAAAAGGGATATGATAAATGGGTAGATCTGGCAGCATGCATCTGGGATCTGGTATGCGAAGCATATTCCTATAGGGATGATTTGACAATTATTTTTGTGGCACATACACAGACGGACCATGACGAAGCTGGCTATATGTTTACCAGAATCAAGACATCCGGTAAAAAGCTGGATAAGATCTGCCTGGAAAGTAAGTTTACGACCGTTCTTTTGAGTAAGTGCGTGGATGGTGCATATAAATTTGAAACACAGGCAAATAACAGTACTGCGAAGTCTCCAATGGGAGCATTTGATCAGCTGGAGATCGATAACGATATTGTAGAAGTAATGAAAGTATTGGAGGATTTTTAGTATGCAGAAACCAAATGATTACGATAACACACAGGCGCAGGGTGAATATATTCCAGTGGAACTGGGCGGACATAAGCTGGTTATTAAGCAGGTGACTGAAACGGTTTCCAAAACAGGAAAGCCGATGATCGTTGTTTGCTTTGATTTTGCACCGGATGATGTGCAGCCGGGATATTTTATGGAGCAGTTCAAAAATGATATCCGACCAGATAAGAAATGGCCGAATCAGGCAACACAGTACATTTTAACAGAAGATGCCGATGGTAACTGCAGTCGTTCATTCAAAACATTTACCACTTGTGTAGAGCATTCCAATACAGGATTTGCCACAAAATGGGGTGATAACTTCGGTGCGCAGTTCAAAGGTAAAAAAATTGGCGGTGTGTTCGGTGAACAGATGGATTACTACAATGGCAGGGAAATGACAAAACGTGTGATGCGCTGGTTTGTTTCATTGGATAAGGTGGCAACTGCAGTTATTCCGGAAAAGAATGAAACACAGGCATACAAAAACCACATGAGCGGATATGCTGCAGGAGCAACACCGGCAGGTGACGGTTTTATGAACATTCCGGCAGGAATTGATGAAGAACTGCCATTCAATTAAGGCGGTGATCTGGCTTGCAGATTCAGGTAGATACCCGGGAACATAAAAAAGAGTGGGAACGGGTTCAGAAGCAATTTGACAAAATAGAAGACATACAGTATTTCCGGTCAAAGCTGTATGTTGGTGACTACCAGTCTTTGGATAATCCGAGACTGGCGATTGACCGGAAGAAAGATTTGCAGGAGCTGTGTGGCAATGTCACGCAGCAGCATGAAAGATTCAAGGCGGAGCTGATCCGGGCGATGCAGGCAGGAATACAGGTGGTTATATTGGTGGAACATGGCACTGATATCAATTGTTTGGAAGATGTCTATTTCTGGGAAAACCCAAGAAAGCACAGGATTATTTGGCGGACCATTAACGGCCAGAAGGTTAAGACGGTAATCTCAGAGCGTGCCGTTGATGGGAAGCAGCTCTACAAGAGTCTTTGCACCATTCGGGACAGATACAATGTCCGGTTTGAATTTTGTAGCAAGAAAGAAACAGGAAAAGAGATCATCAGAATCCTAGGAGAGGACGAAAATGCCAAGACCTTATAAAAAAGGACTGGATTACTTCGAACTTGATTGCTACTTGGATGACAAATTTGGAATGATAGAAGCTGAATTTGGAGATAAAGGGTTTGCAATAGCCGTTAAGCTTTACCAGCTTATTTACAGGGAGCTTGGTTACTATTGCGAATGGTCAGATGAACTGATCCCTCTGCACAAGTCTAAAATGGGTTTGAGCAGCGGGATCGGGACAATAAAGGAAGTTGTACAGGCTTGTATCAGAGTAGGTATTTTTTCACAGGAACTTTTCGATAAATATCACATCCTCACATCCAGAGGAATACAGGAAAGATATTTAAGAGCAGTGGCAAAACGAAAAGGAATTGAAGTGAAGAAAGAGTACTCTCTAGTTAAAGTCACCCAAAACGCAGTTAATGACGGAAGAAACCCAGTAAATGACGTCAATAACCCAGTTAATGACGCTAAGAAAAGAAAAGAGAAGAAAAGAATAAATAATAGTGCTCCCGCACCTGCGCCGCCTGATCCTCCGGAAGACGATGATGAGTGGGAAGATCCGGAAGAATCGCTTCGCAAATGGGAGGCGTGGAAGGCCCAACGGGAGAAGAATGATGAATCATGAGCAGGAGATTGTTGGAATTAAAGCACAGATTGCCATACTGGAAGAATTGCAGGCTGATTGTATGGATGGAAAGCTCTGGCATATCTACATGCGGATGATTGATGATCTGAATCAGAAACTAGATGAACTGACAAGAGGTATTGGAAATGGGAATGTATGAATTTAATCCAGGCGATGCGATGAGATTTGCGCGCTGGTATGGAGCAAGGACAAGACAGATAGGTGATGAGCTTCGCTTTGCGGAGTGCCCATATTGTAAAGGCAGAGGGCATGATAAAGATACATTTTCCATCAACCTTAATACCGGACAGTTTAAGTGCCTGAGAGCCGGATGCGGAGTTACCGGCAATATGCTGACATTATCCAGGGATTTTGATTTCAGTCTTGGAAATGAAGTGGATGAATACTATCGTCCAAAGAAGCAATATCGGAGCTTTAAGACACCGGCGGAACCGATCAAGCCGAAAGAGCCGGCAGTTGTTTATTTGGAATCACGTGGTATTAGTGCAGCTGTTGCGGAGCAGTATGAGATTACAACCTTAGAGAAGCAGCAGAATATCCTGGTTTTCCCATTTTATGATGAAACAGGAAAGCTGAGATTCATCAAGTATCGGAAGACAGATTTTGACAAGGCGAAAGACAAAAATAAAGAGTGGTGTGAAAAGGACTGTCGACCGATTCTGTTCGGTATGAAGCAGTGCAATGATAAATTCGACCTGCTGATCTTGACAGAGGGACAGCTTGACAGCTTAAGTGTTGCAACAGCAGGAATTGAGAATGCGGTATCTGTTCCAACCGGAGCAAAAGGATTTACCTGGGTACCGTATTGTTACAACTGGGTGAGCAAGTTCGAGGAGATCATAGTCTTTGGAGATTTCGAAAAGAACCATATCACACTGCTGGAAGAGGTCGCCAGACGTTTTCCTTGCCGGATAAAGCACGTTAGGGAAGCTGATTACAGGAATTGTAAAGATGCAAATGAAATGCTCCAGAAATACGGTACAGAATGCATCAGACATGCTGTGGAAAATGCCGTATATCTTCCAGTGAATCATGTGCTGCCATTATCAGAAGTGGAAAACGTAAACATCTACGAATTGGAAAAGGTAAAGAGCGGCATCAGCGAACTGGATAAAATGCTATATGGCGGTCTACCGTTTGGAATGGTTTGCGTCATAGCCGGTAAGCGCGGCGATGGTAAGTCAACACTGGCTAGTCAGATTATTGCCCGTGTCATAGATCAGGGATATGCAGCGTTTACATATTCCGGGGAGCTGCCGAATTACCTGTACAAAAGTTGGTTTGATTTTCAAGTAGCCGGAAGACACCATATCGTGGAGAATCAGACAGAGTATGGAACAGTGAATCGTTTTATTACAAATGCGAATCAGGAACTGATCAACGCATGGTACCAGGAAAAGGCATTTATTTATGACAATCGGATTGTTGAGAATGATGAAAAGGAAGATCTGCTCAAAAGCATTGAGCGTTCTATCCAACAGTATGGTGTCCGGGTGGTCCTGATCGATAACCTTATGACAGCAATGTATATCGATGAGCAGCGCGGCAGTGACCGATATGAGCAGCAGGGACAATTTGTCCGAAACTTAACGAAACTGGCAATCAAATACAACTGTTTGATACTTCTAGTAGCACATCAGAGAAAGAATGGTTATTCCACGGATATCAACGATGAGGTAAGCGGATCCGGTGATATCACAAACCTTGCAGGTCTGACAATTGGATATAACCGCGGGAACAGCGATGAGATTGGAAAAAGCATGAGTGCGGATCAGCGCAAGCTGATCGTGGCGAAAAACAGACTGTTCGGAAAGATTAATCTGGATGGAATCATTCTGGATTATGATGAACGGTCGAAAAGGATATATGGAGATGGTGATGATCTGGATTATCAGTATGGCTGGGATAAATCAGATGGATTTTACAGTGCTGATATTGATGAGTCAGACGAGTGCCCGTTTAAGTAGGAGCAAATATTATGCATGAAAAAATACAGGATGTCATGAATACGGCATGGAAGAATTATAAAGATTACCGGAGAAACGGAGATATGCGGCAGTATACCAAGCAGATGAGCGTATTGGTGGAAAAGTATAAAGACGATCCGCTGCTGCTGCAGTTTGCTGAGAATATGGCAATTACTTATGCGCCGGTAATCAATGCGATGGCAGAGGAGAAAAGAAATGAGCAGCAAATTGGTCAGAAAGAAAAAAAATAAACCAAAGTATAGCTGGATGCAAGATGAGATTGATGCAATTGTGTATCGGGATGCTTATGACAAGTATGTTGCCGGATATGCAGTAACAATGATGCAGCATGTTTTGGAAATCGGATTGTGGACGCTGCATGATAAGTTCGGATTTGGTCGGAAACGATTGGAAAGGGTACAGGGAATCTTCAATGAGTACCTGAAAGAACATTACGAGAAAAAGCTGAATGTTCGTGAGTTCCCGATTCTGGTACAGGCAAAAGCCGGCGCAGATGTTGAAGCGGAAGCGAAAAAGTTCTCTCAGAAGTGTCGGATGAATCTGGCAAAGATGGAATATCCGAAGAATCCAAGAGATCTCAAGGTAAAACTGATCACAATCACAGATGCATTATCCATAACTTATGCGATGATCTGCACGGAGTTGATCACCAGAGAGAAGATGAGCGGAACGAAAGTGCGTAAGTTTCTGGAAGAATGTGCAGCGCTAATCAATGAGTACCTGAATGGCGGTTGGGTAAGCCAGGAAGATATCAGACAGATCTTAGCGGAAGAAACAGGTATCAGGATTGCGCTTGGATAGGAGTAAGAGCAATGTTTAAGGTTGGAGAAAAATATAAAATTTACAGAAGTGGAGCAATAGAGCTTAAGGATAAGAAGTGGGTAAAGGCTGTGGTAGAGCATATCCCGGAACATGAGCGGTTTGTTCGGTTCCGGCTGCACTTCACGACTTGTTTTGGAGAACGTACTAGCTATATCGAATCATTCACGATGAATGAGCTGGAGAAGATGGCAGCAAGCGGAGAGCTGGTGAGAGCCTAGAGCTTGGATAACCTTGGATGAATTAAGGCAAGGTGGAAAGGAAAAATAATGGAAAATAATTGGATAGACATAAACGATAGACTTCCAAATCCGGGAGAATATGTACTGGTGTCGTTTGAAAACGTTACACTTCCGGATATAGGAAGATACGAAACAGACAGTGATGGATCCGGAGCATTTTATCCGAGAGATGATGATGCAAGCTATGCATCATTTGGAATATTTGTAAATGCCTGGATGCCACTGCCAGAAATATACAGGAGAGAGGAATAGATGATGATTATCAAAT
>ERZ772854.796-NODE-796-length-35325-cov-4.898214_pt1 | contig 35325 bp, 29 predicted proteins | sample MGYA00580844_ERZ772854 | MGnify/ENA primary metagenome ERZ772854 (study PRJEB29015, sample SAMEA2737727) | human gut metagenome | biome: human gut; feature: human-associated habitat; material: faeces | place: China | collected 2012 ...
ACTATTTTTTCACTATTTTTCATTACTTCATCGTTTTCGCCAGTGAATTGAGCAATGCCCACATCTCTGGATTAGCCAATACTTTTGCCAGAAGTTCCGGATCGACTTCATCAGCAACAGAACCGTCACAAGCAACCAAACGATAACGGTTTCTGTATAGAGTTGGTTGAAGCTTCTGGTTAAAGATTTGCAAAAGTTCCCATAGTGCATTATCTTTTAATTTTGCACGCTGGTGATAGAAAGCGGCTTTTGATGGTGTTTCATCAGTGCGTCCGAAAAAATGATAAAGTTCTCTCTCTCTGATATTGTATATCCACTATAGTTTTAGATGTATCATCTTTACCATCTTGAATTGATCAGAAACTGTCATACTGACCTTTGTGGATAGCTTTAAGCCATTTTTAGGGATGTAACGATAGTATGGTTCCTCCGCAATCACCTTCACATTACCCCCGATCTTTGCTGCCAGTTCTTCCGCTGAATTCACATAAAAGAACATTTGTGCATCGGCATGGCCGACCTGTTTCATATATTTTTTCTTCATCATGGTCATTCCTCTTTTGTTCACCGTATCAAAAACAACTTCCATATTTCCAAATTGCCCAATCATACGCAGAAGGGCAATGACCTTATGTTCCTCAAAATAATGAAATAACCCGCCTGCAGTAACGAGAATAGGAGCATCAAATACATCATTGCGAACTTTTTTGATCCAATCCTTTGCAAAGGCATCCCCGGAAATATATAATTCCCTCTCTGGTTCGGGAAGAAGTCCCCGCCGGTATTCGATTACATGAGGCAGATCCACGGCATACCAGTGTGTCTTTCCGTTATCACATCGGTGATAGGTTGTCTCCAGACCACAGCCCAACTGGACAATCACACCGTCCGGTCTGCGTTCCAGAAAAGTCCGAATAATCCGATCCATATTAGCAGACCGGGAAGCAGAGGCCAAAAGGGTATACTGGCTCTGCATATTCTGTTTAATCAAGTCTGAAGGCAGCTTCTTTTTCAATTCCAATGCTTTTTTATCATATAAAATTTGCGGGTAATGCTCACTAGCATAAATTCTTCCCAGCATAGGGACGAACAGTGTATCCTCCACGACTCCTAACTTGGACATAGCCAAACCTCCTGTTTTGATACATTACTTTCTACCGACAAGCAACCGGGAAGAACCTAGCATCATCATGGCAGCCCGACGGTGGGCGCCAAAAGCTTCCTGTGCGGTATCAACAAGTCGTATTTCCTCATACCCCATATCCCGCAGTTTCTGCGCAAAACCTTCCATGTCACCGTACATCTTTTGTTTCATATCATCGTTAAGTGCAAAGACGCCGCCTTTTTTCAATACCCGCAGGCTTTCCAGCAGCAGTTTCTGCATATCTGCACCCATGACATTGTGATAGACATAGTTGCTGATGACCACATCAAAGCTCTCATCAGGAAAATCCAGCTGCTTCGCATCACCGTGCTGAAATACACAGCGGGAAGCCACGCCCTCACTTGCAGCATTTTTCTCGCAGAGTGCCTTGCTGTAATTGTACACAGCGCCCCAATAATCAATACCGATTACTTTTGCTTTCGGCCATGTCAGAGCCGCACGGATTGTCAGCGCTCCGGAGCCGCAACCTACTTCCAGAATCTTGCCCTCACCGTCATAGTCTAGGTGCGAGAGGACAACCCGGTGAACCTGTTCCATGATTCTGCCACCGCCAAAGGCATACTGCCGCCTGATCCATGTGATCCAGATCAGCAAAACCACAAGTGCGATTGTGATGATGGCAAACAGCACACCGAGAACAGCGACATGAAATACATAAAAAGAGAGGACAGCCAGCACAGCGGCCAAAACTCCGATTCCGCCAATGATGTAAAAGACAGGATTGGACATCCAGCTTCCATAGTCTTCCCCGTGGGTGCCAAGGCGGATATTCTCCTGCTTCCATTGGTTCCTTTTCATTGCACTACCTCCTTTTCCTTCTTCACGCAAGTTTCCAGTTCTGGCTTTCTGTCTGCAGTTTTACCATATGGGCATATACACCATTCTTTTCTTCCAGATCCTTTGGTGATCCTTCTTCTGCAACTGTACCATCAGAAAGGACAACGATCTTATCTGCTCCGGCTACGGTACGCATCCTGTGGGCGATAACCAGAACGGTTTTATCTGCGATCAGACGGGAAAGGGCTGTCTGTATCAGAGTTTCATTCTCCACATCCAGGGAAGCAGTAGCTTCATCCAAAAGAATGATCGGCGCATTTTTCAGAAATGCACGGGCAATAGAGATGCGCTGGCGCTCTCCGCCGGAAAGTTCACAGCCATTTTCCCCGATATTGGTATGCCATCCATCTGGTAATTTTTCTGCAAATTCATCTACATTGGCAAGTTTCGCAGCCGCAATGACCTGTTCATCTGTGGCGTCTTTGTTTCCGATTCGGATATTTTCCAGAATCGTATTGTCAAACAGCGTAACATCCTGGAATACGATGGAATACAGAGAAAGCAGTGTTTCCGGGTCTATTCGGGATACATCCATGCCTCCCACGGTAATCTTTCCTCTGTTAATATCCCAGAACCTTGCTGCCAGCCGGGATACGGTTGTTTTTCCGCCGCCGGACGGGCCCACCAGAGCCGTAACCTCTCCCTGCTTTGCCGTAAAGGAGACATCTTTCAATACAGTTTCTCCGGTATTATAGGCAAACCCGACATGGTCAAAGACAATATCATACCCCTGATTGGAAAGCCTATCACTGCCCTGCTGGATGGGATGATCGAGAATTTCATTCATACGGGCAATATTGGTTCGTGTACTGATGACTGCCGCAAGATTCTGGAGTGCGCCCTGCAGAGGGTCATATAAACGGGATACTACCAGAAGGAACATAAAGAATGTAAGCACGGAGAGGCTCCCTTGCATGAGCAGAACAGCTCCCACCAGCGCAACCGTTGCAATACCAAGCTTCAGCACCAGCGATGCGGAAACCACAAAAACAGCAAGGCCGAATTCATTGAGGATGGAACGATGCTCCACGGCACGGATCTTCTTTTCCAGACCTTTTAAATATGCCTGCTCCGCATTGTTCGCTTTCAGGTCACGAACCGTTTCAATGCACTCCTGTATCCCGTCTGCGCAGGCCATCTTTACATCCATGGCTTTCTGATTCAGATTTTCCTGAATCTTTGCGGAAAATCCCACAATCGCAAAGGCAACCGGCAGAACCCATAAGGCAGCCAGTGCCATTCTCCAGTCCGTAAAGAGCAGACCAATGGAAATCAGAACTGTAGAAATGATCGAACCCGCAAGCTCAGGGATAAAATGCGAAAAACTCTGCTCCAGGAAGGTGCAATCCGCCATAATGGTACTGGTAAGATCGGCTAAATCCTTTTTCCCGAAAAAGGAAAGGGGGATTTTGCGCAGATGTTCTGCCAGGGTAATGCGGCGGATACCGCTTTCTTTGTAAGTGGCAAAATAGGTGGCATTGTATTGAAAGAAAGTGGTCAGCAGTATCAGGCCGATACACACCACGCAGCCTGCCACATAAAATGGAATTTTCCCGCCGGGAACACCCCCGTTCATCAGATCGCTGACCAGGTAATATAAAAGTCCCACCGGAAACATAAAAGACAGATTCTGAAGGACACAGGCCAGGCAGCCTTTGATCAGGTCTTTTGCTCCCTGTTCAGACAGGGCATATTTTTTCTGCAGTTTTTTGATCATATTACTGCACCTCCTTTGTTACCTTCCATTGCACGGAAGTCTGGTAATTTTTCCACATACGGCTGAATATACCGTCTTTTGCAAGCAATTCGCGACTGTTTCCGCACTCGGCAACCCGTCCGTCGCAAATGACAAAAATCTGATCCACATTTGTTACGGTAGAAAGCCTGTGGGCAATCATAATCACTGTCTTACCCTCGGAAAGTCTTGAGAAAGCAGCCTGTACGCGGCTTTCGTTATCCGGGTCAGCAAAGGCAGTGGCTTCATCCAGAATGATAATCGGAGCATTTTTCAGCATCACACGGGCAATGGCAATTCGTTGCTGCTCGCCGCCGGAAAGATAGACACCCTTTGTACCGATGACCGTATCCACACCCTGTGGGAGTTTTTCCAGAATATCATCGCATTGCGCGTGATGAAGGGCAGTCAGAACTTCCTCACGGGTAGCTTCCGGTTTTCCCATACGCACATTTTCCAGAATAGATGCCTTGATCAGACGGCTGTTCTGAAATACGAAAGACACCGTGTTCATGAGTTCCTCTTTCGGGATGTCTTTCACATTAACACCACCGATTTTTACCATTCCGCTCTGGGGATCAAAGAATCGGGAAATCAGGTTGGCAAGGGTTGTTTTTCCACCGCCGGATGGACCTACAAAAGCTACCGTCTGTCCTGCAGGAATGGTCAGTGAAATATCTTTTAATACTTCTTTTTCTCCATCATAGCTGAAATGAACCGATTTCAGTTCCACGGAAGCGTTTTGGGGATGCTTTGAATGTTTCGTTTCCTCCAGAGGCTTCAAATGCAAAACGCTGTCAATTCTCTGTAAAGCGTCGTCTACGATCATGGCGTTTTCACTTTGGAACATAATGCGTGTCAGTGTGACAGAAATAACCGGTGTAATGATGATATAGAAAATAAGATCCAGTAAGAAAACGGAAGTCACACCGTCTTGCGTAAGCAACAGTCCTCCGGCAATCAGTGTGGCAAAAACGCCGTTGATCGCAGCTGTATAGAACATCATCGGTGTCCGAAGCTGCCTGGTATAAGCAATCACCCATACTTTATACCGGTCAATGGAGTCTTTAAACTTCTTAAAGGAAAAGATCGTCTGGCCAAAGGTTTTTACCACCGGAATCCCACGGACATACTCTACCGCTTCATTGGACATATCATCCAGCGCATTCTGGTATTCTTTCATCTTTTCCTGCATCTGCTTTCCGGTCATTGCCATCATGATCAGAAACCCCAGCACAACCGGAACAAGACTCAATAGTCCCAGTCTCCAGTCAAACACGAACAACAGCACCAAAAGACCGCAGGGGGTTGCAATGGCATTGGCTCTGTCGGGAAGCTGATGGGCGAGATAGGTTTCGGTGGCTGCGCTGGATTCGTTGACAATCTTGCGCAGTTTTCCGCTGCCAAAACTCTCGGCAAACCCAAGAGGAAGCTTAACAATATGCTCCATGGTCTGGATACGCAGGTTTGTGGCGATACGAAATGCTCCCAAATGGGAACACATCAGCCCTGCTATGTAGACAAGCACCGCTATAACCGCAAACAATACTGCCATCCAGCCATTACCGGTCAGGTTCTGTGCCTGGCCAAAATTCGGTGCCACCTCCAATACTTCCTTGATCATTTTCCAGATGTAATAGAAGGGTACCAGAGCAATCAGGGCACTGATTGCAGAAAACACCCAGGAAGCATAGGTCAGGTACTTATGGCTGCCTGCAATTTCCAGCAGGCGTGATAAATTGGATTGTTTTTTCAAAAAAATTCCTCCTTTTCTTTGTGTTTATGATAAAGAGAACACGTCTATGTTCTTACAATATCCGAATTTAGGTTAGCAGTAGCTAACTGTCAAACAAAAATTATAAGGCATTACTGCCCCATAATTTTCATCCATCCCGCTGTATAAAAGGCGCGCATTTCTCTAACGTAGTTTTCGGCATCTTTTAGCGGCATTTCATGAATGATCAATTCAAAAAAAGTATGAAACATGCCGGTGATCAGAATATGCTCCAGCGAAGGATCGATATGGGGAGAGGGCCTTCCAAGCTTCCTTAAAACCTCCTGATAGGCATGAGTCCCTTCCACTTCAATCTCCACCATTTCATCAATTAGCCCGGCAAATTTTGTTCCTTCCGAACAGACAAGGATCAGTTTACATTCCTCTAAATGCTCATACGCATAATGAAGAATATTGTACATGCAGATTCCCGAAATATCACTCATGACTTCCGGCTGTCTGGCAGCTGGAAGTTCAGCAAACTCCTGCTGTGCCTTTATAAAACGGTTGCGAATATATTCATAATGCTCACCAACGATGGCTTCAAAAAGTTCTTCTTTACTTTTGTAATATCCGTAAAAGGCTCCGGTAGTCATTCCCACGGATTTCACAATATTCCGCAGGGAAGCGTCTTTATATCCTTTTTCTAAAAATTCCGCTTTCGCTGCCCGGTGGATATTTTCTAAAGTCATTCCATTTCCGTTTATTTTGCACACCTCCTATATAACAGTGCTATATAACGCTGTTATAATTTTAATCTCTGAAAAAGGTTTTGTCAATAGCAACAAGAAATAGTTGCATAAAAACTGCAATCCAAACATCATTCTGCACTTTATTACTGATAAAATTTTTAAATACTGGTTTTGACAAAAGTTTCCTTTTTTCTAATAAATGATAAGCAGGGTGGAGTTTGTTCTCACACCCTGCTTTTTGATTATCATGAATTACTCGAAGATCTTCTTCACTTTTTCTTTCAGCCTGTCCATGCACCTGTAAACTGCCTTTTCGGTAATCTTCAGATACCTGGCGATTTCATGAGTGCTGGTCTTATCATGAGTCAGTGCCTCGATAGCTCGCTGCAATTCGTCCTCATTCTCCGGGTCAACGCTGCTAGTTGCCTCGTCCAAAATGACAACCGGTGCATTTTTCAGCATGGCACGGGCGATGGCAATACGCTGGCGCTCCCCGCCGGAAAGGTGGGAACCGGCGCTGCCGACAACCGTATCATAGCCATTGTCCAGCCCGCGGATAAAGGCGTCGCAACCACTTTGTTCGGCGGCCTGTTCCACCTCCGCGTCTGTGGCGCTGGGTCTTCCCATGCGGATATTTTCCCGGATACTGCGGTTAAACAGGTAGTTGTCCTGAGATACATAGGAAATCTGATCTGCAATTTCAGACAGCGGTATATCCTTCAGCTCATGACCGCCGAGGGTAATGCTGCCGGATGTAACATCCCAATATCCGGCAATCAGCTTTGCCACCGTCGATTTGCCGGAGCCAGACGGCCCCACAAGGGCGGTCATGGTGCCGGGCCGGATGGTCAGGCTCACACCATGCAAAACCTCTGTTGTCCCGTCATAGGAAAAAGACACAGACCTAAGAGAAATGCCGGTATCTTCCAGCTTGACCGGCGTATCCTTATGGTTCAGTTCTTCAGCGTTCAAAAGCTGGCTGATTTCTTCCACATTTGTCCCTAATACGGCCAAATCGTCCGTAAAGGTAAAGGCTGCAACAATCGGCCCAATCAGTCCCAGCGAGAAAATTACGATAGACAGGAAAGTGGAAAGTTCCAGGCTGCCGGAGATCCAGAACGCGAAGCCGCAGGGCAGCACACAAATCAACACCGATGGCAAAATGGCGTTGTAGGCGCTCATGGTTTTTTGGTTTTCTCTCATCCAGTCCACATAGTAGTTGGCGTTATAGTTTACTGCGTCAGAATATTTTTTGTAGGAACCGGCGGATTGACTAAACGCTTTGACTACCTCAATCCCACCAATGTACTCTACAATGACATTTGCCATTTGCTTGCCTGCCTTAACCGCGCCTTCCCATTTGACGGGATAATTCTTCATGCCGGCAGACATGACAGCAAGGCCCACCACCAGCGTAACAAGTGACAGAAGCGCCATGCGCCAGTCCAAAAGGAACAGGTACACGGCGATAACAAGCGGTACCAGCACATTTGCCGTCATTTCCGGGATCAGGTGTGCGAAGGTTGGCTCCATACCTTCTACCCGGTCAACAATCGTTGTTTTATACTGGCCGGACGGAGTATCTAAAATCGTCCCCATCGGGACGCGGGCCAGCTTTGCGGTGATATTTTCCCGCAGATCGCGCAGCGTGTAATAGGTCGCTGTGTGGGAAATCGTTGTAGAAAGACAGGAAAACAGCACCTTCCCAAAGTATCCGCACAGTGCAATAATACCAGCGGTCACATAGCGGGAATAATTCTGTTCCCCAGACAACATCATTGTGACAATATGCGCCACGCAGAAATAGGGCACCATCTGGCAGACAACGCCTAATACCGCAAGGATAATACTGCCAATGAATTTCCCGTGATAGGGTTTGCCCCATCCCCATAAGACGCCTATGGGTGACTCCTTCTTTTCCTCCTTCATTCTGTGGACACCTCCTTCTCCATATCATTCAGGAAAAACTTTAGCAGCCGGTTTCGGCCATCGCCGTTCGCTATGGAATAACTTTCCAGAATTTGCCCATTTTCTAAGTGAAGGACATAATTGCAGCAGCGTAGAATAAATTCCGGGTCATGCGTTACCACAAGCGCGGTTCTTCCGGCATTTGCCACCTGATTGACAACATTGGCAACCTGCCTCATGTGAAACAGGTCAAGGCCACTGGTCGGTTCATCAAATAAAATCAGAGGGCGCTCCGAAGCAATCGCAGAGGCAACCGCCACGCGCTGCTTTTGACCGCCGGACAGTCCCATCGGGTGGCAGTCCTCAAAGGAAAGCAAGTCCATCTCCTTTAAGATTTCTCTTGCCCTTTGCTTATTCTCGGTTCTCATACTGAGCAGAATTTCATCCAGAAGACTTTCGGTAAAGAGCTGGTGGTTTACATCCTGCATGACCATATAACAGAGTTTCAATCGTTCTTTTCTGGAATAGTTCTTGCTCTGATCCTGCACCGTTCCTTTGAAGTGCTTTTCCAACCCGCAGAGGCACCGGGCAAAGGTGGATTTTCCCGCACCATTATGTCCGATGATGGCCGTGGCGCTGCCGAATGGGAAAGAGGTTTCCGTTATATGCAAGGTTTCCGGCTCATGCTTATAGGCAAAGGACACATTCTTTATCGTCCAAACCGCCTCATTCATTCTCTGCGGCGTGCCTTCAACTTCTGAAAGCCCCGCAAGATCAAGAGGGCGCAATCCCATATCATCGCGCTGTCTTGCCGACAGGCCGCAAAATTTCTCTGCTGTATAATCACCTTCGATTTCTCCATCTTTTAGGTACAGGACACGGTCAAAGAGGCCGGACAGATAATACAGCCGATGTTCAGAGATGATGATGGTCTTTCCCTGCGATTTCAAAGTAAAGAGTAGCTGTCGGAAATCAGCGATAGCGTATGCGTCAAGGTTGGATGATGGCTCATCAAGCACATAAATATCCGGGTCAATTGCCGCTGCCGATCCGCAGGCGATTTTTTGCTTTTCACCGCCGGACAAAGAAAAAATACTTCTATCAAGCAGCGGCTCCAACTTTAGCTGTGCAGCTACACGCTTTACACGGTCACGCACAAGATCTTCCTCTATGCCGTGATTCTCTGGGCCGAAAGCCAGTTCGCTGGTCGTGTCCACATTGAAAAACTGAGAACGCGGATTTTGAAATACAGAACCGACTTTCAGAGAAATATCAAACAGTGACAGGTCACGGGTATTCTTTCCATCCAGATAGACGGAGCCGGTATAAGTCCCCTCATGATAATGGGGGATCAAGCCGTTAAACAACCGGGTCATGGTTGTTTTCCCACAGCCGGAAGTCCCGCAGAGCAGAACAAAAGAACCGTCCTCAATAGTGCAGGAAATATTTTTCAAAGCGCCACCGGCCTGCCTCTCACTGTCGGGAAGGGTACTGGCAGGATAAGAAAAGGACACATCTTGACATTCAATCATTTCCTTCACCCCCTTGCGGCAAGCACATAGATTTGCGCTGCAAATGCTCCCAGACAGATCAGCAAGAAAATAACATCCTGCACACGAAAACCCAGCTTACAGATATTCGTCCGTTTTACCGGGCCTCCCAATCCCCGCGTAAGGGCTGCCTGGGACAGTTCCTCTCCGATTTTGACGGAGCAGATCATCATGGGGACAATCCGATACTCTAAAATCGCACCGACTTTTCCACCCCCAAAGCGGACGCCACGCATCCGCATGGCGTCCCCAATAGCGCTCCATTCTTCCGCAACCGTGGGAAAGAAGCGAAACATCACAGACATAGGAATGGTGATCTGCTGCGGCAGGTGGAGCCGTTCCATCGCCGCAACAAATTCGCTGACCGTGGTTGTCGTTACCACGAAATATCCCATGACCACGCTGGGGGTGAACCTCAGCAGAATGCCAACAATGGCTACTGCAATGTAGTTTGCTACGCCAGCCAGTCGTGACAGACCGAACATTTTCAGGCACAGACTGCCTCCAAAAATCAGGATATAGAAAACAGCGCCTTTCCATTTTCTGGCCGCTGATAAAAGTAACAGCGGGATCGCCGCCAACACGATGATGTAATACTGCATGATGCCTTCATACGAACCGCCTAAAATAAAGACAGCTATGGTAATCAGTACCGCCAGTTTTGTCCGGGGGTCTAATAAAATTCCGCTATTGTTTTTTTGACTTGCAAGAAGTTCGCGGCTCATTACACAATTCCCGCCCGCTCAAAGTGCTTTTTGAAAATCTTCCGTCCGATCAGGCCGCCGACAAGACCGCTGACGAAAGCAGCAATAAGCAGTACCGGCAAAATCCAGTCGGGCATATAAGCCATGAGCGTGTCGGCATATTCCTGACCGTAACCGGGAAGCAGGTTCTGGTAGTAAGCGTCACGCGTCACAACGATGGGAATAAAGGCGCCGATTACCCACATGGAAAAAACGCCGTGAATCAACACTTCGCGCTTGGCATTTTTGTAGTCACAGGCTTTCATCATAAAATCGGAAATCAGCCCGAAGATCAGCCCGGTAGGGATGCACCACCAGCCCATGCCGGTCAGCAGCATAATGATACCCAGCAGCACTCCGCAGATGGTAAGCATACCGAATTTTTTGATTTTGGAGAAGAACAACATCATCGGAATACCGCCCACAAGCGGCACGATCACGCTGATAAGCGGAATAAAGATCGGGATAAAACCGATAGACGCCGCTGCGAAAATGACGATAAAGTAAATCGCCGTAAAAATACCGATGTTGATTAAGTCCTTTCCTTGCAATTTGTTGTTCATTGCGAAACCTCCTAACATGATTACTTTCGTCTTTGTTAGTTCTTGCTAACTAACCCTAATGATAGCATACAATCAGCTGTGCTTCTATGCACATATCGGTATTTTAAGCCCGTATAGCAAGGAGTTTTTTCGCTCTGCCAGAATATCCATTGACCGGGAGTTTTTTCGCAGGTATAATAATATCAGCGATTTTGCATGATGAAAGGGGCGAAGCAGTTGCGTAACATGATATGCAACATTTTAGAAAACAGCGATGCTGTTTCTGGTGTGACCTTGAAAAACAGTCCAAATAGCAGCACATTGCTTTTGGATCGGGCAGATGGCAAGGGACGCATGACATTCCATACGCTCTTTCCGGGGCTGACTTTGGCTTTTATTTTTGTAAACGCTCCCGTATGGCCGGAGTCGGATGAAAATTCAAATCTAAAGCCTTTGCTGATTAACTATTGCGTTTCGGGCAGAAGTGAATTGCTTCTGGATGACGGCTCCTACATTTACCTGAAGGAAAATGATTTTTGTGTCAGTGAACAGACCGCACAGAAAGAATATATCTTTCCCACACGGCAATATCAGGGCATAAAAATATACTTTGCCCTGCCACTTCTTTTACAGTCCTGCGGTGAACTTTTGAAATCTTTTTCACTTGACCTCCCTACGCTGGAAGAAAATTATTGTGGCAACCATAAGACATATATCAACGGAGCGGACAGTGAGCTGGAAAATATATTTCAAAAACTCTGGCGGCTATCTGAAAAGCCCTCTGCCTTCCATTTGCAAATCTATACGCTTGAACTTCTCCACCGGCTTTTTAACATGGAAATCCGGCCTTCGAAAACCTGCGGCTTCTACACGGAAACGCAGGTTGAAATTGCAAAAAGGGCAGCGCAAATTCTCTCAGATGATCTTTGCCAGCACATTCCTGTACGGCAGATTGCAGAACGCTTTTCGGTCAGTGAAACCAGCCTGAAAAATTATTTTAGAGGCGTATATGGACAGAATATATCCACCTGGCTGCGGGAAATCCGTATGAACGAAGCCGCAAGGCTTCTTTCGGACACAAAGCGTCCGATTGCCGAAATATCCGAACAGGTCGGCTATTCTAATCAAGGGAAATTTGCAGCTGTATTTAAAAAACAGCTTGGATTATCACCCTTAGAATATCGACGATTCAAAAATTTGGAAAATACTAAAGCCGAGATAGATTAATACTCTCGGCTTTACTCATTTCACATTCACAATTTGGTATTCAAAAACTAATTGTTTGATCCACTCCTTCTCTTTGATATTTGCTTGTTCGTAATAATTATAGATTTCCTCTACAGAGAGTTCTTTTAAAACCTTCTCTCCATTTTCTTCACATTCTTGTACTAAGCATCACTTAGCAAACTCATCAGATCAACCATTCCTTTCCCTCAGATATTCAAACAGTGCCTCGGTAAACTCTTCTTTCTTTGCTCTTGAAACATTCAGTTCTATTCCGCATTTCAACCGTAGTACGCCTTTTTCTAACCCTTCTACTTTTCCAAAATTAACAATGTAACTATAATGTGTCCTAAATGACCTTGTCTCTTATAAAAAATGAAACGAAAGTAAGTTTCTTTTACTGCCAGCCTTAGAAAATTACTACCAGCAGCATCTTGAACTGTTCCTGTCCATATACTGCATGGGGATGTTTTGCTGGCATGACGATGGAGTCGCCTTCTTTTAGGATATATTCCTCGCCGTCAATAGTTACTTTTCCTACACCATCCAGACAGGTCACGAAGGCATCCCCGCCAGATTCATGGGTGCCGATCTCTTCGCCTTTGTCAAAAGAAAACAGAGTAACACTTACGTGTTCGTTCTGCGCCAGTGTTTTGCTGACTACCTGTCCGTCCTGGTATTCTACCTGCTCTTTTAAAGCCATGACTTCTGCTTTGTTGATGTTCTTAATTCCTGTCATTTTTTATGTCTCCTTTTTTAATTTATATTGTACCCAGTACAGTGAAAATTAAGTATCTGCTATATTGACGCAGTATATGAAAAGTCAAACTAATCAACATAGTGGCTACTTAATATTCGCTGTACTAAGCATAATGTGCCTGTTATACTTCACAATAATACAAGAAGGATCTAAGTTTCTCCCATCCTGCCTCGTCGAAGTCCCCATCCAGGGACAGGTCATAAACTGGTGCCTGGCAGTGGTCGTGGATTCCTCTCATATTCAGCACCATAGCAGTGTTTTCATAGCGTGGTGCCATCATCAGGATACCGCTGCAGTTCTCACCCAGTTCCAGTGCTTTTGCATAACGGTATCGTCCATTGGCACCAGAGTAGTCTGACAGATACTCATCGGCACGTTTTTGAAGCCCACTTAGGTCTTGGCTGAAGCTGCTTCTATCTCCCAGGCGCTCATGGATTGCCAACAGCTGTTTTTCCCATTTCTGGAAAAACTCTGTCGCATTTTTATTGCCAGAGGCTTCTTTCCACAGAAACAGCATCATCTCAGACAGCGGTGCCCGGCGGCACAGGATTCCTTCATACTCCAGCTGCTCCAGGATTCCCTCATTTAAGCTGGTCAGGCTGGCAGAGGTTCCAACTAATCCCAGTGATTTGGCTGAGGTACTTTCTTCTCCGATCTCCTTCGCCCAGCGGCGCAGGTCTTTCCACTCATGGAGGCTGCCATCTGGAAGCAGAGAGCGGTAACACTGATCCCGCATATGCGGATCGGCACTGTAAAGGATGTCGCCGCAAACCAGAGCCTTCATCAGAAGCTCCGGATCATCTGCGGTCACTGGAAGTGTCTCCAGGATCGGTGCGATAATGTCCACATGCTCATATCCCTTGCGGTCCAGTACCGTCCGGACGGCTCTTGCATACTGTCCATCTGCATCTGCACCCTCGTTAAATGGGATCAAGAACTGTAAATCCTTCTGCTCTTCTTTCGGTGTCTCTTCCAACAAGGTCAAAATCTGACCTAACATCACTGGGAACGGCAGATATTCCTTGGAGTTGGTCTCTGCACGTCCCTTCATCAATACTTCACGGGAATAGTCTGGCAGTGTTTTTCTCTTTTTATAGCCGCACTGTTCAAAATAGTTTTCCAAGTACCAAGTGTGGTAACCAAGATCCGGCAGTACAAGTGTCTTGTCCTTATCCGGCTTGAACTTAATATTGGCTGGCTTCATCTTCACATCCAGGATGTTAAAATCTTTTGGCATCTGGGCTGGCGGTCTGTGGGAGATACTGTTAAGGAACGCCTCAATACGGGTAATAATACCGACTGCCGAATACTGCTCATCCACCTCGATATGAAGGTACGGCTTATCCCCCATCTCTTCACGGAACATATGGTTTACAAGGGTATCAGGACCGCATCCGTGGTTGGTAAGGTAAACGGCATACAGGTTCGGATGGTGAGCCACGATCTTCGCACCGGATAACAGGTGGTCACCGAAAGGCCAGTACATATTCGGATAATCCTTGGATACATCCAAAGACATGCCCGGAATGAAGCCAAGTGTCATAACCTTGTAGCCTTTGGACAACAGGATGTTCGGGATACCCATATTCAGGATTGGATCTGCGTAGCCATAGTTTCGGGTGATGATAACCAGCACCTTATCCTCTGGCTTTAAGTCTGCCATGATCTCAGCACCCAGTTTCTCGGTACCTGCCATGTTCTTCTGTACGGCAATTCCACCCTTTATCATGGCTTTCATGCATCTCGGCTTACTAAATCCCAGGCTCTGTCCTACGCCGATCATGGCCTTTGCCATAGCCGTTGCCCCAAGGTCCAGATCAAATACCGGGCTGATGAGTTCAATGCCCTGCCCCTTCAGATGAAGGGAATCGTAAATGGAGCGGGCTGCTGTCTGCATATAAGGGCAGGCATAGTTGTGAGCTGCATGGGCGTGTGGGTGCTTGATGGTGTGGATATTGGGGAGAAAAATATAATCCACCTTCTGCTTGGCCAGATCCATCATGTGTCCATATACCAGTTTTACCGGGTAACAAGTCTCTCCTTGTGCATACTGTTGGGAAAGCTGCACCGTCTCTTCGTTGCTGGTATGGGACAGCACTACATTGTAGCCCAAGTCCCGGAAAAACTCATTTGCCAGGGTAAAGAACTTAAACATAACCAGGACAAGGGGAACCCCGATGGTCTTCTTATTCGGATCAATAGTGGCATCATATCCTCTGACGGAAAACTGTCCTGCCATCTTATATAAGAGTTTGTTCTTACGGATTTCCTCAGATACTTCCTCACGGTTGCGTTCCGTAGCTGGGAAATCAAAGCCAAGGAAGGTACTTTCTTTCGCTGGTTCCTGGTTCATGTAGGTCTCACCCACGGTAATTCCCATGGATTCATAAGCCAGGATTGCGGCACCGTAGGCACCACTGATGGAGAATACAGGGGATACAGTAACCTTGTCCCCATAAGCACTCTGGAAAGCAGCCACAATACCAGGATTATAGTCTACGCCGCCCTGGAGTACGATGTGGTCTCCCACCTTCTTGGTTCTCACTACTTTATGCAGATAGTTCTTCACAATGGCATGGCAGAGACCAGCTGCAATGTCAGCCTGGCTTGCCCCGGAGATTTCTGCTGATGTGATGGCAGTTTCAATAAAGACCGTACAGCGCTCGCCCAGCTCCGCCGGGTTATCAGAAGTCAGTGCCAGCGGACCAAAGTCTGCAATGGGGATATCCATACGAGCTGCCTGTTCTTCAACGAAAGAACCAGTACCAGCTGCACAGATCTTATTCATCATGAAGTCACAAACTTCTTTATCTTTAATAGAAATGTATTTGGAATCCTGTCCACCAATCTCAAAGACCGTATCTACTTTAGGATCCACGAATGCTGCCGCCTTTGCCTGTGCCGTGATCTCGTCCTTAATGGCATCAGCCCCCATCATGTCTCCCAGACGCTTACGACCGGAGCCAGTAATTCCTACTGCGGTAAAGTGGATTTCTCCATATTTTTCTTTAATTGCTGCCAGACCGGAGCGTACTGCCCTTTCCGGATTACCGGCAGTACGCAGATACTGGAAATCAATGATGTTTCCCCGCTGGTCCGTGATAACAAGATCCGTACTGGTGGAGCCAATATCAATACCAAGGGCACAGCCATCTTTCGGGATCTGTCCGGTTGCCTCAGGCTCGGATAAATCGGTACCTGGCTTTAACACCAGTTTTGGAAGAGAAGAACGGTGGGCGCTTAACTTCTGCTCCCCAATTTTCATTACCTCCTCCAGGGTTTTCCGGTTTATAAAAATATCCTGAAGGAACGTATCCTTTTCAATCCGTTCTTTTGTAAGATCAGAAAGGGACGCATTTTTTCCTTTTCCAAATTCTTCACAGGCTTTCTGGTACGCATGTACTGCCACACCTACGGCACCAGAAAAAAGTGCCAGTTCCGGGATCACAAGTTCTTCGTCCTGAAGCCCGAAAACCTTGCGGATTGCCTCTCCCATTCCGGCGTTCTCGGTTACGCCGCCAGTGAAGACAACTGGCTTTTTCACCGGAAGATTTTTTACAATAGTCGCTTTATAATTGCGAATCATGGCGTAGCACAGTCCCAGGAGTATATCCGGTGTTGTGACACCCTCCTGCTGTCTGTGGATAATATCCGTCTTGGCAAATACCGCACACCTGCCGGACAGCCTTGGGATGGAACGTGCCTGGCGCACCACATCTGAATACTCTTCCATCTGCATTCCAAGACGTGACATCTGGTCCTCGAAGAAAGAACCAGTACCGCCAGCACAGTGTTCATTCACTGCAAAGTCCGGTGCCTTCTCCTGTAAATTCGTAATGAATCTGGCTCCCTGGCTTCCGATCTCGATCACGCTGCCAGCTTCCGGTACCAGGAATTTCACGCCTTCTGTTACCGCCGGAATATCCCCCAGGTAATAAACAGCAGGCTCTTCCTCCGTCAGTACACGGGCATTGCTTCCCGTAACACCGACTGCCATCCATTCTTCTTCATCTGGACAGGCATCTTCCAGCATTCCTTTTAAGGTAGGGAGGATCTTTCCGAAATGCTTTTCTATTTTTTTATATACAATTTTATCTTCCTGAAGGCGCACCACCTTGATGGTGGACGCCCCCAGATCAATACCAAAACTCTGCATTTTTATTTTTCCTGCTTTCCTCTTATTTGGTTATATTTCTGATACAGCGAAAATGAAGTATCTTCTATATTGATTTGCCCTGATTTTCGCTATCCTGGTATTATTTCAAAACTTTAATGTTCTTCACGCCCACCTTCAAAATCTGCCCTTTTGTCTCCATGGCAGCCAGTTCCCTGGACAGAGACTGTCTGGAGATCTGGAAGTAATCCGCAAGCTCTGTCTGGGAACGGTCCATAACACGGCAGCCCGCTTCATCCTCCGGCATCTTTTCCAGGTAGGCAAGGATCTTGGCTTCAATGGGCTTTGCCATCAGATCCAGCTTATCGGTTACAATTTCGAGCTTATCCGCCATGCTGTCAATAATCCCCCAGAGCAAAAGATTGCGCAGCGCATTCTCACTGTCATACTCCGTACTCTTTAAGCACTCTTTTGATAGATAAATAACTTCTGTTGGTTCCAGCGCCTTTACCAGCACCGGGCTTGGGATTTTCCTCACAGGAAGCATTTCCCCGAAACAGTTCCCAGCCGTAAACCTGCTGATCTCTGATTCCTGCCCTTTGTCATTTACCATATAGGCATCCACACAGCCTTTTAAGATCACTGGGAAATCCGTAATCACATCTCCCACATTCCAAAGGATCTCCCCAGCCTCATAGCTTCTGCTTTTTCCGGAAAGCTGGCGCAGCGCCCTGCTCCACTCTTCCCGTGGAATATCTGCCATGACCGGGACTTTTCCTTTCCCCATAAGCTGACTGACCAATGCTTCCTGCTCATTTGCCTCCAGGGTGTTTTCCTGCATTTTTTTCATCATCTGGACAAGCCTTTTCAGCTGCGTGCTGTCCATCTATTTTACCATGTTCTCTGCCTGAAGGAGGATTTCTTCACGTTGGATCTGTTTCTGTGCGGCTTCCACCTGAAGCGCCTTTACATCCTGGCATCCCTCCAGACGGATAATCTTACCGCCAAGCAGCTCTGCATCTTCCTCTCCGTGGGTAGCCACCAGAAGGATCCTGCCCCTTCTGTTTTTCAACACATATTCGATTACATTTTTTCTTGTCTTCATATCCAGTCCAGTGAATGGCTCATCTAAGATGATCATTTTTCCCTGGAAGTGCATAGTGCGGGCAAGGGATACACGGCGCTTCATACCGCCGGATAACTCGCTCGTCGGCTGGCGCAGACATTTCTTTGGAAGGATCAGGGAAAGGTCACTGCTGATTTCCCTGACAGAAGGCTTCTTCTCATACATCATATTTACATTTTCAATGGCATTTAAAAAGGGGAGCAGCCTGTCCTCCTGAAACATTGCGGAAATTTCCGCCTCCGGGTTCATCTCCTGTTCGCTTCCATCCTGGCTGATCCAACGGATACTTCCGGAATCTTTCGTCTCCAGGTTCATAATGATCCGAAGAAGTGTGGTCTTTCCCATACCGGAAGGTCCCATAAGACAATAGATCCCGCCGTCTTCAAGGCGCATATTTAAGTTATGCAGAACTTTCTTATCTCCAAATGATTTGCATAAATTTGTTATTTCAAGTGACACGCCTGTTCCTCCTCTTCTTTTGCATTTTCGTCAGGCCATTCCCCGTCATCCTCATCGTCGTCAAAATCGTCGTCACCGTCATCTCTTCCGGACACCAGCCAGCCCATCGGGGCACTGAGCCTCTTTAAGATCCACATGAAAAAGACTTCAAAAACAACACTAAGGACAACCACTACGATCGTCCAGGCAAACAGTTTGGATGTCTCCAGATAGGTTTTCGCTGCATACATTTCCCTTCCGATGGAGGGCTTCGGGGTACCGATAACCTCTGCCATGATACCGGATTTCCAGCTCATGCCAAGCGCCAGCTTGCTGGCGGACATGACAAAGGGCATAAATGCCGGACGGTAGATATAAATGAACTTTTTCCAGGGTGCCAGGTGGAATACCTTCGCCATCTCCAGAAGCTGCACGTCTACATTTTCCAGTCCCTGAAGGGTATTGGTGTAGATGATCGGCAGAACGATCAGGAAAGACAGGTAAATGGTAAGTGCCTGGTTTCCTACCCAGATTAGCAGCATGATGACAAAAGAAATCATCGGCACGGTCTTTAACATAATCATGATCGGTTCTAAAAAGTCCCGGATGATCTTATACTTATAACAGACAAGAGCCAGTACAAAACCGCCGATGAAAGATAAGATAAATCCTACTGCGATTCTTAAAAAGGATGCCCCACAGGTGATCCAGAAATCACTCTGCCCCATCTGGTCTGCCAGTGCGATCAGTATATGTGTTGGTCCAACTAGGATGATCCGGTTATCAATCAGTCGGTCTGCAATCTCCCACAGGATCAGCCAAAAGAGAACGATCAGCGCCATGCGGATTTTTTCTTTTCTGGTGCGCTTCTTTCCTTTCATCAGCTTCATCATTTCTTCCATATACACTTCTCCTAGTTTTATATTTTGTGTAAAACCCAAAGCACTGCCAGACAGCTCCTGGCTGGGGCGTGCAGATCGTAGGAATGCTTTTGGAGCACGCTCTGGTACTGCTTCAGGTTTTAAGTGGCATACCGCCGGGCGGGTGCCCGGCAGATGCCTATTGGTTAGAAAATTAGAAAAAAAGAGGCTTTGTTATTTACCATCGGATGCGTCACTGTCGCTGTTTTCACTATCGCTGGTTTCGCTGCCGTTGGTATCGCTATCGCTGCTGGTTCCAAATGCCATAGCGGTAGCTGCATCAATGCTTGCATCGTCAATATCAGAGGATTCCCCTCTTGCATCTGCGGTCTGGACACCAGTCTTCTCGAAGCCATTTACCTGGAAGGTAGCTGGCCACTGCTGTTCCTTGTCAAAACCGGAGATGGTCATGGCAAGGTCTCCCATATCCAGGGAAATGTTACAGGTCTGTGTAATGACTTCGTTCTGGTATTCGATGGTTCCAAGGTCTACGGTAATGCTGGTCAGATAACCGTCGTCATTTCTTGTGGAATCCACAATGTTAAGACCTTCGATCTCTTTGATATTCATAATACGGCTCTTAATAAGGATCGGTATCTCTACTGTAGCGTGAAGGTCACTGTCTATGCTTAAAGTGGCGTTATCTACCACCGGATCCTTCGGTGGGAAAATATCACTGGTAATATGCGGATTCATCGGAAGACAGGAATCTTCTTTCTTGAACCAGATGTTCGCAGATACGGTATAGATTCCTTCTTCTGCCGGGATCAGTTCTACAGTTTCTTCTGTATCACTGTCCGTCTGAGAATTATCTGTGGCAGTCTCGCTGTCTGCTTTTGCTTCTTCTTTTACTGCTTCGGAATCCACGGTACTCTCAATCATGGAGCCTTCCGGCGGAATGTAGTAGAAGTCATCCCCTGGCATTGCACCGCCTACTGCATCCGGATTGTAGTCATACATGATCTGTAAAAATCCGGATAACTTGTCTTTCATTTCCTGACCTGTAATGGCACACATATTTACATAAGGTACCGCAGCCTCTGCCACTTCCCCATTTAAGAAGGTCTCAAACTCATCGGTCCAGTCTGCTGCTTCTTTTGGATTTTCCAGGCAGTAGTCTACGGATTTCTTGCACATGTTCAGGTACTCTACAACTGCCTCTTCGTGTTCCTCTAAGAAAGATTTTCTCACAATGGTAATGGTGGTAACAGACTCTGCACCGCTTTCCAGGTTCAGACTGTTCCATTCCTCTGTAATGTCAATCGGAGTATAAATACCAGGAACCAGAAGCTTTGCTACTTCCACAAATGGCTGTGGAAGTAGGGCAATGCTGTTTTCCTCGTCCTGGAGAAGATTTAATACTTCAAACGGAGTGGACTTAAAGGACATGTTCACGTTGTCAAGTCCTTCCTGCTCCAGAAGGTAGCCCATGGTGTATTCCGGCGGTCCGCCTTCTCCGATGGAGTACACGTTCCTGCCCTGGAGATCCTGCATGGACTTTACAGAAGGATCGGTAGTCATCACATAGAGAAGTCCAAGGTTTCCAATGTCAATGACAACGGCATCTTCCTTTAAGTCCTCGTTGTTATAAAGGATGGCTCCTACGTTTGACGGGCAGTGGATAATATCATAATCACCGGTATTGAACTTGGAGGCGAGGGCGGTATAATCTACACCACCTACCTCGAAGTTTAAGTTGTTATAGGTGTTACCTTCTTTTGCTTCATTGATGAACCAGCCCATTCCCATGGACGGCGGTCCCATAATTAAGCCTACGTTTACATCGCAAGCATCCTGGCTTCCGGAGTATTCAATGCCGGAGGGGATGTATTCGCTTGTATCCGCAGCAAGGACCGTAACAGATATGGCAGCTACGCTAAGGCACAGGGCTGCCAGAAGGGGGATGAATTGTTTTTTCACGTTTGTTCTCCTTTGCAAGTAATTGTTGTTTCTATCTGAGAATGCTTTTGCACCTCTAATTCTCATGGCATGGAGTCATTCCCAGATATATTACATATATCGCTGTTATTAAATCCATGATATATTGCGGATATCCCTGTTGATTCATCTGTGAAAGTCCTCTGACATTTTACATTTGAATTTTTGTCACAGATTATTACATATCCAAATTTCAAGCCTTCATATATTGTTACCGCTTCCCAGATATCCCCATCTTGTCCATTCCAGTATTCTCTTGTAGTATTCCCCTCATTTTTCATTTCGCTTAGAGAATTCCCCTGCCACTGATAAACCTGTGCAGAATTGTTATTTATTTCGTGAAATACACTTTTAAAGAAACTGTATTTTAATTTTGATTCAGAAATATCTTTTCCATCGGTTCTATTAAGAGAAAAATAATACAGTTTATAATTAGGCTGTTCTGCACAATTTTCCTTCATAAATGTGTCAACTTTATCAAATTCTTCACCAGATGTCACTTCATGAATATCTGCAACCACTTTATCCATGTCGCGTCCACGGGCAGCGATTCCCACTCTTGCATCATCATTAAAAAAAGCTTTATTTGAAATATTTACGTCTGGTTTCTGTTCTTCAAAATCTACTGCAAGATTTAACGGTACATACCATTTGACATCTTTATCTGGATTTTGTTCATCATATAATATAATTCCAAATTCTACGCAATCACCAAGTGTGTATAAGCCGCTAAAATCATCTAATTCAAAAACAATTTTTGTAATTCGTCCTTTAAAAGTACCATCACCCATGTCAACCTTATCGACATTATCATATGCCCAGGTATCACTTCTTTCAACTTCTTTGACATGAATATTTTTTCCATCTTTAACCTGTAAAAGCTCAAACACCTGATTTTTCAGTTCAATTGTTAAGGTGATTTTTCCATTTTCATTTACCACCATGGAAGCTTCGTTATACATTGGTTCGGTAGGTGTTCCAAAAACTCCACTCATTCCTGTCGGATCAGCAGGATTATTAAGGTAAGCATTTACTCCTAAAATTTTATTCTGTGCACCTGGTACATATAAATTGGCTGTTACATTTTCATAAGTTCCTGCTGGAAGAGAATCAACACTACTCCAAGGTGCAGGATCTTCCGTTCCAGCTTCTGCAAATGCCTGAACCAGCTCTTCCGTAGACATTCCTTCATCTGTAAATTCATCCGAAATATCAGAGCTCTCTTCTTCCGCACTTCCATCTGAGAATCCGTCCATGAAGTCTGCGCTCTCATCCCCGGCATTTTCCTCATCTGTCAGTCCGGTCTCGTCGCTTCCAGCCTCGGCTGTATTTTCCTCAGAGATCATCTCCCCAGAACCGAAGCCTCCGTCTTCTTCTGCTTCTGCCTCTGGTGCATCTGTATTTTCCTCTGCTCCTGCGTCTGCTGCCTCTGCGGTCACTTCCACATCTGCCTCAGCTGTGAAATCTGCCGCTGATACCGGTGCTGCTGACATGATCACAGCTGCCGACATGATCCACGCCATACTGCGTTTCATCTTTGAATTCAGCATTTTCTTTTCCTCCTCTTTCTCTTTTCTGGCTATACTGTTATTTGCGGCAATGCCTTTTATATTAACAGGTTCTCCCTGTAATATACTTTCCCATCCTTGCGGTTCACCTAATATACCTTTTGTTACCGACTTCAAATATAATTCAGTTGCATCTAACTAATGAGATGTAAAAAAGGCATATCCACTATGCCATTACTTGTTAGCATTCTCTAACTATCGGTGTTTTAGCCTCCTCTCAAAAATAAAGCAATACTTTTTGTGCAACTTTTTTCGAATTAACATATGTTAACTTTTCCCTGTTAAAAAGTGCCAAAAGCTGCATTTTTTAGTTCCTATCATTAAGAGATGTTTGTAAGAATGTATAGCTCATCATGCACACTTCTTTCTGCCTGACAGCAAAAAAAGAGAACAGCTTTAGCCATTCTCCTTTTGTCATCTGAATCCAATTTTTTTTATCAAGAATACCAATTTTCTACTGCTTTTCTTGATTTCGAATCTCCTTAATCAGCTCTACTGCATTTTCTGCATCATCAGTTTTTACGAATATATCCATTCCATATATTCCAAAGCCAGGTGCCCCATGCATCGCAACATTCGCACTTGCCTCCTGTGAAAAAGCCATTATTCCATTTTGTCTTAACATTTCCATGAGTTGTTCCGTTTCTATTATATTTTGTGCATTGTAAATCTTGATATATTCCATCTTAGATAATGGTGAAATTTCTTTTATATTTTGAGTATTTGTTGGATTTTGTTTCTTTTTCCGATTGATAAATGTCAGAATTCTAAGAATAATAAATGCGACAATAGTAATACCAATCCAAAATTCAAAAGCTAATCGTGTTATCTGTGTTTCTGTAGCCCCCATTCTTAACAAGCATACGCCATAGAGGAAAGCAAAAATTCCTGAACATAATACGCTGGTAAGAAAATCCCTCCATACAGTAGTATTTTGGGACAAACATTTATCCCATATTCCATTGTATATCATAATAGCTGCATACAGGATTCCTCCGGCTAAAACACTTACTGTCTCTCCTAAAATAAAACGAATATTTATTGTCAATAACATTTGAATAATAATTGCCATTACACCAATCACAAACATTGATGCAAAGGCAAGATTTCCAGCCTGTAGTGCTTTTCGTTTTGTCCATTCTTCATACATTGCAACTTTGTCCAAAGTTTCTCTCATCTCTTTATTCATAGCCTGGCTCCTTTCTCCATCCAGGAGTTCTCTCATTTCAACATCGTAATATTCAGCAAGCTCAACAAGTATGCTAAGATCTGGCATATTTGTTCCTGTTTCCCATCTGGAAACTGTTCTTGCAGACACTCTGAATTTCTCAGCAAGCTGCTCTTGTGTCAGATTTTTTTCCTTACGACATTGCTTTAAAAAAGCTCCGATCTTTTTTGTGTCCATGTCTCTACCTCTCTTCCACTTACAGTTTACCAATATGTAACAAAATTACCACGACATAAAATGAGAATCCACGAATTTTCAATCAGACATTGTATGTCTACGATATTCAAAGATACTTTCAACATCAAAAGTTGCTTTATGGACATTGAAAATTATCAATATTTGTAATCTTTGGGTTCAACATCCGGTTTACCCTTTCAATCGGGAATTTATCTTCAATATCAGTCACTTCAAATAAATTTAACGGTAGCGCTTTTTCTCCAATCAGAGAAAGATATTCTTTAACAGCTCTGCAGTCGATCATGATTTTTCCATGCCCATCCCAATGACGATTACTCTCTTTCTTCTTCAACCCAGAAATCCAATATTCGTCGCCATTCTCAATATCTATATAATTGGAATAATTGCCATTATATTTTTGAAAAGCATGGTTATTAAAATAGATTGTTTTCTTACTCTTTGAAGTTTTCACATGTCCGATCCATGCCGGACCATCATCTGAATATCCCGTTTTAAGTTCAATGTACATTAAATCATGAATCATTTTTAACATCTTCACCTAAAGGAACAGTTTTAGCCATTCTCATTTTTTACTGCTGCTTAATAAGCTCCCGGATTCCACAGATAAACGATAAAACAATTACTATAATGTAACCACTCCGGTTTACAACCGTATTCTCAGCCCAGTTGCTTACTGCGATCACAGTCCATAAAGCTCCCTGTACAACCATCAGCATTCCATTTGTTTTTGGATTACTTTTATTATTTTGCTTTGCAACCAGTAAGAAAATGTAAACTGCTAAAATAATGAGTGATATAATGATTGTTAATGTTGACATAGGCTTGTTCTCCTTTGCTGTCCTGTTTTTTATTATTTCTGAGTCAGAATACCATTTTCTTCCAGTGCTTCTGTAAATACGAAATATATTCGTGTTACTGCGGGTTTATAGTAATGAAGCATATGGCAGATATCGCAATGCATTCTTTATTTTGCAATATACAAAACACTTAGCGTACCAGGTCCGCAATGACTTGATACAACACCGCCAGCCCTGGTTTCCAGTATCTCATCAAAAATGTCAAGTTCTTTCAGATAAGCCCTCACTTTTTCTACAGTTTCCTGTTCACAGCCAGGATGTGTTATAAATACGCGTTCAGGTCTCGCTTTTTTAAATCTTTTTCCATATCTTTTACATAGTTCATGACAACAGAAGCAATTTTTCCACGGTATTTCTTAGATGCATTCATTGCACTATCTTCCACTACAATCCTGGGATGCAGTTTTAAAACACCTCCGGCCATAGCCGCTACTGCATTGCAGCGTCCGCCACGGTATAAATAAGTAAGGGTATCTACCACAAAGCTTGCTCTCACATTTGGTTTTAACTTCTCTATCTCAGAAACAATCTGGGAAGCTGTCCGGTTATTCTTTGCCATAATTGCAGCTTCTACTACAAGAAGGCCGATACCGGTAGAAAGGTTTGCAGAATCGATTACTTTTATTCGGTCAGAAGCCCCCAGTTCTTCAGCAGCAAGGCGCATCACATTTCCAGAAGTGGACATACCTGCTGAAATAGAAAAGCAGACAATTTCCCTTCCAGCCTCTGCATAGGGGCGAAAAAGCTCCATGGCATTTGCCAGGGCAGGTGCAGAAGTTTTAGGTGTTGTCTTGTTTGCATCAGACCAGGCATAGATCTCTGATCCGGAGTAATGTTTTTTCCATCTTCATATTCTTTATCACCCAGAAGAATATGAAGCGGAAGAATGTCAATCTCATATTTTCGCAATAATTCCTGTGAAAGGTCGCAGGTACTGTCTGAAATAATTTTTACCATATATTCACACTTTTTTCCCGAACAAAGTCTGGGATATCTTCGGCTAAGGCAGGATAAAAGTTTCACTTTTACGCATAAATCCCGCCAGCTATTTCACTACTAATCAATATATTGTACCAAAAAACAATCGCAATTTCTATTCATTTACTATAAATTACATTCTTTCCCAAAACGGAAACAAGAGTGGGTATTGTTTTTGAATAAAAAAATCGCATTACCTACAACGAACTTTGCAGAAAATACAGCAAGGCGAATTGTTTAATTATATGACGGAGCGAGGGCTCAAAGGTTTTCAGAGTGGCAAATACGGAAGTACCGCATTGCATTTGACTTCCCTACAATATCAAATTAAGCAAGACTGCCCAGACCTTTTTATTGGTGTTGATCTTGCTATAATTCATAAATGAAGTATAGCATGAAAAAGTGGTTTTTTGTATTGGATTTCCATCATATAAAAAACTGCTAAATTGTATCTAAAAGATCACAATCTAACAGTTTTCCATTATATGGTACAATTTACAAAAATACCAATTTATTATGATTAATACGTTGGAAGAAGGCCTCCATTGCCTGTCATGCAGACAATGGAGCAAGCCTTAGGGGAATAAAATACTTTTATTTACAAGAATAAAGTATATACTTTTCTTTTAAATAAGTACATGGATAAAATTACATAAAACATGCACAAAATACAATAGTTAGTCAAATGAATACCAGAGATTGATACAAATTAATTTTGCAAGAATACCTTATTCAAATAATTTTTTTGCCTTCTCCAGATTCATTTTTCCATTCACTTTCAAATAAATTTTTGTAATTTTAAGCGGCTCACCCATCTCACTGCCAAGCTCCTGCGCCTGTGATAAAGGAATATAGATATCTTCATTTTCCGTTACGGCAGTTACTTTACATGGAAGATAAACAGTTTGCTGTTCATTTTCTTCGTGCCCAGTCAAGGATACCAGATGATCTGCCGCGCCAGAAAGCTCTTTTGTATTTCCAGCAAGTGCATAAGAAATGGTTAGATTTTCTCCCATTTGCAGGAATTTTTCCTGTTGTTTTTTTGAAATGGAATGATTATTTGAGTCTTTCATGTTTTGCAATGCTTTACTTCCAAGCAACAACACCGGTGTATTTCCTAAATCATTCTGCTCTGGATTTTCTCCAAACGCATTCAGATCTATTCCTAAAAAGGTGGCTGTTTCCGTATAATCTTCAATCTTGATGGTTACTGGAATTTCCACAACGGGCCATATCTCTTTTATCCCTTCTATTTTTTTTGCCTTTTTCAAAAAATCATCATCATAAGTAAGGTCTCCAAGGGAAACCAGTGCCAAGTATTGTTTTTTCCCATCCTGTATTCCTGCAAAAAGCTTTATAGAGAAAAATAATGCCAATATCAGAAGAAAACCTACAAAACAGGTAAAACTATCTATTCTATTCTTTTTCAATGGGCATCCACCTTTCTGGTTTCTTCCAGAAGTATGTTTTTCTTATGAAGCTTACCCAAAAGAAGTAGAATCACAGAAACAAGCAGTACTGCAATAACTGCAATAACGGAATACCACCAGCTGTTTGTTTCTTCCTGGTCATCCTCTATTTTTAAAGACTGGATTTTAGCTTCTTTAATCTCAGACTCAAACTCTGTACTTTCCTCATAGGAATTGCCGGCTGCATCCTCATAAGTAAGAATCAGTTTTCCGGTAATCCTGCCAGGAAAAGAACCGTCATCTTCTTCTGATTTTCCTTTTACATACACACGGAGACTTCCCTGTACTGCGGTTCCAGCTTCTAATGTTCCTAAAAAAGCGGACTCTTTTGGGTTCAATCCGTCTGCTTCCAGCCGGACACTTGCATTATATATCTTATCCCTTCCAAGATTCATTGCTTTCACCGGAATTTCTACCGTATCCATGGTATATAAAACGGAAGGAATATCAGAAGCTTCCAGTTTTGCACGCGCCGGCTGAGTGATCTGAAAGGACAGCGTTTCTGTACCTGTCGCTCCCGTCGCTTTTGAATCTTCGTAATCCAGAGAAAAAGAAACGGTTGCCTGACCTGGGGCACATTCCTCTGCTATAGTGACCTTTTGCTTCAGGGTAATTGCTTCTCCTGGAGTCAGTCTCTGAACATAAAAAGAGTTTCTCTCAAATTCAATTCCCTTTGTATCCGCAGAAATAGAAATCTTTAGACCAAATACATTCTGGCTACGGCTTTTATTCCGGAATGTCAGTGACATTTCTGTGACAGAGCCTGCTTTTAGATTTTGTCCGGAAAGATTGTTATCCTCTAAAAGAACCTGCGGTTTATGTAGTATTTTCTCACCAGACGAGTTGGCAGAAGAACCGCCTCCACTATACTCTCCAGCAGAATAATCCCCACTATCTATAACAGGATCTGTAATCTGTGTTCCATTATCTGTATCAGTATTTCCATTTTCTATTATGACATGGATTGTCTTCTTTTCGTCCTCAGCAGAAGCGTCTCCTGATATAAATCCATCCAGGTCAGAATTTTGATTTTCCGAATCCGTTTTTTCAGGAGTCTGTTCCTCAGTTTCCGGAATCTTCTCATCTGAGGGATCTTTTTTTTCCTCTTCAAAAGGTAATATACTGTCTGCATCACTATAAGAAGCTGACTGATCTGCTTCCAGAACAGACTCTCCCACAAAAGCAGCTTCCATATTCCCTGCATCTTCTGCAAAAACAGATGTCGGCAGAAGCATCATGAAACTTAATATTGCGAATATGGTCTTCACAAATTTTTTTCCCATTTTCAGGCTGTCCTTTCTCTTAAAACTCCACCATCCATCTCATATACGTGATCACATAAAATTCGGATATCCTCATCATTATGGCTTGCCAATAAAATGGTTTTTCCAGCTGCCTTTAAATCAAGCAAAAGTTCCCTGATCTCTGCCACGCCGTGTTTATCCAGACCGTTAAATGGTTCATCCAGAATCAGGAAGCGAGGATCTTCCATAATGGCCTGTGCAATCCCAAGGCGTTGCCGCATTCCAAGAGAGTACTTTCCAACCGGCTTTTTCATATCCGGATCCAGTCCTACTTTTTTTAGGATCAGGCGGATATCTGCCTTTGAAATCATTCTTTTCATATCTGCCAGTATTTCCAGGTTCTTTACACCGGTATACTGGGTAAGAAATCCAGGCGTCTCAATGATGACACCAAGGCTTTCTGGAAAATCTACATCACGACCAATTTCTTTTCCGAAAACACGGATGGTGCCTGTGGTAACAGGAAGGAATCCGCAGATACATTTCATAAGTACTGTTTTGCCAGAGCCATTATTTCCTACAACGCCGTAAACCTGTCCCACCTTTAAGGTAAGATTTACTTCTTTTAATACCAGATCTTCCCCGAACCTTTTGGTTACGTGTTCTATTTTCACACAGGTATTTTGAAATTCAGATTTCTTCCACTTTTCCATTTAAAACACCTCCAAAAATTCCCATTAAAACCAATAAAAATGATAACAGGAATAACCACAATCCAGCTTTATCCGTTCCCCAGTTTCCATCTGCCAGAATCCATTCCACTGGGTAAAACCAGATCTGATCTTTGAAATAACGTTCATGAAGTATAATTCCAAAATAATAGCTGACAAAAGGAATTCCATATGCCATATAAGCTGAATTCCATAAGGTACCACAGATTCCACCAAAAGTGCTTAGAATACTTCCGATCAGTCCCATCCTAAGAGCTTTCATAAGCAGCTCCAGAAACTGTTCCTTTGGAAAGCTACCTTTTATTTCCATAGGATAAAATATAACAAAATTAACAAGAAGTATGGTGCTTATAGCAAATATCCAGACTAAAAATCCAGATGTCATAACAGAAAAGACTTTTCCTTCCACATATAGCCTGCGGTTTGTCCTGGGAAATGCAGCTTTTAAAAATCCACTTTTATACTCCTGTAAAAAAGAATCACTCCACGGCAGTACCGCAGCTACAGGGATGGCAAAAGATACCATCTGACTTTTCAATGAACCATCCAGCAGGCTGATAAAAGTTCCACATGTTAATGCTTTTTTCAAACTTGGATAAGTCTGACCTGCTGCGATAGAAAAGCAGGCAATCAGCCATGCCGCCAGGAAACTCCTGCCAAGAAGCATACGTTTTGTTTCTACCCGCATAGATATTTCCCCTTCTGATTATGTTTTTTCTCCCAGAAATTCAAAGGGATATTTTTTCATCCTGCGAAGTGCCAGAACCATAAGAACAAATAAAATACCTGCGAAGAACATACAGGACTGCCAGATGGTCGGAAGTAATGGATCATAGCCAAAGTTATGTTTTCCATATACAGCCTGGTTCAAAGGACTGATCCAGCAGATCAGTACATTCACCTGATACATTTCATATTTTTCCTTATGCAAAATTGCGGCTACCACACTGGGTTCCAGTAAAAATCCAAATACACTATAAAGTAGTCCAAACACCATGCCTTTTGTTTTTCCTTTATAAAGATTTCCAACAAGGATTACAAAACCAAGTGTCAGGGAATAGCAGAATAACAGGAGAAAAACCTGCAGCATACAGCCATACGGAGAGATACTCTCCATGACTCTTACTGTAGAGGGGACCTGCAAGTTTTTCCCCAGTTCAGAATATCCGAGCATGGCAGCAGTCTCGCTCCACAGGTTGCCCGGATAACTGTCCTTCATACACAGTACAGATGTAAATAGCAGCATCAATACTGTATAAAGAGCAGTCACAAGAATAATATAAATAAACTGTCCCAAAAGCCATTTTTTCTTTGTTGTTCGAATTAACTGATATGGAGTAACTGGTGTCATCTTTGGCAGGTCTGAGAACAGCAGAAGCAACAGAAGAGAACTGAGCAGTACTGCTGTTCCATCCCCAAAGGTCCAAAGAAATGGCTCTACAGCCTGTACCGGTGTATCATAGTTTTCCATAACAACCATGATTCTTCCAGTGAGAAGAAAGCTAAGTACAAATTCCAGAAGGAAGGTAAAAATGACTTTGGGATTTCGAAAATAGCCAAAGAAATTGTAATGTACAATTCCAAGTACCTGCTTCATATCAGTAGCCCAGATCCCTGTCTATAATACTGCCATCCACGGCGTTAATGGTAAGGAAGCTCCAGTTTGGATAGTCTGTGATGTCCGAGTAACTATTCCCATCATAGTCACCTTCCACTTTTCTGCTTCCAAAGAAATCCCAAACGGGAACCAGAAGACCTGTATGCGGATCTGTGGATGGTTCATAAATTCTTGCATAGCCCAGAACAATCCGGTCAACATCATAAACTCTTGATTTTTCATATTCCATATTATCTGCATTGGTCACTACCATCATTTTTTCATATGTTTTCATAATCTCAGAAAATGGAAGAAGGTTTAAATTTTCTGTTTTTGTCTCTCCTATGGTATAAGGGTTTGAATAATACATGCTTTCAATTCCATCTTTATCGACAAAGAAATAAAGACTTTCATAAGACCAGGTTTCCATAGTGCTGTCCATATCTTCCAAAGCACCGCCATCTGCCATTGTCCGAGTAATCGGAACACCGTTTATAGTACGTGTGTAATAAATCGCATATCCGCTTCCAAGATTACTTAAACTATTATCCTTTTCAAGATTATTGCACAATGCATAACTCCAGTCTGAAAACTGCAGATCTGTAATCCCCATTTTATCTACTTTTTCCTGTACCATTTTTTTTGCTTCATCTAATGAAATCCCAATGGACTCCTCAGTAGGTTTTTCCCCTTCACTGGAAGAAGTATAATCAGACCAGGTCGTGTCCACAGGCAGCTTTTCCCCGCCAGATTTTGCCAATTTTCTGATTTTGACAGATAAGGTATCGGATCCGTAGGAAGATGTCTTGTAAAAATATTCCGTTCCATCCGGCATCTGTGCAACACCGGAGAATTCATTTTCCGCAGTACCATTTTCTGTCTCCTGGGAGCCTGCAACAGGTCTTCCTTCTGCCAGGGTCTTCGTCTCCGGGGCTGATTGATACTGCTCTTCCCAGTATTCAATATCATCATAAATATTATAGTAAAGGTTACCATCTTCATCCGTACCCCAATTATAGGGATCCAGATTTCCGTTTGCTACATCTTCTTTTAGTTCATCCAACGTTTTTTTGATTTCATCCTTTGTCTGGGTATAATAGCTATCCGATGTATACAGCTTTGCCTCTGAGAAAAAGGCATCTGTAATACGGTCAAGAAGATCCTGTGTAACTTCTGCAGGCGTGACAGAAATTGCGGATATCTTTTCTACATCCGGTATTTCTACAGTGGCATCCGTGTTCACTACAAGTTTTGCACTGTCATCTGTAGTCTGACTTTTATAGGTTTCCGGAGCATTGAGCAGGTCTCGAATAGTTGTTCTTACCGCTGTGTTCTTATCCTTTGTATTTTCAGAAGAGTCCTCGTTCACCATATCTACGCCTTCAGTTTCTGTATAAGCATTTTCTACCTTGCTCCCTTTTGGTTTTACAAGGGAAGATTCCGGGGTCTGGGCACATCCTGTGAGCATTCCTATACAAAGTGTTAATCCTACAATTTTATTTATGTTTTTTCTCATGTTGAATAAATTCTCCTTCCTGTTTATGTCCACAAGTATAGCATCTTTCATTGCACCAAATCTTCCGCAAGTTGTAACTGTTCTGTAAATTCCAATTATTTACCATAAAACAGATACGATTGTTCCTTTTCCCAGATGGCTTGTAATTTCCAGCTGAAATCCATGTATATCTGCAATTTTCTGGCATAGCGCAAGACCAAGCCCAACACTTCCCTTTACTCTGGAACGTGATTTATCGACCATATAAAAAGCTTCTGTTACTCTTTTCAGATCCTCCTCTGGAATTCCCTTCCCATAATCCTGAACGGATAAATGATTTTGGGTTGCCTCCAGTACGATTTTTGAATTCTCATCGGAAGCCTTGACTGCATTATCAATAAAATTTGTCACTGCACTCATCATAAGGTCCGGATCAAAAGTTTTTCTAAGCTCCTCTGGATTACAATGTATTTCAAGACAAATTTTTTTCTCCTGAAGCCTGTAAGTAACAAGTTTTTTTACATCTTCCAGAAATTGATTCATCTGAACTTCCACTGGAACAAATTCTGCTTCACCTGTTTCATATAATCCGGTAAGTTCCAGCATTTTCACTGAAAGCCTGGAAAGCCTTCGGCATTCATTTCTAATATAATCAAGCGCTATCTCCTGCCTCTTGGGAGATAGGCGTACCGTTAGAAGTGTATCTGCATATCCTATGATTGCAGTCATCGGTGTCTTTAATTCATGGGCCAAACTTCCAAGCAGCTGTCTCTGTGCCTGGTTTACGGAAGAAAGCTTTTCAATCTGCTCCCTTACTTTACCTGTCATAAGATTAAAGCTTTTCCCAACCTGTGCCAGTTCCGTCTTTCCCTCTGATGGCACTTTTATCTCATAATTTCCATTTGCTACAGAAACAGCCGCTTCTTTTAGCCTTGTGAGCGGTTCCATAATTTTCCGCAAAGTCAAAAACAGGAAAAAGCCAACAAACAGAACCAGAAACAAGGTAAACCCTCCTGCCTGATAAAACAGTGTCTGACTCTGTTTTTGTACACTGGTAATATCTTTGTAGGTGACGATCTGATAGTTCATGTCTGTAGAACTGTAGCTGGAAGAATAAAAGAGCAAAAATACGTTGCCATTTGTTTTGCTGAGCAGTGGTTTATCACAATAGATGTCATTTTCGAATCCATCATGTTTGTTTTTTGTTAGGTTTCTGATATTTTGCAGATCAAACTCATATTTTGTCCCATTATATTGTTCTTTTCCATCCTGATATAAAACGGCACTGTCGTGGAATACCTGACGAAAAGTATAAATAATCATTTTTTCCCGGATTTTATCATCAGTGTCCTGTGTTTTACTTTTAATCCGCATTAGCATGTTTTCAAACTTAGAAATATTTGTTTGAAACCTGCTATTTTCATAACTGTTGATATTCTGTATGCTCTGATTTTTCCACCTGTAAGTTGTATAGAAAAAAATTCCAGATGACAGCAGAAGCACCACGCAGATTACCTGTAAAAAAATTTTTGTAAATAGCTTCATAAATCCACCTCAAGTCGATAACCAATTCTAGGAATGGTTTTGATTTTATCCTGCCAGCTTAGTTTTTTTCTGATGCGTCCAACGTGTGCATCCACAGTTCTTGTTTCTCCGCAGAATTCCTCCTTCCACAGTTCCTGCAAGATCTGGCTTCTGGTAAGTGCTTTATTTGGGTTTTTTACGAACACCATAAGGCAGTTATATTCCATAGGTTTTAAATATATTTCTTCTCCATTTTTCGTAACTATGTGACTTACGGTATTAATTATGACATCGTCTATCTGAATCTGTTTCGGTGCCGTTCCATAACGATCTAACACTTTTTCCAAACGCACCATTACCTCCAGCATTTCAAAAGGCTTTACTATATAGTCCTCGGCTCCGTCTTTTAACCCTTTTACTTTACTTGTAACATCAGCCTTTGCCGTAAGAAATATAACCGGAATACCAAACTTTTTTAATTCCGGTAAAAGGGTATAACCATCCTTTCCCGGAAGCATAATATCCACAAGTGCGCACTGAAATTCATGGTCCTGTACGACGCCTTCACTTGCATCATTTCCATCCAGATAACCTACTGTTTCATAACCAGCAGCTTCCAGATTCATACAAAGCAGATCATTGATTGCCATTTCATCTTCTATCACCAGTATTCTTGCTTTCATAATAATGTTCCTTTCATTTTACACAAACCCGATTATTTCTTTATTGTGCGTGATTTTTACTATTACAATTATACACTAATTTCAGTACTGCGAACGTAACCGATTTGTAAAGAAAAAGGAATCAAGAACGATCCATCTGGAAGTCGTTTTGATTCCTCAAATCCTGCTACATTTTTGATTTCATTTTGTTAATTGTGTTTATATGAGTCACACCCTCCCTCTCTTAGAACTGTCTATTTCCCGACAGACAATCATGAGAAAATCTCACCACAATAAATGAAAACTGG
>ERZ772854.846-NODE-846-length-33823-cov-10.419865_pt1 | contig 33823 bp, 26 predicted proteins | sample MGYA00580844_ERZ772854 | MGnify/ENA primary metagenome ERZ772854 (study PRJEB29015, sample SAMEA2737727) | human gut metagenome | biome: human gut; feature: human-associated habitat; material: faeces | place: China | collected 2012 ...
TGTTCTTCAATCAGTTCCTTAAAATCAGGTTGGCGGAAGAAATATTCCACTACGTTCAAGCGTTCATTGATCGGTTTCTCATCCTTTAAGGGAAAAACCATCCAGCGTTTCAACAGACGCGCTCCCATCGGGCTGATTGTTCTGTCAATCACATTGAGCAGGCTACTTCCGCCATCATTCATATTACCAATCAACTCAAGACTACGCACCGTGAACTTATCCAGACGGACGTATTTATCTTCTTCAATACGCGCCAATGAAGTGATGTGACCAATTTGCGTATGCTGCGTCATTGTCAGATACTGCAGGATAGCACCGGAAGCAATGATACCGTTCTTCAAGTGCTCTACTCCGAAACCTTTCAGATTCTTCGTTTCAAAGTGTTTCAGCAGTTTCTCACGGGCAGTCGTTTCTGTAAATACCCAGTCGTCCAGCTCGAATGTGAAGAACTTGTTACCGAAATTACCTTCAAACATCAGGCGTTTGCCACGTTCAAAAAGAATTTCCTTAGGGGCAAAGTTATTCAACAGCTTGTCTATATAATCAAAAGGTCCTTCTGCAGTAAGGAATTCACCGGTAGAAATATCGAGAAAAGCAACTCCACAGGAAGCCTTTCCGAAATGAACGGCAGCCAGGAAGTTATTTTCTTTATAGTTCAGAACATTATCATTGATAGAAACACCGGGAGTAACCAATTCGGTAATGCCACGCTTCACCAGCTTCTTCGTCATTTTCGGGTCTTCCAGCTGGTCACAGATGGCGACACGTTTTCCGGCACGAACCAGTTTCGGAAGGTAGGTATCAAGGGCATGATGAGGAAAACCTGCCATCTCGATAGTTTTTCCTTTCCCATTGGCACGTTTTGTCAGTGTGATCCCTAAAATTTCGGCTGCAACGATGGCATCCGTAGAATATGTTTCATAAAAGTCACCGCAACGAAACAGCATCACTGCATCCGGATGTTTTGCCTTCAAATCCAGAAACTGTTTCATCATCGGGGTGAGGACAATCTCTTCTTCGTTCACGGGTGTCTCCTTTTCTTTTTTGTTGAGTATATAATGAATTATCCTTGCAAAGATAACGGTTTTTCGGCAGAGAATCAACGGTATGCTCCGATTCAATTTTCAAAATAAATGTTGCATACCTTGAAAAAAGGAGAGTTTATTTCTTAATAAGTAGGGGAAAACTATTAAAACGTGTTATAAAACATGCTATTTTTCTTGGATAATTTGCTAATTTCCCAAGAGTCCGTATCTTTGCAATGTGTTTTTCATAGTATTAGATTTAAGGTTAACAAAGGTTGGAGCAAGGCGTTGCTCCTTTTTTTATGCCTATACGCTTCGTCCCTATTTGATATAAACCAGCAGAACTCTCTCTTTTTCAATCATCAGATTCTTTTGGCCAACCTGAAATCCTAGAGATTCGGTTCAGAGCAGCCCCACCTTTAAAAATAGATTCATTCCGGTGCTCTAATGAACTAAACTAAACAGTAGCTTCCAATAGCCAGTAAGAGATAACCTGTTTTAATACTGTATTTAGTTTTTCATAATACTTATTATTCCCTTCTTTGCAGTGTGATATTTAAAGACTGTTTAAGTCATTGGTCTAATTTTTAATTTATCTGTTTAATATGAAAGTTCGTGAAAAATACAACATAAAAAAAGCTTTTGAAGCTAAATGTGATTGGGACTTTACTATCTTTATGGTTATGCGTTATGAAACTATAGATGGTTGTACTTATCGTCTTAAAACTCCTCGTTTGATTCCTGTTCATCGGTTTACTCTTTTTGCTGTTACAGTTATTGAAGCTTCTAAGATTAAAAAGTCTATTAATGTTTTACCCCAATACGTTTGTACTTTAACTAAAATTGATGAAAATGAAACTGACTTCTGATCAATGGAATCGCATTATCCAAGCGATTGTTACCGCTGTTGTTACTATTTGTAATATTATTCTTGTGTCCTCGTGTGCTGTTACTATGTCTATGAGTGTTCAAAAAAACAACTCTAGTTCTACCCAACAGATAGAACAAAAATCTGAATCTCGTAATGATTCTACTACTTTGGATTTATCTCCTAATTTTTAATGTTATGGCTCCTCGTTATTCTAAGATTTATCGTCAGTGTTATTACTGTTGGAATTCTCAAGGTCGTGAAACTGGCTCTTTTAAGGTTATTCGTTCTCGTCGTCCCTGTCTTGATGTATTTATTTTTTTGTAATTATGGTACAAAACCCCTTTTGTAAGTGTCTCCATCCTAAACGCATAATGAATCCTTATACTAAGGAATCTATGGTTGTCCCCTGTGGACATTGTCAAGCTTGTACACTTGCCAAAAACTCCCGTTATGCTTTTCAATGTGATTTGGAATCTTATACCGCTAAACATACTTTGTTTATAACTCTTACCTATGCGAATCGTTTTATCCCTCGCGCAATGTTCGTTGATTCTATCGAGCGTCCTTATGGTTGTGACCTTATAGATAAAGAAACTGGTGAAATTCTAGGACCTGCTGACCTTACAGAGGATGAAAGAACTAATTTGCTTAATAAGTTCTATTTATTTGGTGATGTCCCCTATTTAAGAAAAACGGATTTACAATTATTTCTAAAACGTCTAAGATATTATGTCACTAAACAAAAACCCTCGGAAAAAGTGCGTTACTTTGCTGTCGGCGAATACGGACCTGTACACTTTCGCCCGCATTATCATCTCTTATTATTCCTCCAATCAGATGAAGCGTTACAGATATGTTCAGAGAATATATCTAAAGCATGGACCTTTGGTCGTGTCGATTGTCAAGTCTCCAAAGGACAATGTTCTAACTACGTTGCGTCGTACGTTAATAGTTCTTGCACTATACCCAAAGTTTTTAAAGCTAGTTCCGTCTGTCCGTTCAGCGTTCATTCTCAAAAATTGGGTCAAGGCTTTCTTGACTGTCAACGTGAAAAAATATACTCGCTTACCCCTGAAAACTTTATTAGAAGCAGCATCGTACTCAATGGAAAATATAAAGAGTTTGACGTATGGCGGTCGTGTTACTCTTTTTTCTACCCACGATGTAAAGGATTTGTTACTAAATCTTCACGTGAACGTGCTTACTCTTACTCAATCTATGATACAGCGCGGTTATTATTCCCCGATGCCAAAACGACGTTCTCGCTTGCGAAAGAAATAGCTATCTATATCTATTATTTTCATAATCCTAAGGAAACTTATTTACTTGACCTCTATGGTTATTGTTCTGACCAATCTAAATTGTATGAATTATCTCAATATTTCTATGATTCAGATGTATTGTTACATTCATTTAATTCTGGTGAGTTCTCTCGCTATGTACATCGTATCTATACCGAATTGCTGATTTCTAAACACTTCCTTTATTTTGTTTGTACTCATAACACTTTAGCGGAGCGTAAATCTAAACAACGTTTAATTGAAGAATTTTATTCTCGCCTGGATTATATGCATTTGACTAAATTCTTTGAGGCTCAACAACTATTCTATGAAAGTGATTTACTTGGTGATGATGACCTTTGTACTGATAACTGGGATAATTCCTATTATCCTTACTTTTATAATAACGTCTATACTGATACTAATTTGTTTGAAAAAACTCCCGTCTATCGTTTATATAGCTCGGATGTTAAAAAGCTCTTTAATGATCGTATAAAACATAAAAAACTCAATGATGCTAATAAGGTATTCTTTGAATAATGTCTAATTTTAACAATTTTAACTATGGCTAACATTATGTCTTTGAAGTCTCTCCGTAATAAGACTTCTCGAAATGGTTTCGACCTATCGTCTAAACGTAATTTTACCGCTAAACCTGGTGAATTATTACCTGTGAAATGTTGGGAAGTTCTTCCCGGTGATAAATGGTCTATTGACCTTAAATCTTTTACTCGTACTCAACCTCTTAACACTGCTGCGTTTGCTCGTATGCGTGAGTATTACGATTTCTACTTTGTTCCTTACAATTTGCTTTGGAATAAGGCTAATACTGTGCTTACACAAATGTATGACAATCCTCAACATGCTACTTCTTATATTCCGTCTGCTAATCAGGCGTTAGCTGGTGTTATGCCTAATGTTACATGTAAAGGTATTGCTGATTATCTGAATTTGGTTGCTCCCGATGTAACTACAACCAATAGCTATGAAAAAAACTATTTTGGTTATTCTCGGTCTCTTGGTACTGCTAAGCTTTTGGAGTATCTTGGTTATGGTAACTTTTATACTTATGCTACCTCTAAAAATAATACTTGGACTAAATCTCCTTTGTCTTCTAATTTGCAATTGAATATCTACGGTGTGCTTGCTTATCAGAAAATTTATGCTGACCATATCCGTGATTCTCAATGGGAAAAGGTTTCTCCGTCTTGTTTCAATGTTGATTATTTGTCTGGTACTGTTGATTCTGCTATGACTATCGATTCTATGATTACAGGACAGGGCTTTGCTCCTTTTTACAATATGTTTGATTTGCGTTACTGTAATTGGCAGAAAGATTTATTTCACGGTGTTCTTCCTCGTCAACAATACGGTGATACTGCTGCTGTTAATGTTAATCTTTCGAATGTGCTTTCCGCTCAATATATGGTTCAAACACCGGATGGTGACCCTGTTGGAGGTTCTCCTTTTTCTTCTACAGGTGTTAACTTACAGACTGTTAACGGTTCCGGTACTTTTACCGTTCTTGCTCTTCGTCAAGCTGAATTCCTTCAAAAATGGAAAGAGATTACCCAATCAGGTAACAAGGATTATAAAGACCAGATTGAAAAACATTGGAATGTGTCTGTAGGTGAAGCTTATTCTGAAATGTCTTTGTATCTTGGTGGTACTACTGCTAGTCTTGATATTAATGAAGTGGTTAATAATAACATTACTGGTTCTAATGCTGCCGATATTGCCGGAAAAGGCGTTGTTGTTGGTAATGGTCGTATCTCGTTCGATGCTGGCGAGCGTTATGGCTTGATTATGTGTATTTATCATAGTCTCCCGTTGTTGGATTATACTACTGATTTGGTAAATCCTGCGTTTACAAAGATTAATTCTACGGATTTTGCTATTCCTGAATTTGACCGTGTTGGTATGGAGTCCGTTCCTTTGGTATCTTTAATGAATCCTTTGCAGAGTTCTTATAATGTCGGTTCTTCGATATTAGGATATGCTCCTAGGTATATATCATATAAGACCGATGTTGATTCCTCTGTCGGTGCATTTAAAACAACTCTTAAATCTTGGGTTATGTCTTATGATAATCAATCTGTTATTAATCAGTTGAATTATCAGGATGATCCTAATAACTCGCCCGGCACTCTTGTCAATTATACGAATTTCAAGGTTAATCCGAATTGTGTTGATCCTTTGTTTGCTGTTGCTGCTAGCAATAGTATTGATACAGATCAGTTCCTTTGTAGTTCGTTCTTTGATGTGAAGGTAGTCCGTAATCTTGATACGGATGGCTTGCCTTACTAGTCCTTTATTGTTTAATTTTTAAATTATATTGTTATGTGGCAAAAAAGAAGAATTGAACCTTATGTAACTCCGGTTCGTGAAAATATAGTTGGTTCTAAGGAAATGCAATGTAGTGAATTTCGTGAAGAGTCTCCTGTAGACCAGTTTTTATTTCAAGAAGTTTCTGTTGATGGTGATACTAGTATTCGTTTGTCTTCTGATATTTATATGTTGTTTAACCAACAGCGTTTGGATAAACTTAGTCAAACTGCTTTGCTCGAATACTTTAATAATATTTCCGTGACTGAACCTCGATTTAATGAACTCCGTTCTAAGCTTGGAGATGAGCAACTTATTTCCTTTGTTAAGTCGCGGTTTATTCAAAGTAAATCCGAGTTGATGGCTTGGAGTAATTATCTTATGGCTTCTACTGACGAGCAAATAGCTGCTTTGGCTTCTGCTCAATCTCAACAAACTCAACAGAGTGTTCAATCTGTTGAACCTACTTCAACGGAGTAATAATAAAATATTTGATATTGATGTTATAAAATCGTACAAAATTAGTCTCAAATTATCCAAATTAATTTTATTTAACGTACGTGCGCGTGATTCTAACACGTGCGCGTGCGATAAATCTAATTTCGCACAGAGTGCGGAATTATCAAATAAGGTTTGACTCACGCAAATGGGTTTAAGGGAGATGTTCTCCCTTGGGGGGTTCCCTTCTAGGGGGTGCTCCGGTTAGTTTAACCTAAACCCTTAAAGTCGGTAGACGCCTATGAAAAAATCAATGCAAATTTTCTCGCCGAAGGCAACTTGGATGCAACGTCACGTTGCCGCCCGTCCGGCGTTAGGACAAAAAAAGTTTAACTAAATATGTATATTTATGGCTAGTGCTGCTTTTATTGGTATTGGTTCTGCTATTGCAAGTGCTGCCATTTCTAGTGCTGCTAGTGCTGGAACTGGTGTTGCTACTACGAATGCTGCTAATGCTGCTAATAAGGATATTGCTCAAATGAATAATGAGTTTAATGAGCGAATGTTACAGAAACAAATGGATTATAATACATTGGCTTATGATCAGCAGGTTTCTGATCAATGGAGTTTTTATAACGATGCCAAGCAAAATGCTTGGGATATGTTTAATGCTACTAATGAGTATAATTCTGCCTCTGCTCAACGTGAGCGTTATGAAGCTGCAGGACTGAATCCGTATGTGATGATGAATACTGGAAGTGCTGGTACTGCTGCTGCTACGTCTGCTACTTCTGCTACGGCTCCGACTAAGCAAGGTATTACGCCTCCTACTGCTTCGCCTTACTCTGCTGACTATTCTGGAATTATGCAAGGACTTGGACAAGCTATTGACCAATTGTCATCTATTCCGGATAAAGCTAAGACTATTGCCGAAACTGGCAATTTGAAGATTGAAGGCAAATATAAAGCTGCTGAAGCTATTGCTAGGATAGCTAATATTAAGGCTGATACTCATTCTAAAAAAGAACAGGTTGCACTTAATAAACTTATGTATTCTATACAGAAAGACCTTGCGTCCTCTACTATGGCAGTCAATTCGCAGAATATTGCTAATATGCGTGCTGAAGAAAAGTTCAAGAACATTCAGACGTTAATTGCTGATAAGCAGCTTTCATTTATGGATGCTACTCAAAAGATGGAACTTGCTGAAAAGGCTGCTAATATCCAGTTGAAATTGGCTCAAGGTGCATTAACCCGTAATCAGGCTGCGCATGAGATTAAGAAGATTTCTGAAACTGAAGCTCGTACTACTCTTATTAATGAACAAACTTCGTTAACTATTGAGCAAAATACAGGTCAGCAGTTGCAAAATCAGGCTCAACGTCAACAAAATCGTTTTGATGCTGATACGTATAATGTTCGTGTTAAGACTTTGGAAGAATCTCTTTTTAATATAGTGTTTGAAACTGATAAATTGGGTGCTGTTAAAACAGTTGGTAAAGGTATCCGTGCTGTTGGTTCTGTTGCTAAAGATATTTATGATTATTTTAAATAATTGCGTATATTTGTGGTTGTTTAATTAAATGTATCTTTATGGATTATTGTATGCTTATTGCTTTTCCTATTGTGTTCTATATTTACTATAGAATATTTAAATTTATTCGTTCTTTGTTTAAGTAAAACCCTTGTCATTTTCCCGAAGGGTAGCCGATTAATCTTCTCGGCTATCCTTTTTCCTATTATACGAAAAATGACAGTGTAAAAATATTTACATTATGAATGTATATATATCTGGTTGTCCTATCCCCTTTCATGATCTTATTGAAGTGTTCGAATATCTTCGTTCTCTTTCACCTTGGTTATTGTATCAATATCAGTTCCTCGATATTGTTGTAAATGGTGTACCTCGTATGTATATCATGATTTTATATGTTAATAATGTTTATAATATAACTTATGTTTGCTATCATTAACTTTCATTAGCTCTTCATAATACTTAATTATTAAATTAAAAAATACAGTATTGATTAATGCATTAAAGATGAACCAAAGATATTTTATGGTGATTAATATTCTCTTAATGGCGAAACTTTACAAAAAAAAATATTTGTAGAAGATAGATTTTAAGGTTACATTAAGTTTTCATTAATCAAATCATCCTATATTTACAGCAAATCTAATTAAAACCATCGAAAAATAAAAAAATCTGTTTATGTACAAGAGAAAATTCATTCCGTTAGTACTGTTAATGATTTTAATCGTCAATGGATGCAGCAACAAGCAAGAGGTAGTGTTAACTCCGGTTGACTATGTAAATCCCTATATGGGGAATATCAGTCATTTGTTAGTTCCTACTTACCCAACTGTCCATCTTCCCAATAGTATGCTCCGCATCTATCCGGAAAGAGCAGATTACACCTCTGATAAAATAAAAGGCTTACCGGTCATTGTCACCTCGCATCGGGGAAAGTCTGCATTCAGCCTGTCTTTCTATCAGGGAGCAGAGAGCGGATTACAACCGGTATATTACTATTGTTATGATAATGAAGTGATAAAAACCTATTCCTATTCTTCCTATTTTGAAGAAGAAGAGGTTTCCACTAAATTCGCTCCTTCCCACCAGGCAGGAATCTATGAACTAAGTTTCCGGAAAAACAATGCTCCATATTTAATACTTAGTACCACCAATGGTGAGCTTAAAACTACGGAGAATACCATTTCCGGTTATCAGAACATAGATCATCAAACCAAAGTATATGTTTATATGGAGACTTCCGCACTGCCGGAAAAAACGATGACTGTCAGCAAAGAAGAAATAAATCACAGCCACACTGCCATAAAAGGCAAGAACGTGGGTATCGCTCTCTTATATTCAACAGATATAAAAACAATCAAAGTTCGCTACGGTATTTCCTTCATTGATGAAAAGCAAGCAAAAGCCAACCTACAGCGGGAAATAAAAGATTATGATGTGGAAAACCAGATGAACATTGCCAAAAACATCTGGAATCAAACATTAAATAAAATCAAAGTGGAAGGAATAGACGAAAATGCAAAAGCAATATTCTATACTTCCCTCTACCGGACTTACGAACGGATGATTTGCCTTTCGGAAGACAACCGCTATTACAGTGCTTTCGACAATAGTATCCACAAAGATTCTGTCCCATTTTATACCGACGATTGGATTTGGGACACGTATAGAGCAGTCCACCCCTTACGTGTTATCATCGAACCACAAATGGAAGCTGACATGATTCAGTCTTTTATCAGAATGGCACAGCAAATGGAACATAACTGGATGCCTACATTTCCTGAAGTTACGGGAGACAGCCGTAGAATGAATTCCAATCACGGTGTAGCCACTGTTATTGATTCATATATAAAAGGAATCCGTAACTTTGATTTATCAGCTGCTTACGAAGCCTGCAAACTTGGTATTACAGAAAAAACGTTAGCCCCGTGGTCAGGCATAAAGGGAGGTGAAATCACAAAATTCTATTGGGAAAACGGATATTTACCGGCATTGGCACCGGGAGAACAAGAAACAGCTGACGAAGTACACCCATTTGAAAAACGCCAACCGGTAGCCGTCACTCTAGGTACGTCTTACGATGAATGGTGTCTGGCACAAATAGCCAAACAACTTGGGTATGAGAAAGACTATAACTACTTTCTACAAGGGAGTAAAAACTATCGGAATATTTTCAATCCTGAAACAAAATTCTTCCATCCCAAAAATGCAAAAGGCGAATTCATAGAACCCTTTGATTATGCCACTGCCGGTGGATTAGGTGCTCGTGAAGCATACGGCGAGAATAACGGTTGGATATACCGATGGGATGTTCCCCATAATATTGCTGATTTAATTGAACTGATGGGAGGGAAAGAAGCATTCAGAAATAATCTTGAAACGATGTATAACACCCCATTGGGCGAAGCCAAATATGTATTTTATGCACAATTACCGGATCATACGGGTAATGTAGGTCAATTTTCAATGGCTAATGAACCCAGTATGCACATTCCTTATCTGTACAACTATATAGGAGAGCCCTGGAGAACTCAAAAAAGAGTAAGGACATTGCTCGATGAATGGTTTAGAAATGACCTGATGGGACTCCCGGGCGACGAAGATGGCGGAGGAATGTCAGCATTTGTAGTCTTCTCCATGCTAGGTTTCTATCCTATTACTCCTGGTTTGCCTATTTATGTCATCGGAACTCCTATGTTCGAAAGAGCAGTTATTGAAACAGGAGCCGGCAAATCATTCGAAGTCATTGCGCACAACTATTCGCCGACAAATAAATATATCCAATCAGCCAAACTAAATGGCAAAGATTGGAACCAATCCTGGTTCGAACATAAAGAACTGATGAATGGCGGCAAACTGGAATTTACAATGGGAAACACTCCCAATAAGAATTGGGCGGCAGACAGTGTACCCCCTTCTTTTGAAATGAATAAATAACAGAATATGAATAAAATATTATTTGTCCTTTTATCGCTTTTGACTTCTCTGCAATCATACTCCCAAGAGCAAAATGAAAAAGAAGTTTCATTTCTCTTGTTGGGAGATATACACTATGATTTATTGGAAGATCACGATATGGAATGGTTATCCACCAAACCGGATGATCTGCGCCAAGTTACCAAAGAATATTCAGTATTCACGAAAAATACATGGCCGGAATTCTCCCGGATAATCAGCGGGCAAGTTCAAAAACACCAGCCGTCAATAAAAGCCGTTCTGCAAATGGGGGACTTGTCAGAAGGATTGGCCGGTTCCCCACAAAAAGCAATACAGATGGCTAACAGTGCCTTTAAAGCTGTCAACAAAATGAATCTGAAAGTACCTTTCATTATGACTAAAGGTAATCATGATATCACAGGGCCAGGGGCTAAAGAAGCTTTTGAAAAAGTATACTTACCCAATATGGCAAGATTGGCAGGACATCCATCCTTACAGTCAGCCAATTACACTACTACTCTTGATGATGTATTATTTGTGTGTTATGATCCATGGGATCGGAATCCGGAAGGGCTACAACAATTAGAAAAGTCACTAGCCGGTTCGAAGGCAACTTACAAGTTTGTCATGTTACACGAGCCTGTGATTCCGGTAAATGAAAGATGCTGGCATGTATTCCGACAAGATAATGCCAAGAGGATGCAATTAGAATATTATACCGCATTTGGAGAAAAGCCATACGATACAGTCAACATATCCGAATTACTTACTTCTAATTAAAAACATATTAGCCATGAATGTAAAATTTAAAGCTCATTTATTTATTTTCTCCTTATTCTTTTGCTATAATCTATCAGCACAAGAAATCGTCAAAGGAGATTTTAAGAACGAAAATCCACAAAGTTCGTATGTTCCTTCATTTGACATGGATGCTACCGACAAACCGGTGAAGAATGTCATCTTAATGATAGGTGACGGCATGGGACTGGCACATATCTGTTCAGGAATGTATGCCAATCAAGGACAGCTTACTATCACTAATTTAAAAACATGCGGTTTCGTCAGAACGCAATCTGCCAACAAGTTTACAACAGATTCAGCTGCTTCCGGAACTGCTTACTCAACCGGAAAAAAAACTAAAAACGGAGCGCTCGGAATGGATGAAAATAACCAAGTTATTCCAAACTTACCGGAGAAGTTATCCGGCTATGGCTACATTTCAGGAATCGTTACCACTGACAATCTCGACGGAGCTACTCCTGCTGCTTTCTTTGCTCACCAACCGGAACGTGGAATGTCTAAAGAAATTTGGGCAGATCTTCCTAACAGTAAGCTGACATTCTTTTCTGCCGGTAGTTATGAACTATTTGAAAAACAAGCACCAAACGTTCAAAAGGAAATCAAAAAAGAGTTTACCATCATAGAGGAACCGAATGACAAAGCTATCAAGAAATCTAAAAAACTGGGATACTTACCCACAAAGAGCAAAACAGCTTCTGTAAACGAAAACCGGGGAGATTTCCTTCCGTCTACCACCCAAATGGCTATTGACTATCTTTCGAGCAGGAGTACTAACGGTTTCTTCTTAATGGTAGAAGGTGCCCGAATAGATAAAAGTGCGCACAGCAATGATTATTCGGCAGTTGTCCGTGAAGTATTGGACTTTGATAAGGCGGTAGAAGCTGCCATCAGATTTGCAGAAAAAGATGGAAATACATTAGTGATTATTTCAGCTGATCATGAAACCGGAGCATTAGCTTTACGTGACGGAAACATAAAAGAAGGCAAAATGAAAGCAATGTTTGTATCTAAAGGACATACACCAATCATGGTTCCACTGTTTGCATACGGTCCACAATCCAAGCTTTTTGGCGGTGTTCAGGAAAACAGCGATGTTAGTAATAAAATTCTCCAATTACTCGCTAAATAAGATATAAAACAGATCTGTCATTCTTCCTTATTTCAGTTTGAATGACAGATAAACACTCAATATAATACAGGATACCTTTATTAAAGTAGTCTACATTATTTATTCATGGAGACAGGGTAGCAAGCAAGACCAGCAAATCCCCTACAGAAGAGATTTTGAGCACAAAACTACCGTTAAATAATCCTGTATTTTCTTTGCAATATATTGCCCCATTAATTGTTGCCCTTCTACATCTGGATGTAATCCGTCTTTCAAATAACGCCCACGTTCTTCCCAAACTTCATCTTCCGCTTTAATACCACATTCAGAATAACAATCAATCACTGGAACAGAAAAAGCATTGCATATTTCCCGCAAAACTGCTATTTTTTTCAAGTTCAGGTCATTATGAGACACACTTCCCGACTGAATTGGCGTACAGAGAAATACCCGACACTCCGGAAAACGCTCAATTATAGTCTGAATACACCAGCGAGCTCCCCCTGCCATAGTAGTAAGATCCACTTTATCCAATATTTTCTCTTTCAAAGCGTCAGACGCCCTTCCTATTTTAGTATCATTTGTACCCATAGAAAAAACAAATATATCCGGTACCGGAAAACTACCGTTTTCTACTTCTGATATAAACTTCTGAATATGTACTTTTGCCACATTATTGTGTCTTTTCTGTATTTCCACTTTATCATCTGTAGATTTCCACCCACCGGAAATACCGACAAAGTCCTTACTGCCATATTCTTGCGTATCAATATAACATGCCCATTTTGCCGATCCTACCGCAACATTATGATGAGTGGCAAAACCAAGTATATCAACAACCGTTTTTGACCACTGATTACCCGCAGTAATACTATTCCCGTCACAACCGAAATGCATCTTACTGAAATCCACCTTCACCTGTGTCTGCACTACCGCTTCCTGTGCCTGATGGTCTGCCGAACATCCGGTAAAAAGCAAAACGATTAAAATCCATTTCTTCATCTTAATACTCCTTTCTTTATTATTCACCTAAAACCGCTCCATTATCTCCATACACATTCTCCCATTATGGTAAGGACATTTCCAAAAACCCGCCTTATCTTCTGCACGATTCACTGTTCCGTCTGCACGTATTCCCCAAAACCATTCTCCATTGTCGTTATCAACCAGATGTCTTTTCACAAATTCCCAACATCGTACTGCCCTCAACAGTGACAAACGGTCATCAAAATGCTGGTAAAGGTTTACATATCCAACAATCGCTTCCGCTTGTACCCACCAATGCCGTTCGGCATCTATAGAACCACAACTCCTATTCATTTCATAAATCATACCCGCACCTGGAAGAAGCCCCTCGGAAGCCGCTTCCGCTATCTCTATCACAAGCGGTTCTATCCGGGTTATCAATCGTTTATCACCGATAAGCAAGGCAGCCTCATGCAGCAGCCATGACGCTTCTACATCATGCCCATACGAAACCATGTCATGTCTACTATTCCAGTCATCATCAAAAAACAACCGTAAATGCCCGGTTTCAATATCCAGTATCCGGTCGGTAAAGAGCTCTATAAGATTACGCAACTGACATTCCAGATACTCATTATTCCAAACACGAAAAAGATTTGTATAAGGCTCTAGAATATGCAAATGCGTATTCATCGTTTTCCGCTCATTTTCATCCTTCTCACTCAAACGCATATCCTCTATTTCATTCCATTCACGGGTCAACGCCTCACAATAACCGTTCTTAATCCGATCAAAGCTATGTTCTTCAATGTCATAAAACAGACGTATAGCATATTCAAGCGCTTCTGCGTCTCCCGTAGCCCGGTGATATTCACTCAATCCATAGATAGCGAAACCTAATGCATAAATTTGTTTTTTAGTATCCAAAGGAGAACCGTCTTCACAAACTGACCAAAATACCCCTCCATATTCGTGATCATAGAAATGAGTTATCAATTCCTGTTTGGCACGGGTTGCCATTTTCAGATATTCATCCTTATGCAACAAACGGTAAGCCGATGAGAAAGTCCACAAAATTCTTGCATTCAGAACAACGCCCTTAGAAGCTCCGGGAACACGTTCTCCTGTGCCGGAAATTCGTCCATAAAAACCGCCATACTCCGAATCTACCATATGATTCATCCAAAACGGAAGAATATTGCCCGTTAGCATACACTGCATTTCTTCCTTTAATTTTCTAACTGTCGTTTCCATATCATCTGCCAATTTATAAACCTAGTTGACGACAAAGCCATTTATTCCACTCATCGGATTGCTCCTGATATAGATAATGTCCCGTCTCTAAATAAGGATGCAACTCCTTTTTAGCTGTAATAATATTGTAAGCTGCATACATAGAGGTAGGCGGACATACTTCGTCATTATATCCCCAACTGAACCAACCCGGTGCAGTAATAAGCCGTGCAAAATTTGCCACATCATAATACGCTGCTGTGGTAATCCGCTCTTTTGACGGTTGAGGAAAATAATAGAAGTAATGAGGCCATCCTCCGGCAGTCTTCTTTAAATGTGCCTGATGGTCACACATCGCAGGATGGATAGCCGCATAAAAGGTAATCCGTTTGTCCAATGCCGCCGTTACAACAGAAAGTGCTCCCCCCTGACTGGAACCTGTCACTCCCATATTTTTTCCGTCATATTCCGGTAAAGAAGCTATAAAATCGACCGCACGAAGAGCACCTGCGAAAACACGCTTATAATAACTCTTATCCCGGCTATTATCATTTTGATAAGGATACCCGTTAAGCGCTCCTTTCGACAATACGTCATATATCATCTGCGACATTGTCACAGGAATCCCGTGAATGCCTATTTCCAACGTAATCACTCCCTTGGAAGCCATATGGACATCTCCCGAATAAGGACGCACCCCGGCACCGGGCACGCGAAGTAACGCCGGATACTTACCCGGCTTTTGGGGCATACAAAGAATGCCGAACGTTCTCGAACCGTTACAAATATTCTGGAAACTGACATGAAAGACATCTACCTTATCCGTACAACGCTCAGGAATAAGCTCCATAGTAGGAAGCAAAGGAATCTGTCGGGCTTCCTTCAAAACAGTATCCCAAAATTGACGGAAATCTGCAGGCAGTGATGTATGCGGCCTCAACTCTTCAGGTGCGTAAGCCACAGTAGCCAATCCTTCATATACATGCCCGTCAACAGATGCACGCACTTTACAGCGCAAAAAACCGGGAACATCCATACACCCCGTTACACTTGTCTTTCCGTCTTTCAATAAAACCCCTTTCTTCTTTTCCACCGGATACCATTCCGGCCCCAACTCATAGTCTATTACCACTCCGGGCAAAAGGTTTTGTGCCTTATATACCTGAATTGTAAACGAACATTCTTCCTTCAACTGATATTTCCAGTCTGTATGGTCGGGAGATACGACTACAGTAATTTCCGTTCCACGGATTTGTGCGGAAAGAAAAGTTACACAACAACAGAATACCAGGCTAATAATCCATCTATGTATTTTCATAATCTTATTACTTTCTTTTATCATTCAATTGGTTAGTGATTTTTCTCATTTCTTTCTCGGAAAGCGGATAAAGGCTGATAAAGATGACACTCAGCACCGTACCCATAGCCGGTAGCCAACTTAGGAACATCCTTATTCCATGAATAGCTTCCTCGCCCTGCACCGCGTTGGCCTCAAAACCGTAAAAAGCCAACAACCAGCCCGTAACGGCGCTTCCGATAGCCCAGCCAAATTTCTGACTCATGGAAGAAGAAGAGAAGATAAGCCCCGTAGCACGGTTACCCGTTTTAAGTTCCGAATAATCAGCACAGTCTGCATACATCGACCATAAAAGCGGGAAGATACTACCCGCACAAATACTTATCAACACCTGAAAAATAAACATCAACATCAACTGCTCTTTATCAAACCAGTAGAAAATTACTGAAAGTACCGTCGCTATCGACATCGCCCACATATATGTCTTTTTTTTGCCGATACGATTGCTCAATGGAGCTGCCAACACCACTCCGACAATATTGGCGGCTTGCCCGACAGCCAAATAAAGCCCGCTCAATACAAAGGAAATTCCAAATAAAGAAATGGAAGCATATTCTTCTTCTACAACATAATACTTAAAATAATAAACCGTTGCCCCGTCACGAATAGAATTAAAGACCAATGCAGCTACACCGGCTCCCAACAGAATCCACCAGGGACGGTTATGAAGCAAATCCTGCAAGTCACTTTTTAAGGAATTCTGCTGCTTTTTAATAGGTTTTACCCGTTCAGTAGTCCATGCAAAGCAACCATAAAACAGCAACGCACACAACACCGCAATTACAATGACGCTCATCATCCAACCATGCTGCTCGTCGTGTCCCATACTGAACCGATTCACCATCGGCATGAACAAAAGTAATGCTATAAAACTTCCGATGTAAGCGAAAGTCATACGATACGTAGAAAGCATGTTCCGGTCTTTCGATTCCGGACTCATCACTCCCAACAACGAAGCATAAGGCACATTGATAGCTGAATACACCATCATCATTAACGAATATGTAAAATACGCATATATTACTTTCCCCCCATCACTGAAATCAGGAGTTGTAAAAGTCAGCACACCGATCACAGCGAACGGAATAGCCAGATACAACAGATAAGGACGAAACTTTCCCCACCGCGATTGCGTCCGGTCGGCAATAATCCCGATTATAGGGTCGAACGCCGAGTCCCAAACACGAGTGATGAGAAACATCGTGCCCACCACTGCTGCAGGCATGCCAAACACATCCGTATAAAATATCATCAAATAGGAGCCAAACAATTTCCAGAACATGGACGAAGCCATATCACCGAAACCATAGCCTATCTTTTCCCTAATCCCTATCATAAAGTATGCATCAGTTTCAGATTCTTATCAATCTGTTTCTTCAGCGTCTCCACTGAAGTAGAAGTAAAAAGACCGTCCGCAGGCGTATTCATACAATAATCGACCAACCGATCTATTGTAGAAGTCGCCACATGCATACGGGTGTCAGAAGAAGCATAGTAAATAAAAACCGTACCATCTTCATCAGCTATCCAGCCATTGGTAAACAATACATTAGAGACATCTCCGATACGCTCTTCTCCTTCCGGCGCCATAAAGAAGCCCGCAGGAGAAGCAATCACTTTCGCCGGATCTTCCAAGGAAGTCATATACATATACAGCACATAACGCAAACCGGCTGCACACCCACGTACACCGTGCGCCAAGTGCAACCATCCCTTCGATGTCTTAATAGGATGAGGGCCTTCACCATTTTTCACCTCTTTAATTGTATGGTAATAACGCCGGTCGATTATCGTCTCTTCCTTTACTTCCGCACAAGTAATATCATCTACCAAGGCCCAACCGATACCACCGCCACTTCCGGCATCTATAAAACCGTCTTGCGGACGGGTATACAACGCATACTTTCCATCCACAAATTCAGGATGAAGAACCACATTCCGTTGCTGGCTTCTTGTTTTCAAATCCGGCAAACGCTCCCAAGTCTTCAAATCCTTGGTGCGGGCAATAGCTGCCGTAGCGGTAGCCGAGGAAAGATCTCCCGCAGGTGCCGTATCATCATGACGTTCAGCACAGAAAATACCATAAATCCATCCGTCTTCATGAGCCGTCAAGCGCATATCATAAATATTTGTCGCAGGAATAATGTCCTCAGGCATAGTCACGGGATAATCCCAAAAACGGAAATTATCTATGCCGTCAGGACTTTCAGCCACTGCGAAGAAAGATTTACGATCCGCTCCTTCAACACGCACCACCAGCAAATATTTACCATTCCATTTGATAGCTCCCGAATTTAACGTAGCATTCATGCCGATACGTTCCATCAAGAAAGGATTTGTCTTTTCGTCCAAGTCATAGCGCCAAAACACAGGAGTATGGGCAGCAGTCAGAACAGGATATTGATAACGTGTGAAAATTCCATTTCCACCTTCAACAGGTATATTCTTACGAGTTACCAGTTTCTCGTAATCATCAAATAAGTCGCGAATTTTTTCTTTAAATGCTTTCATCTATTTAGTATTTTAATTTCATTTCAAATCAGACACAAAAATGGTTTTAGGATGCTTATAAAACTCCACAAAATCAAGTGCAGATATTTGTCCCGGATACGGGGCATAATAATGCGCTTCCTTTTCGCGGGCATTTCGCCAGACCAATACATAGCTGACAGGATATTTGTCCACTATAGGAAACAAGGTTTCCGTCCACCAGGTGGAATCCGGGATAGCTTCATATCCAGTCTCCGTCACTGCAACCGGTTTTTTATGCAACCTTCCGACCTCCGTAAGAATCGTCAATGACTTCTCCATTGTATCCACATATTTTTCACGCTCAAACTGATAAGTGTCAAACCCGAACAAGTCTACCATGCCATCACCCGGATAGCGTTCCAGATATTCATTCACATTATCGGGCTCACTACCCGGAGAATAAGCATATAGCAAATGATTCACTCCCTTTTCCTGTAGATAATCATAAGTCATTTTCCACAACGACTTATATTCTTCGGCAGAACAAAGATTTTGTCCCCACCAAAACCAGCTCCCCGTATGTTCATGCCAGGGACGGAAAATCACCGGTATTTTAACTCCTTCCTTCGTGACAAGCGAATTCATAAAATCTGCTACCCTATCCAGCCATCCAAGAAACTTCCCATGATTCTCTCCTCCGGGAAGGACGGAAGCAACTGCCGTTGAATCACTCACATCCCAAGACGCTTCTCCCGTCACAGGGTTATCCACATGCCAGCTAAGAGAGCAAACACCACCCCTGTTATAGTGTGCTATAATCTCTGCTCGTATCCGTTCGAAAAGAACATCATCCAAGTTCTTCTCTCCTCCCCTTTCAATACGCCCCAGGTCAAAAGCCATCACTGCCGGATAATCGCCACACACACTTTTGACATCACTACGGTTCTCGTCTCCATCCCACCGGATACCATATACCGGATCATCCTGATGACCAAACATGAATCCTTTCTTCGGCAAGCGGATTAACTTATCCAACAATGCCTCCGTCTCCGCAGTTTTCGAAGCAGACTGTTGCTCTCTTATCACACATCCGCCCATTCCTAAAGCAAGCAGGAAAACGCCTGCCATAACTAGTTTATTTTTCATCTTCAAGCTATTAAGTATTATTTAAAAGAGGGTAATTGATCGCGGGTGATTACATAATCCTGTGACATTGCATCCACCCACCAATCCTTATCTGCATACCTATGGGATGTCGCAGTAAAAGCTTCCGAATCCAATTCTTTCGTACGGCTGTAATCATACCACGGCATAAAGTATGTCCATTTTGCCCCTGCCTCCCACTGGGCGGATATCCGGGCAAGATGATACACTTTCCCGCTTTGTTCGCCATTTCCACATTCGCTCAATGCCACCAGCTTACCCGGACAAGAAGCAGTTATCGTACCGTACTGCCTGAAACAGTATTCCCCAGTAGTGTACTCATCCTTTGCAGGATACATATCACGCCCCACCATATCGACGTATTCATCCCCCGGATAAAACTCGCTATCCTTAGTTTGTGTAGTCCATACCCAAATCAGATTGTTGATTCCTTCTTTCTTAAAATAATTGAAAATATAAATCCATAGTTTCTTGTACGCTTCCGCCCCGTCATTTCCCCACCAAAACCAGGCTTTTCCATTCTTATAATTATAGATATTACCGGCAGCCTCATGCAAAGGACGCCATATTACAGGAATTCTCTTATCGCGAAGCAACTTCAAATAGCCCGCCAGCTTCTTCAAATCGGCCTTGACGACTTCGTTTTCCCAAGTGCCCTCCTTTGTAGCGTTAGCAGCACTGAAAACAGTCGTCGTCCTTTTTCCCGTACCCGGATCTACAGAACCGTCCCCCGGAGTATAGTGCCGTTCGGCACTTCCTTGGACACATGGCACTCTCCAATGCCAGCCCGCACCCACAAGCCCGTTCTTGTTCCACCAGTCTTCCACTATTTTCGTTTTCGAATAATCAATCCACGAACAAGGGGAATACTCCAAAGAGAGATAGTCAAAAAAAGCAATAGCCGGATACTTGCCTGTATGCTGATATACCCATTCCGCCTCATTGACATTCCAACTCGGGCATGCCATTGTTCCGGACAGTGTTTTCTTATTCCTGTTCTCCCTTAAGAAATCATATACTTTCACCGCTTGCTCCGAAGCACCGGAAGTACAAAGGACAGGTGTAATAACAGGTTCCTCTCCTTTGCCCGAATGCCCGGCAAATTCTTCTCCCGACGAACATGCCATAAGTACGAACGCAGTCCCTGTCAGGAACACTCGGGATTTCACTATACCAATGGTCGGTCTACTTTTTTTCATTGTAATATTTTTAAGTTTAATGTAGGTAATAAAGAATTATCTTTCCGAAAGCAAAAGTAGAGATGTGCACATGAAATATGGCTCCCAAATGGTTTTCACACTATCCTATTTGTCACATGATACATTTGGAACAGTATTCAGATACATTCGGGGAAAAAAGAATCCCTGACAAAATAAACATTGCCAGGGATTTCGTCAAGCAGTTCCGTTCTAACTAACGGATGCCGTCTTATTTTGAATTATTTTTCAGGCTCTCCTAATATCCTCTTTATATGCTGCTTCAAGATATAGAATGCCGGATCGCCCATAGGGCCATGGCCATGACCCCCGATTTCATAAAGGAATGTTTCTTTGTGCCCGACCAATTTCATCATCCGCCACATATACGCATTCTCTTCATAACGTCCGAAAAGTTCCAATTCCCGGTCGCCTGTAATGAGAACCAAAGGCGGAGCATCCTTGCGAACATGAAACAAAGGAGCAAATTCATCAACAGTAGGCTGAAGATTATCTATGCCATTCATCTTCCGATAAGAAAAATGACTAATCACCTGCCCGCTGAAAGGTATCAATCCGGCAATAGAATCAGCATCTATATCATATTTTTTCAACCATCTTTTATCCAGACCGACCATAGCCGTCAGATAGCCGCCTGCAGAATGGCCGGATATAAATATCTTATTCTTATCACCCCCATATTTTTCCACTTCCCGGAAAGCCCACGCAACAGAAGCAGCGGCATCATCCAGACATTCGGAAATAGCCACCTTCGGAAGTAGGCGATAATTTACGGCAATAACCACCATTCCATTTTTCTTCAGCCTGCCCGGTATTGATTTATTGCCTTGGGTAAGCCCCCCGCCATGAAACCAAACTACCACAGGACATCCGGTCTTATTTTCCGGATAATAAACATCCAGCTTGCAACGCTCCGTTGCATAAGGGTCTTTTGAAGAACTATATGACAAATCCTTTACAGTACGATACGTAATATCCTGGGCATAAAGGACGCCACACATCAAAAGACTCAATAAAAAACAAATTCTTTTTATCATTCTACTTCTATTTATCAGTTAAGTGCAAACTCACTATCGAATTACTGTCCTATCTTCTTTTCAATACGGATATTGGCAAAACTATGGTCTACATTCCATTCTACATTAGGTTGCATTGCCAAAGTTAAAGCTATTTTTCCGGAAACCAATCCGGCAGTAGCTACATTTTCAAGTTCCAGAGTTACAGTATACCATTCTCCAAATGTATTCATATTCTCATCTAATGAATATTTCCACTGGTAATTACCGCCATTCAGCTTAATCAGATAACCGCCTGTCTTCGACGTAATGTCATAGAACGGATAATCCGAAGCCGAATTAACTTCAAATTTGAACAGGTAGTCAGAAGGATTAGCGGCAACTTCCTCATCTAATATAATACTGCCGGAAGGCAATCCTGTATAACTCCAAGCCTTATAAGTGCCTTTTACCCGGAAAAAAGAACCGGCCAAAGCTACAGGGTCTCCTGTATTGGAACCATCGGTTATAAAATCCTTACCGCCCCAAATACCATAATCCGAAGGATTAGCCAAGTCCCAAACAAGATTGTCCGTTTGCCGATAAGGTAATTGATAAGAGCAATGTCCTTCTGTACCATTCCATTCCACTACAATCATCGAGTTATCCGGAATATCCCCCGGAAGTTTGGCAGTAATCACCTGGTCTGTCACGCTTTCTATCTCCAGTTCCGTATCGCCAAACTTGATGACAGATGACGAATTCTTGCCAAATCCATATAATTCAAAATATTTGCCCTTTATCTGTAAGGACGTGCCGGGCAAAGCAAATTCATTATACAGACCGTTTATTTCCATCACAGGGACATCCAGTTTGAATTCACAAGTCGTATTCCCCCGCTCTGTTTCATAATATAATTTGTTCGTGATTTCTTCAGGCATATCCCCCGGTAAAGGGAAACACGCCTTTTTTGACGTCGCATACACTTCCGACAAATCCACTTCCATATTATTGAAAGTAATTTTCGTCACATTGCTCAAATTCTCCCCGACCAACACAATCATTTCACCAAATCCCCCTTTGGTCAGCGGAACCTGTAAATCCGTATCATCCGGAGAATAGATGCCCTGCACATCGGGTGCTCCAAATGAGTTCATGCCATCATCATAACCATCATTATAAGTTACAACATCCTGACAAGAGAACAGAGTTGCCAACAACACTGTCCCTATCAATATTCTATTCAAAGTCTTCATATTATTCATAAATTATTGGGTTGAACATACGGCTTAGTTCCAGCCCGGATTATTTTTATCAATAGCCATATTGGTAGAAACTTCCAACGATGGCAACGGATACAGCAGGTGACGGAATTCACGACGTTTGTTAATACTTCCCTCGTCATAAGGAGTACGCGTACCATCTTCATTGATTCCACCCAAAGAATTCATTACGTCCAAATATATTCCCCAACGGAGCAAATCCCAACGACGGTCACCTTCATAAGCCAGTTCCTTTGCACGTTCCTCAAAAATGACCGAACGTAACTCCACTTTCGTTTCAATAGCACCGTCTCCGGTTACAGAAGCCTCTTTGGCATTCGAACGGATACGAATATCATTCAAAGCATCAATCGCATCCTGTGAAATCCCGTCATTCAATTCGCATTGTGCCTCTGCGTAAATCAATACAATATCAGCATAACGCAAGAATGGCCAATAAGCATCCGTACGGCCAATCGTGGGGTCTGTCACATCGGCATATTTAGTTGTAAAGGCGAGGCAATTAGATGATATGCTGTTCGTATAGGTGAGTCCGTCATTGAATGGCGCTACAGGTTCCTGCACTTTCACGTCGTCCATATTCTTACCGGTAGCCATCAACTTATATTCCGGGGTTCCCGGATAATAATATCCCCTGCCATTCTTCACCTGACTGTCATACTGGAAGCGATGCTTGACTCCTTTCGTTATACGGTAATCCTCGTTATCAAACAAGCAATACCAATGAAAACGATTGCCTACCCAAGGGCCTTTCTGCAATACCCCTCCGGCATCCTGCATGCCGCAGTACCATTGATGTACTCCGTTACCATACTCTTCGTCAGCACTCCTTGTCCGTACGGAAAACATATGTTCACTTTCATCAAAACCGCTTTTCTTCCACAATTCATCAAAAGACAACAGTCTGTAAGTCCCATAACTCACATCAGGATTCCTCCCCATTATAATACCTGCATAATACGCCGCTTTCTCATAACAGTCTTTCCAGTTAAGCGATTCATAACCTGCCACCTGTGTCTTCTCGAATGTATTCGAAACCGGATTAGTCAATATTTTCGTTCCTGCATTATAACTATAGGAAGGACCGGACTTCACAATCATCTTTTCTCCTGCCGGAAGCGCACCCGCCCCCATAGTGGCATACACTTTTGCCAGCAGGCCAATCGCAGTGCCCGCAGCGACATGTCCCTTTTGATATTCGGCATCCGTATTTTTATACATCATACCGGCTGCCTGCTCTAACAAACGTATAATCTCCGCATACACATCAGGAATAGGACGACGAGGCTGGTTATAGCTGGCTCCTTCACTGATAGCGACATCAAACAACGGAATTTCACCATATGCACGGGTCAGCAAGAAATAAGAGAATGCTTTCTGAAAATAAAGTTCTCCCAACGCATTCCGTTTTACTTTCTCATCCGCACCGGTTATTTCATTTACATAATGTATGGCTACGTTTGCCCGATGAATCAAATTATAACAACCCGTCCAAATAGAAGTCGCATACTCGTCCGCCTGAAAGTTTCCCGCTCCCAAATTACTGAAAGCCCAGTCCGGCCCGGTTATATAATCGGAATCAAGTTCCAGGCAACGTGGAAAACTACTATAACGGAACATATTGTTTCCCCATTTACTATATACTCCGGTCAGCCATAAATCTACAGCCGCATTATCATTGCCCAACTGGTCGGGACCGACAAAAGCATAAGGTTCCTCCTTCAAAAAGTCACTGCAAGAAGCCAGTCCCAGACTGCCCGTTGCCCAAAGACTTAAAACAACATACAATTTATATAATTTCATAATTCTATATCTTAATGGTCAGTTTAAAAATCGACTTTTAGTCCTAATGAGAATGTACGGCTGCTCGGATAAGAATATATATCCACACCACGCCGGGAAGTATCAGAACCGAAGGCGTTTACTTCAGGGTCAAACCAACTATATCCGGTAATGGTAAACAAGTTGGTAGCATTTCCATAAATATTGATAGAACTGATACCTTTAAACTTAGGTCTCCATGTATAACCGATACTAAGATTCTTCAACTTCAAATAAGAGCCGTCTTCCACGTAGCGATTTGAAATTAACATAGTCCGTTCATAACTATTCACCGCTTTAGGCCATTTGGCAGAAGCCCTATTTGCTTCTGTCCAACGAGTATTATAAGCATCTACAGGAATATTAGCCGTATTGCCCATCTTTACTTCCATCAGGTTACCATTAAAAATATCATTTCCCTGGCTTCCTTGCAGGAAAAAACTCAAAGTGAAATTCTTCCACCGGAAATTATTGGTTATACCATATACATAGTCAGGGTTCGTATCACCAATCACTACCCTGTCTGCATTCGTTATGGCAGGGTCATCGTCAAAATTCCGGTACTTTATTTCTCCTATCATACTCTTTCCTTTCGCACGGACACTTGGATCCGGGGAAGCCATGACTTCAGCCAGATTATTATAGAAACCATCTTCTACGTACCCGAAAATTGTTCCGATAGGATAGCCGTTACGCTGCAAGAATACATCATCCGCTTTATACCATAGTCTTGCGGAAAACTGGTCAGAATCAAGTCCGCCAACTTTATTTTTATTGAAAGATATATTGGCGTCGATGTCCCACTTCAAAGGAGTATTCCGCAATACATAGAATTTCCCGGAAATCTCCAGCCCTTCATTCGTCACATATCCCCTGTTCACCATCATACTTGAGAAACCGGTGCTGGAAGGTATTTTCACCTCCTGCAGCAAGTCGCGTGTTTTCTTATAATAATAATCCACAGTCAGGTTGACGCGATTATTAAAGAAGCCTATATCCAATCCGGCATTATACTGGGCAGTTGTCTCCCAATGCAAATCTTCCGCTACGGGACCACGCCATTCCACTTCTGCGAAACCGCTGCTGATAGCACCACCACTAAAAGGATAATTAGCAGGATTCAACATGGGCAAAGTCCGGTAACTTCCAATCCCCTGATTACCCGTCTCACCATAGCTGAGACGCAACTTCAAATTACTGAAAATATTCAGATTCTTAATAAATTTCTCTTCCGACAAACGCCATGCTACAGCTCCCGAAAGGAAGTTTGCCCATTTATTGTTTTCCGTGAATTTGCTGGAACCGTCAACACGATAAGATGCCGTAAAGATGTATTTATCCATCAACGTATAATTGATACGCCCCAAAAATGAAGCCAATGACGAATCCGTACGGTCGCTCTTCAATTTGCCGGGAAGTGTACCTAGGCTCATATCATATTCCTGAGTCAAATCACTGGGGAATCCCGTAGCCGACATCGATTTACTTCCATAGTCCCTCTTCTCGACAGTAAAACCGCCCACGGCATTAACGGAGTGGATTTTCTTGAATGTCTTATCGAAAGTAAACAATGACTCGGCAGTAATTCCCATACTCCAGTTGGTAGACTGTCCTGCCTTACCGTTTATATTATTAGCTTCGGAACCTTCTGATGTCCTGCGACCATAATACGTGCCGCGTTCCCTGTTTGTATAATTAATACCCAAGTTCTGACGGAATTTCAAGAACGGGAACAGCTTTATTTCCAAATAAGAAGAAGTAAATACATTATTGGACTTCAGGTTATCCTTTGCCGAGTTAATATAAGCATAAGGGTTGGATGCCAGCCAGCTCAATTCGTCCGAGTTCAGTGTCTCATCGTCACTCGGGTCATAAGTAGTCGGAAACACGAGCGCGGAACGGATAACTCCATAATCATTAGAGTTCGTCCGGGAAAAGTCGGTGTCCGTATGAGAAAAGCTGATATTCACTCCCATATCAAGCCAACTCTTAATCTTGCGCCCCATATTGGCACGAATCGAATAACGTGTAAAACCAGATTCCTTGATAATACCCTGTTGTTTCAGATAGTTGCCCGAGAACGAGTGCCAGCTACCGTTTCTGGAGCCACCGGACACACTGATATTATATTCTTGCGAGAAACCGTCCTGATAAATCAAATCCTGCCAATCGGCCACACCGACTTTCGTTGCATTGCCGTACTCATCCGTGTAAATGCCCGGATTCAGAAAATCTTCCGGTGCAGGATTGTACTTACCTTGAGACTTGTCGGAATTGCTATACGACCACTTTCCCGGATAAGGCAAAGAAGTGTATGCTTTTCCATGATACTTATAACTATTCTCTACTTGCTCATTCCTGTATAGCGCATATTGATAAGCATCCAATACATCTACGCGGTTAGCAATCCGGGAAAAAGAGAAATTAGCAGTAAACCTCACCTTATCCGCCCCCGGTTCTCCACGCCTGGTCGTAATCAATACAACACCGTTCGCACCACGTGAACCATAGATAGCCGTAGCCGACGCATCCTTCAAGACTTCAATTGACTGTATATCATGCGGATTGATAAATGCCAGAGGATTGGACTCATTATTTCCGGAATTGGCATCGCTGCTTGGTGTCCCCCCCGCGTCATAAGGTACGCCATCTACAATATACAAAGGCTGTGAATCCGTAGAAAAAGAGTTCGTACCACGAATCTGTATACTGATACCACCACCGGGAGCACCGTCACTTTGATTCACTACCACACCAGCTATTTTTCCCGCAAGTCCCTGGCTCAAATCCGCCGGATTTCCCCTCATCAAGTCATCCCCTTTGATTTGTGACACAGCGCCGGATAAGTCCCTCTTTTTCATCGTACCATAACCCACTACCACGACCTCATCCAATAATTCCGCGTCATCCGACAGCTCCACCTTTATTTGGGACTGCCCACTTTTCAAAGTTATTTCTTTCGATTTATAGCCGACAAAAGTAACGGACAATACAGCCTTTTCCGGCACACCGTTCAACGTAAACCGACCGTCTACATCGGTTATCGTACCTTTGGACGTACCTTTCACCACTACATTGGCGCCAATGACCGCCTCACCATTCTTATCGACAACCGTACCCTTAATTGTCCTACTCTGCTGTACAGCTTCATACTCCTCCGGTGCGATAGCCCGTACGTTCACTATTCCTCCGAATAACAACGCCAGACAAGCCCCTGTTATCAACATATTCTTATGAAAATTCTTTTTCATATATATCAAATTAAATGTTAACCTTTAAAATTTGCCATTTCTTTTCACACCGCAACTATTTTTTCTCCTTGAGATTCAAGGATTTCAGTTTGACTACTCCCGCTTTTGTTGCACTGATACCCAAACCGTCAACAGAATTTTTATATGCCGGTTCCAGTTCAAGAACAGCTTTCTTTTTTCCTGCAGGAACCTTAACCTTGGATTTAATTTTCTGATCTTTATCATCTTTAGCGGAATAAGTTGCCATAAACATGACATCCATAGGCAAAGCCTCCTCAAACTCAATCACAATACAATCATATGCCGAGCAATCCAGGCGGGACAGCCACCATCCGCCTCCCTGCCAATTTTTAGTAAAAGTAATGGTTGCTGTTTCCGCATCAAACTGTGCTTCCCCCCAAGATTTAAACTTTTTGGTTTCCACATTGTAATCTTTCGCCCACACTGATGATACAGTTAAAAGCAAAAGTACGGCAATTAATAAATTTTTCTTCATAATACATCGTTTTATTAAGATTAATAAAAAAGTTATCGTTTCATTTCTTCCAAAACCAGAGATTTCACACAAACCGTACCCGGTTTCGAACCACTGATACCCAGACCGTCTATGGATTTCTTATAAGTAATATCCAACATAATCGCCGCCTCTTTTTTTCCGGCAGGAATTGTAACCTTAGATTTGAGTTTCTCATTTCTTTCATCCTTCGCCGAATAGATGACTATGAACACGACATCCATGGGCAAAACCTCCCGAAACTCAATCCGTGCGGATTCATATTCCGAACAATCCTGCGCCAACCACCAGCCACCACCCTGCCACTTCTGTGTCCATGTTATTTTCATGCCTTCCATGTCAAATTGTGTATTTCCCCAGGGCTGAAAGTCTTTTGTCAATACATTAAAGTCCTTTCCGCATACGGAAGATGCTATCATAAAAGAAGTTGCAGCTATTAATAGTTTTCGTTTCATATCCTGTTATTTAATTCCGGTTTCCTATTTTGATACCTGTATCCATAGTTTATTTCGATAGCAAATATAGAGAGAGGGCAGCCCTCCCTCTTTCTCCAAATGAGTTTCAGGCTGTCCTTTTTGTATCTTGATACATTTGCGCTACTATCCTGATACATTTCGGAATATCAGAAACGACCGGAAAGGGATTTCCGATTCCTAATTTTCATATCTTTGCAAAAAACGAATCAATCCATATGAAAAAACATCTCTTATCTGCATTGTTTTGTCTATTTGTCCTAACGTTGCAAGCTAGCGAAAGACTTAATTTCCGTACCTTTGATGTAAAATCCGGTATAGCTGACAACTATGTGCAATCTATCCTGTGCGACAGATACGGTTTTATGTGGTTCTCCACTCTCAACGGGTTAAGCAGATATGACGGCTATCAATTCAAGACATACACCACCACACAACTGGGAGCCTACAACAACGACATTGAATTTACAGCGGAAGACGCTTCGGGCACAATCTGGATAAAAACTCCCAAATCTTACTATTTCTATAATCGCGAGAAGGATGAAATTGATGATCACATAACTCCTATACTGGAACAATTCGGAATATATGGAACTCCAGACAACTTATATATAGATAAAGACCTGAATTTATGGTGCACAGTCAATTCCACCCTCTATTATTATGTATTCAGGCAAAAAGAACTTTATACTTTATCTCTTCCTCAAAATTGCCAGGTGCTGCAAATCGACTGTTACCAGTCAAACGCTTATGTACTATTGTCGGACAGCTATATTTATCACATCGACTGGAGAGCGCAAAGCCTTTGCAAAGAAGTGCAGATTGTCCTGCCTCTCGGATGGAAACAACGAATGTACATAGACACCTTTTCCAGGCTTTGGCTTTATGTCCCCCATACCAAAGGAGTATGTTGTTATGACCCTAATGCCAAAGAATGGTTTTCTTTTCCCGGAGAAAAAGAAATTACCAACGAACTTATCACAGCCGTTATAGACGATGGAAAAGGGAATATATGGATTGGTACGGACAACAAGGGCATTTACATTAGTTATCATCAGGACGGAAAAGGATATGAGAGACTTAGCAAAGAAGTGGACAATCCATTTTCATTGCCCAACAATCATATCTGTTGTTTTTATAAAGACCATTCGGACATAATGTGGGTAGGTACAAGCAAATTGGGAGCCACCTTCACAAGTCTGCACAATGTCACATTTGAAACCTGCCGGTTGCCCCAGCAAGAAGATGTAAGTTGCCTTGTGGAAGACAAAGACGGAAATCTATGGCTGGGATTTGACGGGGAAGGACTGGCTTACTATGACAGGAAAAAAAACAACTATACTTTCATTTCGAAAAAACAGGATGCTATCCCTTCCGATATAATTGTATGTTCATATAAGGATTCAAAAGGACGGCTTTGGTTCGGCAGCTACGGCAACGGGGCGTTCTATGAGCAAAATGGAAAATTCAGCAAAGTGGCAACTACATATGAACAAAAATATTCTATCGATTATGTCCGCTGCATCACAGAAGACAAATATGGGAACATTTGGTTGGGAACCATCATGAACGGAATCTACTGTCTGGATAATACCGGAAATATAACGCCTTATACTATGGAAAAAACCGGAATGCTCACCAACAGTATCACCACATTCTCGTGTGCGGACGGAATCAATCTCTATATAGGAACCAGTAGCGGACTGTATTGCATGAACACTGAAACCAAAGAAATATCGCTCCTGGAAAACAACAATTCAGCTTCAAATTTATTTGAAGAAGTACACATCAACTGTATTTATCAGGATACAAGGGGGCTTTTATGGATTGGCACCCGGAAAGGTATGGATGTATATAACAAAAATACAAAAGAACGAATTCATTTGTCTACCAAAAACGGATTGTCTCATGATTATATACGGGCAATCACTGAAGATAAAGAAAAAAACATATGGGTTACTACCGACCATGGCGTGACAAACATCATAGCGACCAACTCACCGGAACCTTCGTCCAAATTTCTCTGTTATCCTTATTTTGAGGAAGACGGAATAGGAAATATGGCTTTTAACAATCATTCCATTACTTGTACTCAACAAGGTGAAATCCTGATGGGGGGCTCTGGGGGCTATCTGCGTATCAATCCACGTTTCATAAACTACCGTCATGAAAGCCATCCGGTTATATATACCAGTCTTTACCTCGCCAACCAGCGCATGGAAGTAGGCAGCAAAAACAGTAGCGGACGTATATTACTAAACAAAAATATCCAATTGCTGAATGAAATAACGATGGACTATTCCGACAGTAACTTTGCATTAGAGGTTTCTTCCATGGACTACAACTCCTTGCATAAATTACAATATGCTTATCGTCTGAACAAGGACGAAGAGTGGGTTAAACTGGAAGGAAACCGGATTTACTTTAATAAGCTTTCTCCCGGAACCTATCAATTGGAAGTAAAAGTATACGAGAATAATAACAGTTATAAGAACAGTAAAGCCAGTTGCCTTACGATACATGTCTTACCTCCTTTTTGGTTGTCCGTTCCGGCATATATAGGCTATACCCTACTTCTAGCAGGTGTTATCATTTTCTTCTTCCTGAAAATGAAACGTAAGCACATCCGCAACCTTAGCCAGCAAAAGCGTGAGATGGAGATAATCCAGCAACATGAGATGGATGAAGCCAAAATGCGCTTTTTCACGAATGTCAGTCATGATTTACGCACTCCTTTATCGTTGATAATCATTCCTTTAGAAAAATTGTTGTCTTCTAATCTGGAGAAAGGAGTAAAAGAAGAGCTGGAACTGATACACCGAAATTCGGAAACTCTTTTAAATGAAGTAAACCAATTGCTCGATTTCCGGAAATTAGACCAACAGAAAACGCAGTTAATGCTTTCCCACGGTAATCTTTCGGACTTCGTAAAAGAAGTATGCGGTTCCTTTATCCCACAAGCCGTCAAAAAAGGCATAAACATCCGTCTACACATAAACGAAACGAAAATGGATATGGATTTTGACCGTAACAAGATACAGCGTATCCTGCTTAACCTTTTATCCAATGCTGTAAAATACAATTACGAGAATGGAGAAGTCATCGTTGCACTGGACAAGATAACAGCCAATGGAACAGAGAACGCACAAATACAGGTTGCCGATACCGGTATCGGCATTAAAGATGAAAATAAAGATAAAATATTCGACCGTTTTTTTCAAGAACAACATTCTACCACTACCTATATAGGAAACGGTATCGGTCTACATATTGTGAAAGAGTATGTCACTATGCATCACGGGACAATCACGGTGGAAAACCATATTCCTCAAGGGACGATATTTACCATCACTCTTCCTGTCACCCACAATTATGCAGTCAATGATGAAAAACAAGACGAGGCTGAAATCCGGGAAAAAGCAGTTGATGAGGTGTCCGACACAACAGATACTCATAAAACTTCCCTATTAATAGTTGAAGACAATGACGATTTTCGTAACTTTCTTATCAACTGCCTTAAAGGCACTTATCAAGTATTTGACGCACCCAATGGAAAAGAGGCATTGGAAATACTTGCCCATCAATCCATACAGATTGTCATCAGCGATGTTATGATGCCCGAAATGGATGGAATGGAACTATGTCGTAAAATAAAGACAGACATCCGTTATTCTCATATCCCTGTAATTCTACTAACGGCACGCACAGCCGACGAACATGAATTAAGCGGATTAAAAGAAGGAGCGGACGATTACATTACTAAGCCATTCAATTTGGAAATACTTCTTCTGCGTATTCAAAAGATACTAAAATGGACGAAAAACAACCACGAGAAGTTCAAAACCATTGACATATCTCCGAGTGAAATAACCGTAAGTTCCCTGGACGAACAACTCATAGAAAAAGCGATCCGTGCAGTTGAAGAAAATATGGATAATTCCGAATTTTCTGTTGAAGAACTAAGTTCTTATGTAGGGATGAGCCGCGGACATCTTTATAAGAAACTAATAATGATTACCGGCAAATCTCCTCTTGAGTTTATACGAATACTACGTGTCAAACGCGGAAAACAACTGTTGGAGCAAAGTCAGCTGAATGTTTCCCAAATAGCTTATCAAATAGGACTTTCTCCCAAGCAGTTTGCAAAATATTTCAAGGAAGAGTTCGGATATGTGCCTTCCGAATACATAAAAAATAACAATACAAACTAAATACAAGTTTTACTCTTCCACTTTTTCTCTGCCTGATAGACTCCAAAAATAATGCAACCTGCTCCCAATAATGTAATCCACGTGATTTTTTCGTGGAGAATGATTACGGATGCCACCATTGTTACCAACGGATTGAGATAGATATAATTGGAGGCTCTAACGGTTCCCAACTGTTTCAATACCACATTCCAGAGGACATAACAAACCAAGGATGCCAAAACGGCCAAAAATAAGAGATTGGATAATACAACCGGTTTTAAAAGTACATCGAAATCCGGTTGCAGCGGATGAAGAAGAAAGGCGGGAAGTATGGTCAATACTCCATAAAAGAATATTTTGCGGGTGATAAATACAGTGGGGTAACGCCCTGTCATTTTCTTTATCACCAAACTATAAAATGCCCACGACAGGGCGGCAAGTAAAGTGAGCAAATCCCCTACCGGAGATAATTTGAGTACAAAACTACCGTTGAAGACCACCAGTCCCACCCCAATTAAAGCTAATATGGAACCATAAATCAAACCTTTGGTGGCTTTTTCACTCTTAT
>ERZ772854.864-NODE-864-length-33429-cov-22.150686_pt1 | contig 33429 bp, 29 predicted proteins | sample MGYA00580844_ERZ772854 | MGnify/ENA primary metagenome ERZ772854 (study PRJEB29015, sample SAMEA2737727) | human gut metagenome | biome: human gut; feature: human-associated habitat; material: faeces | place: China | collected 2012 ...
ACGGTTTTCTGGTGCTGAGCGATGTGGCAGAGTTCTGCTACAAGTGCACCGATGTCTACGACCCCACCAGTGAGGGCGGCATCCCCTACGACGACCCCACCGTCAATGTGCAGTGGCCGGACTGCGGCTGTGAGCACAAGACCAGCGCAAAGGACAAGCTGCACGAGCCCTTTGCCGCCCAGAAGTTCGAGTATTTTGAAAAGTGGTGATCGCCCGTGGCAAAACTCAAAGCAATGTGGAACGGCTTCTGGCGCTACCGCTATCTGCTGTGGAACCTTGTAAGCCGTGATTTCAAGCTGAAGTACCGCCGCAGCGTGCTGGGCGTGGTGTGGAGCGTTTTGAACCCGCTGCTGATGTGCCTTGTGTACTGGGCGGTGTTCAGCAGCCTGATGGATATGCGGGGCAGCGGCATCGACAACTTCCCGGTCTTCCTGATGTGCGGCCAGCTGCTCTTCAACTTCTTCAATGAGGCCACCTCCACCAGCATGAGCAGCGTCCTCGGCGCGGCCTCCCTGCTGAAAAAAGTCTATATCCCGAAATATGTCTTCCCACTGGAAAAGTGCTGTTTCGCCATGGTCAACTGCGTCTTCAGCTTTGTGGCGCTGGCGCTGGTCATGGTGTTCACCGGCAGCCCCATCCATGTCACGGTGTTTGAAGCCCTCTACCCGCTGGTGACCCTCTTCTTCTTCAGCCTCGGCGTGGGCCTCTTCCTCGCGGCGGCGACGGTGTTCTTCCGGGACATCATGCACATCTGGAGCGTCTTTATCACGGCGCTGCTCTATTTCTCCGCCATCTTCTACGACCCCACCCAGATGACCTTTTCCATCGGCGGCTTCAACATGCAGCAGATCATCAAGCTGAACCCGATGTATTGGTATATCACGGGCTTCCGCCGCACCCTGATGTGGGGCATCCCGCTGGACATCAACATGTTCCTCGTCTGCGGCCTCTGCGCCCTTATCTCGATGCTGGTAGGCGTCCAGATGTTCCGCAAGACACAGGACCGCTTCGTGCTGCATATATAAGAAGGAGGAGAGAACGATGGAACCTATCATCAAAGTGGACAATGTGTCCATGTGCTTCAACCTCTCCACCGAAAAGCACGAGAGCCTGAAGGAATACCTCCTTGCCATGGTGCAGGGACGCTTGCAGTACGACGAGTTCTACGCCCTCAGGGACGTGAGCCTCGACATCATGCCCGGCGATTTTTACGGCCTTGTGGGCCTGAACGGCTCGGGCAAATCCACCCTGCTCAAGACCATTGCGGGCGTGTACAAGCCCAGCAAGGGCAAAGTGACCGTCAACGGCACCATCGCCCCCCTCATCGAGCTGGGTGCGGGCTTCGACATGGACTTGACCGCCCGGGAGAACATCTACCTCAACGGTACGGTTCTGGGCTTCTCGCCCAAGTATCTGGACGAGAAGTTCGACGAGATCGTGGAGTTCAGCGAGCTGCAGAACTTCCTCGATGTGCCGCTGAAAAACTACTCCTCCGGCATGGTGGCCCGTATCGGCTTTGCCATTGCCACCATCACCAAGCCTGACATCCTCATCGCCGACGAGGTGCTGGCGGTGGGCGACTTCCTCTTCCAGCAGAAGTGCGAAAAGCGGATGAAGGAGCTGATGGCCGGCGGCACCACGGTGATCCTGGTGTCCCACTCCATCGAGCAGATCGAGCGCATGTGCAGCAAGGTGGCATGGCTGAGCCACGGCCACCTCAAGATGAACGGCGACACCGAGACTGTCTGCAACGCCTACAAGGCTGTGCAGCGGGGCGAGGCATAAGGACTGGATATGAATGTACGACTCAAACGCGCCAAAGAGCTGATGGGCTATGCCATCCAGCTCACGAAAGACGAGGGCCTGCCCACGATGGTAAAGCGGGGCGCGGGCTTTGTCCGCCGCCGTTTCTTCGGCAAGCGGGCGCGCTATCTGCCCGGCAAAAAGGTGCTGGAAGCTCAGGCCGCCGAAATGGTCGGCAAGACCGCTGAGAACTGCGGCCTGCCCACCATCTCCATCCTGACCCCGCTGTATAATACGCCCGAAAATTACCTGCGGGAATTTCTAGGCTCCTTTGTGAACCAGACCGCCCCCAATGGTCAGCTCTGCCTCGTGGACGCTTCCGACGACGCCCACCCCGAGGTGGAGCGTGTCGTAAGGGAATATCAGCAGAAAAATCAACGAATCGTATACAAAAAGGTCGAAAATAAGGGCATCGCCGCCAACACCAACGCCGCCGAGACGCTGGCGACGGGCGAATATCTCGCCCTCGCCGACCACGACGATGTGCTGGCCCCCCACGCCATGTACGCGATGGGTAAGGCTGTCTTGCAGCTCCGCGAAAAGGGTGAGCCGGACGGTTTCCTCTACAGTGACGAGGCGCTCTTCACCAAGGACATCAAAAAGCCGATGGTGGGACACTTCAAGCCCGATTATGCCCCGGATTATCTGCTCTGCTGCAACTACATCTGTCATCTGGCAGTCTTCAAGCGGGCGCTGTATGAGCAGCTGGGCGGCGAACGCCCCGAGTGCGACGGCAGTCAGGACCACGACCTCTTCCTCCGGCTCATCGAACAGACCGGCGGGGCGGCTCATCTGCCACAGGTGCTCTACTACTGGCGGGTCCATGCGGGTTCGACCTCGGGCGGCACCGATGCCAAGCCCTATGTGGCGGCGGCGGCGAAAAAGGCGCTGACGGACCATCTAAGCCGCACCGGGCGCACCGGCACGGTGGAGGACGGGCTTTTTCCCAGCACCTACCGGGTCAAGTGGGACATCGAGGGCGACCCAAAGGTGAGCATCCTCATCCCCAACAAAGACCACACTGACGACCTCGAGAAGTGCCTGTACAGCATCTGGTCAAAGACCGAGTGGGACAACTTCGAGGTCATCGTCATCGAGAACAACTCCACCGACCCGGCCACCTTTGCCTATTATAAGGATGCTGAGAAGCGGTACGAGGGCCTGAAAGTGGTCACCTGGCCGGAAAAGGGCTTCAACTTCTCAGCCATCAACAACTTCGGACGGAAGGCGGCGCAGGGCGAGTACCTGCTGCTGCTGAACAACGACGTGGAGGTGCGGAACGGCGACTGGCTCACCGAGCTGCTGCGGCAGTGCGCCCACCCCGGCGGTGCGGCCATCTGCGGCGCGATGCTCTACTATCCCGACGAGACGCTCCAGCATGCGGGCGTCGTCACGGGTCTGGGCGGCTACGCGGGCCACAGCCATAAGTACAAGAAGGCGGGCGGCAGCGGCTATCTGTTCCGCGCCGCTACCGTGCAGGACTTCTCCGCCGTCACGGGTGCCTGCCTGCTGGTCAGGACCAGCGTGTGGGACGAGGTGAAGGGTCTGGACGAGAAGTTTGCCGTGGCCTTCAACGATGTGGACTTCTGCCTCCGGGTGCGGGACAAGGGCTATCGCATCGTGTGGACGCCCTACGCCCAGCTGACCCATTACGAGAGCAAGAGCCGCGGCGGCGACGAGAAAGACCCCGTCAAGGCAGCGCGCTTTGCCGCCGAGCAGCAGCGGCTGTATGACATCCACGGCAAGGCGGATATTCTGGACGACCCCTATTATAACCCCAGCCTGACCCGCGACCGGGAGGATTTCTCGGAGAGCGGCGATTTGCGGAACCTCAAAGAGGGAAAAGTGACAGTGAGGTGGCGAAACGCATGAACATCAAAGGCCATTTTGAGACCATCACCCGGCACAAGCTGCTGGTGATGAAATACTGCTTTGCCTGCGGGCTCTACGAGCAGGGCCTTGCCCACGATTTGAGCAAGTACAGCCCCACCGAGTTCATCCCGGGCTGCATCTACTATCAGGGCGACCACAGCCCCAATGAGGCGGAGCGGGAAGCCAGGGGCTACACCTCGGCATGGCTCCACCACAAGGGCCGCAACAAGCATCACCTCGAATACTGGATCGACTACAGCACCACCAAGGCGGGGCTGACCGGTATGAAGATCCCGCTGCGGTACGTCTGCGAGATGGTCTGCGACCGTGTGGCCGCCAGCCAGATCTATCTGGGCGGCAAGTACACCGACGCCTCCCCCTGGGAGTACTACGAGCACAGCAAAGACCACTATCTGCTCCACCCCGAGACGAGAGCGCTGCTGGAAAAGCTGCTCAAAATGGTGCGGGACATCGGGCAGGAGCGGACCTTCGCGTACATGAAGTTCCTGCTGGGCTGCGAAAAGGATTATTGATGGAATGAAAAATGGCGGCTGGGATATAACGGACTGGAACAACATGGATCTGCTGCCCACCCCGGCCTTCAAGCTGCTGAAGAGCGCCGACGTGACGATGGTGGACATCTCCTTCACCAACGAGGGCGGCGTAGTGCTCCTGCCGTACTAAGATGAGATAAAACGAGAAAGCCCCCGGATGCGGTGCCGCATCCGGGGGCTTCTGTCGTCGGAGAAAAATCAGTCTTCGCTGTTGTCGATCTGGATATAGCGGGGGCCGTGCTTGTCCACAAAGAGCAGCACGCCGGTCAGCGTGACAGCCAGACAGGTCAAAACAGCGAGCATTACTTTCAGAAATTTCATGGTAGACCCTCCTTGACGGCTCAGACCGCACGGCGCGGGATGCGCCTGCGTGTTCGTTTGGCTGTAGTATAACATATTCTTCCCGGAAAGGCAAACGACCGGACTTTGGGAAAAGTTGTGCGATACTAACGAAAAAATGGGAGGTTAGTCACAGCTAATCGTTAAAAACAGCTAAGAAATTCAAAGAATTTGCATCATTTTGGCCTTGTTGTCGTTGACTTCCCACCGCAAAATGATACAATAAACATGTTAAGCAGCAACTGTCCCTGTACCAGTGCGCCTGCATGGGCGTGGGGACAGCAATTCAAGCAGAATGGGGGATTTAATTCCATGTTGAACAAGCTGAAACGTGCGGCGCTTGGCGCGCATACGCCGCATGACAAGGCAACTGCTGCAAGCAAACCGGTCCCGATGCCTCTGCCCGCGCAGGTACGCATCCTGATGAGTCAGCATATCGGCGCTCCCGCCAAGGCTTTGGTGAAGAAGGGCGACGAGGTGTTCGTCGGTACCAAGATCGGTGAAGCTGGCGGCTTTGTGTCTGCAAATATCCACTCCAGCGTCTCGGGCACTGTGGCGGCTGTGGAGCCGTTCCGTCTGTCCAATGGCCGGATGTGCGACTCTGTGGTCATCAAGACCGATGGCAAGCAGGCCGTAGACCCCGCCGTGAAGGCACCTGAAGTGACCGATAAGGCCAGCTTCCTCGCCGCCGTGCGTGAGAGCGGTCTGGTGGGTCTGGGCGGCGCAGGCTTCCCGACTGACGTCAAGCTGCAGCCCAAGGACCCCGTGGATACCCTGCTCATCAACGCCTCCGAGTGTGAAGTCTGGCTGACCAGCGACACGCAGGAGATGCTGAACTGCGCAGACGACATCGTCCGCGGCATCGAGGCTGTGCTGAAGTACACCGGCATCCCGAAGTGTGTCATCGGCATCGAGAACAACAAGCCCGAGTGCATCGACCTGCTGTGCCAGAAGACGAAGGACAAGCCTGCCATTGAGGTGAAGCCCCTGCCCAGCGTCTACGGCACCGGCGCAGAGCTCATCCTCATTGAGAAGTGCCTGGGCCGCGAGGTCCCGCACGGCGGCCTGCCCGCCGCTGCCGGCGCCATCGTCATGAACGTGACCAGCGTGTCCAGCCTCGGCAAGTATCTGGCTACCGGTATGCCGGTGGTCAGCCGCGTCATTACCGTGGACGGCGATGCCTGCGAGAAGCCCCAGAACCTCATCGTCCCCGTGGGTACTTCCTACGAGGATGTCCTGAACACTGCCGGCCTCAAGGGCGGCGTCACTCTGGGCAAGGTCGTGGCCGGCGGCGCTATGATGGGGCCCGCTGTGCGTGACCTGAGCTACCCCACCACCAAGACCACTTCCGGCCTTATCATGCTGAGCGAAGCGACCGCACAGCCCCCGCAGGTCAACCCCTGCATCCGCTGCGGCCGCTGCGTCGAGTACTGCCCCATGGGTCTGGAGCCCGTGGAGGTCAATCAGGCTTACGCTGCCCGCGACGTCCAGGAGCTGGGCAAGCTGCACGTTGACTACTGCTTCAACTGCGGCTCCTGCACCTTCGTCTGCCCGGCCAAGCGTCCCTGCACCCAGATGATGGGTCTGGCCAAGGCATTCTATCTCGGTGAAATCAAAAAAGGAGGCAATAAGTAATGGATACGAAGCTTATTGTTTCGGCCTCCCCGCACCTGCGCTCTGAGGAGACGACCGCCGGCCTGATGGCCAACGTGATCGTGGCCCTGACCCCGTGCGTCGTGGCCTCTGCCATTATCTTTGGTCTGCGTGCTCTGCTGGTCACCGCAGTGTCCGTCGTGGCCTGCGTGGCTTTCGAGTGGCTGTACTGCAAGCTGCTGAAGAAAGCAAACCCCATCAGCGATCTGTCCGCCGTCGTCACCGGCATCATCCTTGCCATGAACGTGCCTGTGGGTATGCCCATCGGTGAGCTGCTCATCGGCGACTTCGTGGCCATCATCGTGGTCAAGCAGCTGTTCGGCGGCATCGGCATGAACTTCGCGAACCCCGCTCTGGTGGGCCGTATCGTGCTGTTCGTCAGCTTTGCCGGCGCTATGAACAACTGGGTGTTCCCGGATGCAGCGGTCGATCAGCTGTCCTCCGCTACTCCTCTGGCTGTGGCTGACCCCAACAAACTGAGCCTGCTGGACCTCTTCATGGGCGTCCACGGCGGCGTTCTGGGCGAGACCTGCGCTCTGGCCATCGTGCTGGGCCTGATCTACCTCGTGGTCACCAAGACCATCAGCATCGCCATCCCTGCCGCTTACGTTGGCAGCATGTTCGTGTTCTACCTCATCGCCACCCACAGCGTCCACGCTGCACTGGTGGCTGTGCTGAGCGGCGGCCTGCTGTTCGGCGCTGTGTTCATGGCCACCGACTACGTCACCAGCCCCTTCACCCTGAAGGGCAAGCTGGTCTACGGCGTGGCTCTGGGCGTCGTCACCTTTGCTATCCGTTACTGGGGCAGCTACACCGAGGGCGTGTCCTTCGCACTGCTGTTCATGAACCTGTGGGTCCCGTACATCAATGACTTGACCCGCCAGACGCCGTATGGCTATGTCAAACCTGCTAAGAAGGAGGCTGCTGGCAAATGAATAAGTCTACTTGGGAAAGCACGGTAAAGCCGGTAGTCGTGCTGAGCGTCATCGCACTGGTGGTCAGCTTCCTGCTGGCCCTGGTCAACTCCTTTACTGCGCCTATCATCGAAGAAAACCAGAAGGCCGCCACTCTGGCAGCCTATGTGGACGTCATGCCCACCGTTTCTGACGCCAAGACGCTGGAAGAAGTGACCGGTTTCACCACCGAGAACGTCACCGGCGTCGTCAAGGCCGAGGATGGCAGCATCGCCATCAAGGCTGAGGAGAAGGGCTTCGACGGCGGCATCCTCACCGTCATCATGGGCTACGACACCAACGGCACCGTCACCGGCATCTGGGTGGACGCTTCCACTCAGACCAAGGGAATCGGCTCCAATGTCGCAAGCGACACCTTCCTTGCCCAGTTCAACGGCATGGACGGCACCCAGAATATCGCCATCGGTCAGGGCGGTTTTGACGCATACAGCGGCGCGACCATTTCCTCTAAGGCACTGTTCGCCGCCATCAACGACTGCGTCAACTGCTACAACGAGCTGGCATAAAGGAGGTTGGTAAGAAATGGCATCTGAAAACAAGTCCAAGGTAAGCATCCTTACCAACGGCATCATCAAAGAGAACCCCGTTCTGCGTCTGGTCCTGGGCACCTGCTCCTGCCTGGCAGTTACCACGGCAGTCTCCAGCGCACTGGGCATGGGCGCAGCCTTCACCTTCGTGCTGGTCTGCTCCAACATCCTGATCTCGCTGCTGCGCAACGTGATCCCCGCAAAGGTCCATCTGCCCTGCTACATCGTCATCATCGCAGGCTTCGTCACCATCGTCCAGATGGTCATGCACGCCTACATGGACAGCCTGTACACCGCACTGGGCGTCTTCCTGCCCCTGATCGTCGTCAACTGCATCATCCTTGGCCGTGCCGAGATGTTCGCCTGCAAGAACAACGTGGTCGATTCTGCACTGGACGGCGTCGGCATGGGCATCGGCTACACCCTCACCGTCGTGCTGATGGCTACCATCCGCGAGGTGCTGGGCAGCGGCACTTGGCTGGGCTTCCAGGTCCTGCCCGACAGCATCGCCCGCATCAGCATCATGACTCAGGCTCCCGGCGCATTCTTCTGCTACGGCGTCCTGATGGCCGGCTGTGTCTGGCTGGAAGGCAAGCTGGATGCGCGCATCGAGCGCAAGAGCTGCTGCGACATCGACAATCTGAAGAAGGAGGGCTAATAAGATGCTCGTCAAACTCGCTGCTATCTTCTTCAGCATGATCCTTGTCAACAACTACGTGCTGGTGAAGTTCTATGGCATCTGCCCGTTCCTGGGCGTTTCCAAGAAGCTTGACTCCGCTGTGGGTATGTCCGGCGCTGTCATCTTCGTCATGTTCATGGCTACGGCTGTGACCTTCCCGCTGCAGATCTTTGTTCTGAACCCCGCCGGTCTGAGCTATCTGCAGACCATCGTGTTCATTCTGGTCATTGCAGTTCTGGTGCAGTTCATCGAGATCTTCCTGAAGAAGTATGTCGTTGCGCTGTACAACTCTCTGGGCGTCTACCTGCCCCTGATCACCACCAACTGCTGCGTTCTGGCTGTCACCATTCTGGTCGTCGATGACTACGGCGCAGACGTCGAGGCTCTGGGCTTCGGCGCTGCCTACATCGAGGCTCTGGTCTGTGCCATCGGCGCAGGCGTCGGCTTCATGCTGGCTATGGTCATGTTCAGCGGCGTGCGCAAGCGCGTGGAGGCCTGTGATCCCCCGGCTCCCTTCAAGGGCCTGCCCATCACTCTGCTGGCCGCAGCGATCACCAGCCTGTCCTTCATGGGCTTTGGCGGCATCGTTGAGAATCTGTTTAACGTGACGCTGTAAAGGAGGAACAGGATTATGAATATCGCATCTGCTGTTATCCTCTGCACCATCGTCGGTGCTGTCGGCGCAATCATTCTGGTCGCCGCTGCCAAGTTCATGGCAGTTGAGGAAGACCCCCGTATCGAAGAAGTTGCCAGCTGTCTGGCCGGCGCAAACTGCGGCGGCTGCGGCTACGCAGGCTGTGCCGACTACGCAAAGGCTGTCGTCATGGACGGCGTGCCTTGCGACAAGTGCGCTCCCGGCGGCCCCAAGGCTGCTGCTGCCATTGCCAAGATCATGGGCGGCGAGGCAAGCGCCGTAGAGAAGAAGGCTGTTGTGCAGTGTCAGGGCAGCTCCGAGCACTGCAAGCCCGCCTACGACTACAAGGGCATCCAGACCTGCGCCGCTGCTGCTACCCTGTACGGCGGCCCCAAGACCTGCTCCTTCGCCTGCATCGGTCTGGGCGACTGCACCAAGGTCTGTAAGTTCGACGCCATCCACATCGTGGACGGTGTTGCCAAGGTGGACAAGGACAAGTGTACCGGCTGTGGTGCCTGCGCCAACATCTGCCCCAAGCAGGTGATCATGATCGACGCCGGCGGCCCCCGCAAGCCCGTCGTTATGTGCTCCAACAAGGATAAGGGCGCTGTCGCCAACAAGCTCTGCACCACCAGCTGCATCGCCTGCGGTATGTGTGAGCGCACCTGTAAGTTCGACGCCATCCATGTCGTTGACGGCGTGGCCCGTGTGGATTACGACAAGTGCAAGGGCTGCGGTATGTGCGCCCAGAAGTGTCCGAAGAAGATCATCCTCTTCCCCCTGAAGGACGATCCGTATCCCCCGAAGCCCGTGGTGAAACCTGCTGCTCCCGCAGCTCCCGCTGCAAAGCCGGAGGCTAAGGCCGAAGAAGCAAAGCCCGAGACCAAGGCTGAATAAGCGCTGACCTCAAAGAGGGCCGGACAGCTGTCCGGCCCTCTTTTTGCGTAGAAGAGTTGCCAAAAGGTCAGGTTCTCCTTCGTCCAACCTCTCAGTCTCGTCGCAAGCTCCTCGACAGCTCCCCTTGTAGGGGAGCCTTTGGCACGCCGCAGGCGTGACGGAGAGGTTGAAACTCCGGCAGCAGGAAGCTATAATGGGATAGGATACAACGCGCTTACGGCAAGGCGCGGACGGAAAAGGAAAAACGGAAAGAGGAATCGTATGGAACAAAAGAACACCCGCCTGCGGAACGTGGGCTTCATCACCTTCTTTTTCAGCGGCATCTGCGCCATTTCCAGCGGCGTGGTGGTCAGCCTATTGCAGGAGCAGTATGGCTTCGCCTACGGCATGACCGGAACCCTGCTGTCTCTCATGAGTATCGGCAACCTGCTGGCAGGCTTTCTCATCGCCATGCTGCCCGGCAAGCTGGGCATGAAGCCCAGCATCCTGCTGCTGACCATCGGCTATGCGCTGGGCTACGCCATGATGGGCCTCAGCGGCGCAGTGGCTGTGCTGGCGCTGGGCTTCTTCCTCGTGGGCATCGCCAAGGGCAGTGTTATCAACACCTGCACCATCCTCGTCAGCGACAACTCCGCTGACCGCACCCGGGGCATGAACCTGATGCACAGCTGCTATGCCTGCGGCGCACTGCTCTGCCCCTTTTTCATCGCGGCGGCAGGCAAGGTGAGCGGCTCCTTCGCCGTGCTGGTGCTGGCCGTGCTGGGTCTGCTGCTCTGGCTGGTGTATATGGGGACTCCCTTTGCGGGCAAGGGCGCGGGCAAGAAGGAAGTCACTGATTGGAGCTTCCTCAGATCCACCCGCTTCTGGCTGTTGACCGGCCTGCTCTTCTGCCAGAACGCCGCTGAGCAGAGCGTCACCGGCTGGATGGTCACTTACTTCAAGGGCAGCGGCATCATCGCAGGCGCACTGGCGGCGTATACCGTCACCGTTATGTGGGGCGCGACCCTCGTGGCACGTCTGCTCATCGCCTTCGTGTTCCCCTTCAAGCAGCCCCGCAAGGCCATGGTGGTCATGGGCGTGAGCTGCACCATCTTCTACATCCTGCTGGTGCAGGCCCGCAGTCAGGGCGCGGCCATCGTGCTGCTGTTCGCCTTTGCCTTTGCGATGGCGGGCATGAACCCCACCGCTGTGGCCAGCGCAGGCCGTATGACCAGCGTGACCAGCATGGGCATCATGCTGCCGGTGGCGGCCAGCGGCGCGATCCTGATGCCCTGGGTCATCGGCGTCGTGGCCGAAAGCGCCGGTCTTGCCGCCGGTATGATGACCAACATCGTTCCCTGCGTGGGTCTGGTCATCTTTGCGATTCTGGTTGCACGTTTGCCGGAAGAATAAAAATAAGAAGTGCAGCTGTATCAGCTCCCTACTGAGGGAGGTTATCTGATACAGTTGCACTTTTTTGACGCTGATAAGTTAAAAATCGAACTGTATCAGCTGATACAGTTCGGGGGGTGCTTGATACAGTTGGAAGTGTATCAGAAGGCCGAAGTGTATCAAGTAGATACACTTCGAAAAAGATACATAGATAAATCAAATAATTGGAACTGTATCACTTATTCTCCCGCAGTAGTGCCGATGCCTCTCGCCTTTGCGCTGAACTCACAGCCGCAGTAATCCTGACGGTAAAGGCCGTATTCCTCTGAAAGCTGTAACGAGCGCAGATAGCCGTTCTGCTTCTTGAAGTCGGAGGGCAGGTGCTTCACGCCGAACTCCTGCTCCAGCTCCTGCCCGATGGCATTGATGCGCTTGGCGTCCTTGTGGGGGCTGATGGAGAGGGTCGTGGTGAACCAGTCGAAGCCGTGCTCGGCGGCATACTGGGCCGCACGGCGCATCCGCAGCCGATAGCAGACCGTGCAGCGACTGCCGCGCTCCGGCTCGTTCTCGAGGCCCGCGACAGCGGAGTAGAACTCCTGCGGGTCGTACCGGTCTTCCACCACTGTTACCCCCAGCGGGTGGGCGGCGGCGACGAAGCGCTCCAGCTCTTCGCCCCGGCGGTGGTATTCTTCGGCGGGCCATGTATTGGGGTTGTAGTAGAGCACGGTGATGTCGAAATACCGGCACAGCCGCTCCAGCACGGCGCTGGAACAGGGGCCGCAGCAGGCATGGAGCAGCAGCCGGGGGCGGGTGTCGCCCAGAGTTTTCAACACTTCGTCCATCTGCTGTGAAAAATTGAGTTGGTTTGACATAAGAAAAGTCCTTTGCTATACTAAAATGAACCTATAAAAGGGCAGGCTGCCCTTCATACAACCTCTCAGTCTCGCTGTCGCTCGACAGCTCCCCTTGTAGGGGAGCCTCTGGCGAAGAGGGAAAGCTTTACGGAATGCCAAAGCCTCCCCTCGTTAGGAGCAACAACGACGACCGCCGCCAGCGGCGGAAACAGGGAGTCGCTGTTGGGGCCGCGGCCAGCAGGATGCAAGCGACAGCGCAGCAGACGCTGGGAGCCGCAACCCGGCCTTGTCTGCGAAGCAGACTGAGAGGTTGTACAGAGCAGAGCCTTTGTTTGTAAATGCATCGTTTTATTGGAAAGGAAGGAATCTCTCATGGCTGATAATACGTTCAATTTTGACTTAGACGCACCCGCTGTTCCCACCCTGACCCTCGACCCGGTGGAAGCACCTGCCGCCGAGGAAAAGCAGCCCGAACCCGCTGCGGCCCCCGAGGCCGAACAGGTCAAGCTCAGCCCCGAGGAGCAGGCGATGGTGGACGCCTTCGCTCAGAAGATCGACATCACCAACAGCCAGCAGGTGCTGCAGTACGGCTCCGCCTGCCAGAAGAAGATCGGTGACTTCTCCGAGGCGGCACTTTCCAAAGTGTCCACCAAAGACCTTGGCGAGGTGGGCGGCATGATCACCGACCTTATCGGGGAGCTGAAGAACTTTGACGCCGCCGAAGAGGAAAAGGGCATCCTCGGCTTCTTCAAGAAAAAGGGCAACCAGCTCGACAACATGAAGACCAAGTACAGCAAAGCGGAAACGAACGTCGAGACCATCCAGTCCGCCCTCGAAAAGCATCAGGTGCAGCTGCTCAAGGATATTGCGATGCTGGACAAGATGTACGAGCTGAACATGGCCTATTTCAAAGAGCTGAGCATGTATATCCTCGCGGGCAAGAAGAAGCTGGCCGACTTCCGCGCCCACGAGCTGCAGCAGGCGATGGACAAGGCAAAGGCTTCCGGCCTGCCTGAGGACGCACAGGCCGCACGCGATCTGGCCGACCAGTGCGAGCGCTTTGAGAAAAAGCTCTACGACCTTGAGCTGACCCGCACCATCAGCCTGCAGATGGGTCCTCAGATCCGGCTTTTGCAGAACAATAACTCCATGATGGCCGAGAAGATACAGTCCACCATCGTCAACACCATCCCCCTGTGGAAGAACCAGATGGTGCTGGCACTGGGTCTGGCCCACAGCCAGCAGGCCATGCAGGCCGAACGTGCCGTCACCGACATGACCAACGAGCTGCTGAAAAAGAACGCCGACGCCCTCAAAATGGGTACCATTGAGACGGCCAAGGAGTCTCAGCGCGGTGTCGTAGACATCGAGACCCTGCAGCAGACCAACAAGAGCCTCATCGAGACGCTGGACGAGCTGAACAAGATACAGAGCGAGGGCCGTGCAAAGCGTGCCGCTGCCGAGCAGGAGCTCACCCGCATCGAAGACGAGCTGAAACAGAAGATGATGGAGATCCGGAGCTGAAATGGCAAACGCAGATTTTTCCAGACAACAGAATCGACCCACCGGCGGCTTTGACGCTTCCAGCTATCGCGCCGCAGCGCCCGCCGAGGAGGAAGTGCGGCTGACGCCCTTCCAGCAGAAGCTGGCAAGCCTCGAAAAGGCCCTGCCTGCCGCGCTGAGCAAGCAGGCCGTGGCCGTGGCGCTTTGCATCGTGGTGATGCTGGGGTGCTTTGTCGGCTTTGGCGGAGCGAAGCTCCGGGCAAAGTACGACACGGTGAAGAACGGGTTCACCACTGACGTGGCCGCAGACAGCGGCTATACCCTGAATGAGGAGTTGACCACACGGCTCAACACGGCCGCCAACATCATCACCACCGCGTCCAACACACTGGGTGCAGACAGCACCGAAGTGCAGACGGCGCAGGCTGCGCTGGACTCTTTTTCCGCCTGCCTCGGAGCGGTGCAGTCCGATGGCAAGATTCACACACCGGACTCTCTGAGTGTTTACACCGGCGGCAGGATGCATATGCTCTACCAGTCGAACGAGACGCTTGGCGCAGCCATCGGCCAGCTCTACGCCAAATTGCAGGAGCAGGCCGCAGACCCCATGAAGATGGGCGCAGTGCAGGGGCAGTACAGCCAGTTCAACAGTGCGCAGACCATCATCAGCAACCTGCATTATAACGATGCAGTCCAGAGCTACCAAAAAGACGTCGGCGGCTTCCCGGCCAGCGTGCTGGGTAAGCTGTTCGGCATACAGGAGGTGGAACTTTTCGCATGAAGACGATGAAAACACTTTCCCGCCGCATTGCGGCACTGCTTCTTGTCGTGACTGTCGGCATCACGGCGCTGGCCCCGGCGGCTTCGGCTGCCAACATCCAGCTGCCCAGCCTGCCGAAAGATCAATGCGTGGTGGACGACGCCGGTGTGCTGAGCGACAGCACCACCTCAGAGCTCGAGACCCTCAACGCACAGCTCTCTTCCAGCTGCGACGGCGCACAGATCGGCGTGCTGACCGTGGACTACACCGGCAGCGCCACCACCGAGGACTACGCCACTGAAGCCTTCAACACCTGGGGCATCGGCAGTTCCAGCAAGAATAACGGCGTACTCATCCTGCTGGCGATGCAGTCGGACCAGTACGCCGACGGCGACTACTATCTGACCTACGGCGACGGCTTCCGCAGCACCATGCTGGCCGACCAGGCAAGCTCCCTCGTGCAGACCATGGAGGACGATTTCGCCGCCAAGAAGTACGACGCCGCCGTCCTCACCTGCGCCACCAATGTGGCCAATACCATCGCAGAGGTGTATGGGGTCACTCTGAGCGGCGGGACCATCTATTCCGACGGCTCTGACACCCAGACCACCCGGCCCTCTGTCGAGCCTGTCCCGCCCCAGAAGCACTACTCCATCTGGGAAAACTTTATCGGCGGCATTTTCTCCATGCTTGCTTATATCATCCTGTTTATCGCAGTTTTCTTTATCTTTATCACCCCTCTCGGCCACTCCTTCGGCTGGTTCTGGGGGCCGTTCGGCTGGTTCGGCGCACGGCGTCGGCACAGAGGCCCGCGCCCTCCCCGCGGCCCTTACGATGACTTCGGCCCCGGCGGCGGCTTCTACGGCGGCCCTCGCGGACCTCGTCCTCCCCGCGGCGGCGGATTCGGTGGAAGCGGCTTTGGCGGCATGGGCGGCGGCTCCGGTTTTGGCGGAGCCGGGCGCGGCGGCGGCAGCTTTGGCGGCATGGGCGGCGGCAGCAGCCACGGCGGCGGAGCTGGCCGCGGACGCTGAACATTTTTTGACCTTAGAGCGAACCACCAGCGCGGCAGATGCGATCTCGTATCATATCTGCCGCGCTGGTGTTATTTTTTGCCTTTTCCTTCTCCGCCCTTCCATCCCTACGAAACCATGCCCTTCGAGATTTTATGCAAAATAACTGATATATTTCAATACATTCTTAAAAAAACTAGGATTTTTTATTTTCTGTTGAAATTTTGTAAAATCTTTACTATACTTTAGCCATCTTACGGAGCGCACCGCCTGCGAAGGGATGCGTCCTTCAACCCGCACGAAGTGTAAGGAGTATCGTATCATGAAAAAAATCACTCGTCGTCAGTTTCTCACCTCTGCCGGTGCGCCCTCTGCCGCACTGCTCCTTTCCAGCCTGCCTCATGCAGCAGCCGCAGACGAGAATTGCCTGCGCAAGGTCACTCCTGCTGCCACCAACTCCAACGACCTGTCCTGGGATATGGCCGAGGAGATCCTGACCCACATTTCTGACCCCGTATTCCCTGCCTACACGGTCAATGTTCTGGACTACGGCGCCGTCCCCAACGACGGCAAACTGGACACCGCAGCCATCCAGCGCGCCATCGACGAGACCAGTGCCCACGGCGGCGGCACGGTCGTCATCCCTTCCGGTGTGTATGACGTCGGTGCCATCACCCTCAAAAGCAACGTCAACCTGCATCTGGAAAGCAAGGACACCGTCCTGCGCTTCACCCGGGACATCACCCCGGCCAACTACCCGCTGGTGTTCGCCCACTACGAAGGCTCCAAGCTGTACAACTGGAGTCCGCTGATCTACGCTTATCAGCAGGAGAACATCGCTCTGACCGGAAAGGGCACCCTCGATGGTCAGGCCGATAAGAACAACTGGTGGAACTGGTCCCGCACCGTCAACCCGGATGGCAGCGTCACCAAGCCCAGCAGCGCCGATGCCAAGCTGCTGCGCAAGATGACCGACAACGGCACCCCCGCAGAGGAGCGTATCTTCGGCGAAGGCCACTATCTGCGCCCCAACTTCTACCAGCCCATCGAATGTACCAATGTCCTGGTCGAGGGCGTCACCATCGCCAACTCTCCCATGTGGGAGCTGAATCCCGTCCTCTGCACCAACTTCACCGCCCGCGGCGTCACCATCGACACCCACGGCTACAACAACGACGGCTGTGACCCCGAAAACTGCAACTACGTCCTGATCGAGAACTGCTTCTTCAACACCGGCGACGACTGCATCGCCGTCAAGGCCGGCCGCAACCGCGATGGCCGTGAGCTGGGCGAAGCTGGTTATCCCACCCAGAACCTCATCATCCGCAACAACACCTTCGCAGACGGCCACGGCGGCATCGCCTGCGGCAGTGAGATGAGCGGCGGCATCAAGAACCTGTTCGCAGACAACAACACCTTCGACAGCCCCACTCTGAACTACGCCCTGCGCTTCAAGACCAATGCAGAGCGCGGCGGCGCTGTGGAGAACATCTATCTGCGCAACTCCAAGGTCAAATCTGTCGGCAACGCCGTCGTCCATGCCACCATGCTGTACGATGTGGGCCGTGACGGTTCCTATCTGCCTCAGTTCAAAAACATCACCATCGAGAACCTGACCAGCAGCGGCGGCGAGTACGGCATCTTCATGGAGGCCTTTGAGGAAGTTCCCATCACCGGTCTGGTGTTCCGCAATGTGAACATCTCCAACGTCGGCACCGACATCCGCGCTCTGAACTGGGAAGCCCCCGTCATGGAGAACGTGACCATCAACGGCAAGACCTACCCCCGCCCCGTGGAAACCAAGATCCTCGGCGTTCCTGTCCCGGGCCAGCGCATTGAGGGCAGCTCCACCCTGCTGGGCGGCGAAGATACCGACCTGAGCAGCAAGTGGCTGATCTCGGACAGCGCCGACGGCGATTACCATTTCTTCCGCATCCGCCGCAGCTATGCTGTTCCCTCTTATCTGGCCGGAAAGTACATCAAGTTCGTCTCCACCGACCGGAGCGGCAATCAGGACACCAGCATCCCCTACAAGGTGCTGCGGAGCGCCGAGATCGCCGGTACCACCAATGATGCCGAGCTGCTGCGTGCCGCCTCCAAGGGTTACATCGACGAGAACGACGCACTCGACCTGAACCGTCCCATCACCAAGCGCGAGTGCGCCAAGATGCTGGGCAAGCTGTGGAATCTGACCGCTCCGTCTGCACCGGTCACGATCTCCGACGTCCCCGCAAGCGACCCGGATTACGGCGTCATCGCCGCTGTGGTCGAAGCCGGCATGATCGAGCTGAAAGACCCCACCAGCGCCATCGCACAGGGCACTCTGTACAACGCCGGTGTCACCAGCTCTGAAAGCTCCAAGCGCACTGCTTTCCTGCCCGATGCCACCATCGACCGCGACGAGATGGGCCACATCGCTCTGCTGTCCTGCGGCGTGCCTTATAACGAGACTCTGGGCACTCAGCCGAAGTTCGACGACGCCAGCCAGATCGAGTCCGTGTACAAGTCCAACGTGGGTGCCAGCACCTACTTCGGCTTTATCACCGCCAAGACCGGCAACAGCTACCTGCCCAAGGAAAAGACCACTCTGGAAGATCTGATCCGCATCGTGGAGCGCATCTCCGACTTCTCCAACAAATAATTTTTTCAGCCTCCTCCTAACTCCTCCCCGCCGGAAGCATTCTGCATGCTCCCGGCGGGGAGTTTTGTATCACTGCTGAAACGACGCACAAAAAGCACCATGCTTCGATTCGAAACATGGTGCTTTTTGCTTTGACCTCTCCGTCTGGCCTTGTCAGGCGACAGTGAGACTGAGCGGTCATTTTATTTGATGCAGCTCGAGCAGGGGCTGTAGCCAGCGGCCACAGCTTCATCATAGCTCGAGAACAAAATCTGGTTCTTCTCTGCCGGGAGGTTGGCGCAGCTGGGCAGATGGAACTTTTTGCTGTTCACGTTGCCGATGTACGCCTGCTGGGCCGCGCTGGACGCTGCCGGGGCGGTGGGGTTCAGCTCAGCGTCGGTGGCGAAGTGTTCCGTTGCCACCGTGTAGTTCTGGCCGTCACTGGAAACGGTGATCGTCCCCAGCAGGTCGGTGCGGTAGACGTCCACACCGGCGTCCCGCAGGATGCTCAGGGTCTCCTCGTGGGGGTGGCCGTACTTGTTGTTGACGCCGCAGGAGATGATGCCCATTTCGGGCAGGACAGCGTTCAGGAAGACGTAGCTCGTGGATGTGCTGGAGCCGTGGTGGCCCACCTGTAAGACATCCACCTTGAGGTTCGCGCCGCTGTTCACGAGGTCGCGCTCGGCGTCGGCCTCCATATCACTGGTGAGCAGGAAGCTCGTCGCGCCGTAGTCGATGCGCAGGACGATGGAGGTATCGTTGGTGTCATCGTACTGCGCCACAGGGCCAAGCATGGTCACAGTGGCGCTGCCCAGCGCCCACTGGGTGCCTACGGCAGGTACTTCGACCTGTAAGTTCTGCTGCTGGGTGTACTTGACGAAATCCTTGAAGCACTTGGTGGAGGCTTCCGTTACGGGGCTGTAAACGTGGTAGGCCGGGAAATAGGCCAGCGCAGCGGCCAGACCGCCCACATGGTCTTCGTGAGCATGGGAGCAGAAGACATACTCCAGCTGCTCGACACCCTGGCTCTGCAAGTAGGAGACTACCAGACTGCCGTCGTCCACATTGCCGCCGTCGTAGAGCATGAACTGTCCGTCGCACTCCACCAGCACGCTCAGCGCCTGCCCCACGTCGATGAAGTGCATCTGGAAGGCGGCGTCCTGCCCGTCGGAAGGCGTCGTTCCGGTCTGAGAAGCTGCCGGGTCCGGCATGACGCCGCCGCTGCCTCCCGGGACGATGGAAGAGGTGTCACAGCCCACGAGGCCCAGCGCAAGAGCTGCGGCCAGCGCCAGCGCAGCGAGGCGGCTCATGAGCGTTTGAACGGTCACTTTTTCTTTTTTGAAGTTTTCCACGATGTATTCTCTTTCTGTTGATTGCTTTTCGGTTTATGCGCAGGAGCCGAATGGGGCGCAAAACGTGCGCCGGGGCTGGGCTGACGGCCTGCCGGGGCGGTGGAGCGGCTCTGCGGCTTGCCGCCCTTGCCTCTGGGCCGGACGGTGTAGGTGCCGTCGCCGTGGATGGTCACATCGGCGGCCTCGGCTCTGCGGGCCGAACGCTGGACCGCAATGCGGCCCTCAGCGGGAACCAGCAGGGGGATGAGGTCTTCGCGGTGGGTCATTTTCAGCGCCTTGATGACCTTTTCGGCGTTGCGGGGCTCATAATACTGGAGCAGGGCGCGCTGAAGCGCCTTGCCCTCAGCGGTCTTTTCCACAAACACCGGCTTCAAAGTATAGGGGTCGAGGCCGGTGTAGAACATACAGGTGCTCACGGTGCCGGGCGTGGGATAAAAATCCTGCACCTGCTCGGGGCGCATATGGTTCTTGTAGAGGTATTCGGCCAGATAGACGGCATCCTTGAGGGTGCTGCCCGGGTGGCTGGACATGAGATACGGCACGAGGTACTGCTTTTTGCCCGCCTTCCTGCTCAGCTCGTAGAACTTATCCTTGAACTTGTTGAAGGTCTCGATGGGGGGTTTCCCCATGTAGGCGAGGGTGTTGGGGGCGCAGTGCTCCGGCGCGACTTTCAGCTGGCCGGAGACGTGGTACTCCACCAGCTCCTTAAAGAAAGTGTCATCGGGGTCGGCCATCAGGTAATCGAAGCGGATGCCGCTGCGGATGAACACCTTCTTGACGCCGGGCAGCTCCCGGACGCGGCGGAGGATTTTCAGGTAATCGCTGTGGTCCACGATCATGTGGGAACAGGTGGTGGGGGCGAGGCAGTGCTTGCCGCCGTTGCACATACCCCGCAGCATCTGCTCGCGGCAGGATGGGAAACGGAAGTTGGCGGTGGGGCCGCCGATGTCGTGGATGTAGCCCTTGAAATCCGGCTCGTGGGTCATCCGCTCTGCTTCGGCCACGATGCTGTCGGCGCTGCGGCTGGTGACGCGTCGGCCCTGATGCAGCTGGATGGCGCAGAAATTGCAGCCGCCGAAGCAGCCGCGGTTCTGGATGATGGAGAACTGCACCTCGCGGATGGCAGGCACACCGCCCATGGCCTCGTAGATGGGGTGGTAGCGGCGGGTGTAAGGCAGGGCGTAGACCTTATCCAGCTCCCAGCGTACGAGGGGCTTTGCGGGGATGTTCTGCACGAGGTACTTCTCACTCTGCTTCTGGACGATGATATTGCCGCTGACGACGTCCTGATTGTCCATCTGGATGCGGCAGGCTTTCGCATAAGCCACCTTATCGGAGGCGACCTTCCTGAAGCCCGCGCACTCCACATACCGCTCGGGCAGGTGGTCGAAGTCGGTCAGGTAGCAGGTACCGTCCACATCGGTGATGCTCTCCACCGGCTCCCCTGCCGCCAGACGGCGGGCAATTTCCACGGTCTGGTGTTCCCCCATGCCGAAGCTGATGATGTCCGCGCCAGAGTCCTCGGCGATGCTGGGCAGGACGGTGTCCAGCCAGTAGTCGTAGTGGGCAAAGCGGCGGAGCGATGCTTCCAGACCGCCCAGAATGACGGGCAGGTCAGGGTATGCCTGCTTGGCAAGTCTGGTGTAGACGGTGGCGCTGCGGTCGGGCCGTGCGCCGCCCTTGCCGCCGGGCGAATACTCGTCCTCCGCGCGGGGGATCTTTGCGACGGAATAGTGACTCACCATGCTGTCCACATTGCCGCCGCCGATGAAGAAGCCGTACTTCGGCTTTCCGAACCGCTTGAAGTCCTCGCAATCGGTGTAGCGGGGCTGGGCCAGCACGCCCACCTTGTAGCCCTCGGCTTCCAGCAGGCGGCTGATGATGGCGGTGCCAAAGCTGGGGTGGTCCACATAGGCGTCGCCGCCCACCACCACGAAGTCCAGCTGGTCCCATCCCCGGGCCTCCATGTCGGCCCGGCTGATGGGGAGAAATTCGGTGTAGATCTGGGAAGAGGTTTCCATAATGCTCCTTATTTTTTATGATTCATCCGGCTGATTCATCTGCATTTCCAGCCACTGCTGGCGGCTGATGAGGACAGCGCGGGGCTTTGCGCCTTCGTAGGGGCCGATGATGCCCTTTTCTTCCATCTCGTCCATGATGCGGGCGGCGCGGGCATAACCCAGCTTGCAGCGGCGCTGCAAAAGGCTGGTGGACGCCTGACCGGCGTCGATGACCACCTCCACGGCCTGCTTGAGCATCGGGTCACTGCCGCCCTCCTCGTCGGAGTCGGCAGAACTGCTGCCCTTCTTGCCGTCCTGGATGGCGTGTTTTTCCATCGCCTCGATCATGGCTTCGTCGTACTGGACGGTGGCGCTCTTCTTGATGAAGTCCAGCACACGGCTGATCTCCTCATCCCGCACAAAGGTACCCTGGATACGGGTGGGCTTGGGTGCGCCTACGGGCATGAAGAGCATATCGCCCATGCCCAGCAGCTTTTCGGCACCGGCACCGTCGAGGATGGTGCGGCTGTCCACCTGACTGGACACGGCGAAAGCGATGCGGCTGGGGATGTTGGCCTTGATGAGGCCGGTGATGACGTCCACGCTGGGGCGCTGGGTCGCCACGATGAGGTGCATACCGGCGGCGCGGGCCTTCTGGGCGATGCGGCAGATGGAGTCTTCGACATCCTTGCCGACGACCATCATCAGATCGGCCAGCTCGTCGATGATGATGGCGATATAGGGCATCTTCTCGAGGTTCGGGTCCGTTGCAGCCAGCTTATTGAAGGACTTGATGTCGCGGACGTTGTTCTCCGCGAAGAGGTGGTAGCGGCGCTCCATCTCCTGCACTGCGCCGCCCAGTGCGCCGGCCGCCTTGCGGGGCTCGGTGACGACGGGCATCAGCAGGTGGGGGATGCCGTTGTACTCAGCCAGCTCGACGACCTTGGGGTCGATGAGCAGGAGCTTGACGTCCTCGGGGCTGGAGCGGAACAGCAGGCTCATGATGATGCTGTTGACACAGACCGATTTACCGCTGCCGGTGCTGCCCGCGATGAGCAGATGGGGCATCTTGCACAGGTCGGCCACCTGGGCCACGCCGGCGATGTCCTTGCCCAGCGCAATGCCCATCGGCGAGGTCATCCGCAAAAAGCTCTGGCTCTCGAAGACGCTTCGGATGTAGACCGGCGTTTTCTTATGGTTCGGCACCTCGATGCCCACGGCAGGCTTGCCGGGGATGGGAGCCTCCATGCGGACATCGGCCACCGCCAGGTTCAGGGCGATGTCGTCCGCCAGCGAAGTGATGCGGCTTATCTTGACGCCCGCCATGGGCTGGACTTCATACCGAGTGACCGACGGGCCGCGGGAAATATCCAGCACACGGGTGCGGACGCCGAAGCTTTCCAGCGTATCCACCAGCTTCTGGGCGTTGGCTTTCAGCTCGTCTTCTGCTCCGGAGTCGCTTTCCTCCGGGGCGCGCTCGAACAGCTCGATGGACGGGTACTGATACTGGAAACTCTCCTCCGTCTCGGCCTCTTCGGCGGGGGCGTTCGCAGCCTGCTCCTCGGAGACAGCAGGCTTTTCCATGGCGGCTGCCACCAGCGTGTTGAGGTCTTTTTCCTCCACCGGGTCGCTGGTGATGCTGATCCAGCCGTCCTCATCCGGCTCAGAGCGGAACGCCACAGCATTCTCGGCGCTGACCGGCTGCGGGGCCGGTTCCGGAGTCGGGGTCAGATCATAGAGCGGGATGCCGAAGGAGAGCGGCGGCTCAGGCGCGGGCTGCTGTTCCGGCTCTTCTGCCGGGGCTGCGGGCGCAACGGTAGGCGTCACCGTCGGCTCGGGCTGGGCCGTGAAGAAGTCCTCAGCGGCAGTATCCACAGCGTCCGGGACGATGGGCGTCACGGTGGCGCGGATGGGCGCACGGCGGAGCGGGTCCATGCCGAAGGTGCCGCCGGGGCCGAGGATGATGGGCTCGATAGGCTCACTGCCGCCCTCGGTGACGGTGGTATGGTCAGGGCCTAAATCAATATCAAAGGGCGCACGGGGCCGGGACTTTTCCACCTGTACGGGAGCAGGCTCGGGCTGAGGCGGGGTCTGCACTTCCGGTGCGGGCGCAGGGGCAGGCTCTGCCTGTTCGCCGCCCTGCATCACCTGATGGCCCCAGTGGAAGACGCCAGCCAGCCAGCCGGGAGGCTGGATATGGAAGGCGGGCGCGGCAGGCTCTTCGCCGCCGTAGTGGTCCTCGCCTTCGCCCACTTCGTCTTCCGGCAGGTCGTCGTCATAGTCCTCATATTCCTCTGCCGCGGCCTCCTCGGCGGCGCGTTCTGCCAGACGCTCGGCCCGGCGAGCGGCATTCTGCTCGTGGACGGCAAGGCCCTTTTCGTGGACGCTGCCGCCCACATTGCAGAGCCACTGCCAGCACTCGGCAGGCGTAACGTCGAAAATGTACAGGCTGACGCAGGCCGCCAGCGCCGCCATGACCAGATTGGCGGCGGGTCTGCCGCAGAGCAGCAGGAGCGTCCCGCCCAGCACAGCGCCCAGCGCACCGCCCGAGAGCCATGCGCTCATCCCATTATGATAACAGGCAGCGGTCATCTGCGCGGCGGTCTGGTCGGTGGGGATGTCAGAAAAGACGATGACCGTGCCGCTGGCGAAGATGAGCCCCAGCGCAAGCTTGGCGATATGGGGCAGCAGGTCTTCGCCCCGGGTGTAGAGGATAGCCAGATAGCACAGCGCTGCGCCCAGCACGAAGCTTCCGCAGCCGAACACGCCGAACAGGACATCGTGCATCGTGCGCCAGGCCGAACTGCCCGGCACGAAAGCCAGCGCCATGAGCACCAGCCCCGCAAACAGGGTGATAAGCCCCGCAGGCATCCGGTCCTGTGTCCGGTTCTTGCGGCGCGAGGCTGTGCTGCGCCCGGAGGTCTTGCGTTTTCTCTTTGCCATGTTTCCTAAAACCCGTTCCTTATTTTATATAATGAAGCAGGGCGCGCTCAGGGCGGCTCTGTCGGTGACGATGGAAGATTTTCGATACTACTCGATTCTTTCATTGTACCACGGGAAAAGTCAAATGGCAATTTATTTCCCCTCGATTTCTCGGTAGAGCCATGCCAGCGCATCCGACAGCCCGCCCAGCTCGTCGATGAGCTTTTCCCGCACGGCTTTTCGGCCATCCAGCACGGTACCCACGTCCATGACCAGCTCGCCCGTGCGCATCATCAGCTCAGTATAACGCTTCTCCGAGATGCCGCTGTGGGACGCCACGAAGCCGGTGATGCGCTCCTGCATCTGCTCGAACCAGCGCATAGTCTGCGGCACGCCCAGTATCATGCCGGAATGGCGGACGGGGTGGACCGTCATGGTGGCAGTAGGCACGATGAAGCTCCGCTGGGCGCTGACGGCCAGCGGGATGCCGATGGAGTGGCCGCCGCCCAGCACCACCGCCGCACTGGGCTTGGAGATGCTGGCGATGAGCTCCGCCAGCGCAAGCCCCGCCTCCACATCCCCGCCCACCGTATTGAGCAGGACCAGCAGGCCCTCGATGGCGGGGTCTTCCTGCACGGCCACCAGCTGGGGGATGACGTGCTCATACTTGGTGGTCTTCTGTCCCTGGGGCGCTTCCACATGGCCCTCCACCTGCCCGATGACAGTCAGGCAGTGGATGGCGTGAGCTCCCCGGGTACGGTAAACGCTGCCCATATCCTCGATCTGCTCTTTTTCCAGCCGCTGCTGCTCCACGGGGATGTTCTTCTCTTCCTGTGACATTCTGCGTATCCTCCTTTTTGCTTCATTTCAGCTTGTCCGGCATTCCTGCCGGTTATACTTCGGCAAAGATTTCTTTTCTTTCTCAAAAAAATGTGCCAAATGGTTTGACATTCTGTCTTCGCGCTGTATACTTTATACTAGAGATAAGATTGTCAAATATGTATCATTATTGTACAAGAAAGTACAAATCTTTTGCCGGAGCACCCTGCCGCTGCGCACTTCTCCCCGGCAATGCTGCGGATAAAAAGAAAGGAGACCCCCCTATGAACACTCCCGGCAAAGCTTCTCTGCCCGTCATCAAGCGCCTGCCCAAATACTATCGCTACCTGCGCACCCTGAAGAACGACGGCATCACCAGCATCTCGTCCCGTGAGCTGGCCGCCCAGATGGGTACCACTGCCTCTCAGGTGCGGCAGGACTTCAACTGCATCGGCGACGTGAATGGCCGTCAGGGCATCGGCTACTCGGTAGAAAACCTGCTGAGCATCCTTGAGCATCTGCTCTTTGGCAACGGCGACCTCCTGCCCACCATCCTCATCGGCTGCGGCCGTCTGGGCAAGGCTGTGAGCCGCTTCATCACCACCGACACCAACGGCTACAAGCTCATCGCCGCCTTCGACAATGCCCCCGACGAGGTGGGCAAAGAGATCAACGGCATCCAGATTTTACACATTGATGAGCTGGAAGCTTTCTGCGCCGAGCACCACCCCGAGGTGGCTGTACTCTGTCTGCCCCGCAGCGGCGCAGAGGAGATCAGCGGCCGTCTGGTGGCTCTGGGCATTCAGGGCTTCTGGAACTTCTCCCACTACGATCTGTCTGTCTCCTACCCCGACGTGGTGGTGGAGAACGTCCACCTCGGCGACAGCCTGATGAGCCTGGGCTACCGGCTGCGCAATCAGGACTGAGCACATACTATCAATAATACAGGCCCTCTCCGTCAGGCTTTGGCTGAGAGAGTCCTTTCATGAGGAGACTTTTTCGACATGGCAAAGCTTTATTTCCGTTACGGCGCAATGAACAGCGGCAAGAGCACCGCGCTGATGCAGGTGGCCCACAACTACGAGGAGCAGGGGATGCGGGTGCTCATCCTCAAGCCGAAGGTGGACACCAAGGGCAGCGGCGACCTCGTGAGCCGTCTGGGCGTCCGCCGCCCCGCCGACCTGCTGGTGCCGCCGGACATGGACCTGGTGGAGGCCGTCCGGGCCGCCAGCAGCGAGGGCCGGCCTCTGGCCTGTGTGCTCTGTGACGAGAGCCAGTTCCTCACCGCAGAGCAGGCCGAACAGCTGTTCATGGTGACGGTAGAGCTGAACATCCCCGTCATCTGCTACGGCCTGCGCTCCGACTTCTCCCTCAAGGGCTTCCCCGGCTCCACCCGGCTTCTGGAGCTGGCCCACACCATCGAGGAGATGAAGACCATCTGCACCTGCGGCCGCAAGGCCACCTGCAACTGCCGCAAGGTCAACGGCCGCTTCGTCTTTGAGGGCGAACAGGTAGCCATCGACCTTGAGAACGACGTCCAGTACGTCAGCATGTGTCCCCAGTGCTATTTCCGGGAGCGCAGCGCCTTCTACGCCGCCCGCCGGTGACTCTTTTTCCTGATTTTATGCCGTCCGCACGCCGGACGGCATTTTTGTATCTTTTCTGCATCCGTGATATATCAGTCGGGGCCTGATTCGCGCGTTTTTTGCACTATTGATATATCAGCTCAGGGCCGGAACTTTCTGTTATCGTCGCTTTTGATGTATACAACGCTCTTTCAACAAATTCTGCCTCGGCTACAAAATTCTTGCAATTCAGGCCAATCTTCTCCTGTTGCATCCCAGTTTTCTATGCAAATCGTTGAAGTATACAAGTTGCACAGTTTTTCGGTCCAAGTTTATTCATTATGGCAATGACGTCAAAAGCGGGCAAAAAATAAGCGCAATATTTGTACGTTTTCTGCCGCTATCACTACAATTTGCATCTTTCTTTTTTTTCTGCCCTTTGGTATTATATTTGTATACAACGGATGCTTTGCAGAGGCGTCCGTGCAAGAAGATGTTTTCTACATAGGAGGAGAACGAAAATGAGCAAGGCAATTTCTCGTCGTGACTTTCTGAAGGTCTCTGGCGCTGTGGGTGCTGCCGGCCTGCTGGCCGCCTGCGGCGGCTCCAGCAACGCTGGTTCTACCGCCACTTCCACCGCTGCTTCTTCCGCCGCAGCTTCCGTGGCTGGTCTGTCTTCTGACCCCGTCACCCTGACCATGAGCTGGTGGGGCGGCGAGTCCCGTCACAACGCTTACCAGGAGGCCATCAAGGCTTTCTCTGCTGAGCACAGCACCATCACCGTCAACCCCACCTTCGCTGCATGGTCCGGCTGGGAGGACACCATGTCCACCAAGTTCGCTGGCGGTGTCGCTGAGGATGTCTGCCAGATCAACTGGAACTGGCTGTACAACTACTCCAAGAACGGCCAGACCTTCATCGACCTGAACAGCGTCTCCGACTATCTGGACCTGACCCAGTGGGACGAGGCCAAGCTGGCTGCCTGCAACGTGGCCAACGCCCAGCAGTGCGTGCCTGTCTCCATGACCGGCCGTATCTTCTACTGGAACAAGACCACCTTCGACAAGGCCGGCATCTCCTTCCCCACCACTCTGGACGAGCTGATGGCTGCCGGCAAGACCTTCCAGGAGAAGCTGGGCGATGACTACTATCCCCTGCACCTGGGCGCATACGACCGTATGATCCTGATGGTGTTCTACCTCGAGAGCAAGTACGGCAAGGACTGGGCAGACCCCACCACCTCCACCCTGAACTACGATGCCGACCAGATCGCTGAGGGCATCGACTTCATCAAGAGCCTGGTCGAGGGCCACGTCATCATGAGCCTGCCCACCTACTATGGCTCCAACGGCGACAACGCCGCTCACCAGTCCACCGAGTGGATCACCGGCAAGCTGGCCGGCTGCTTTGAGTGGGACTCCTCCGCTACCAAGTACGCTGACGCTCTGGACGAGGAGAACAAGGCTGGCTTCACCGTCGGCGAGGAGATCAAGTTCGGCGATTACAACGGCGGCTTCTCCAAGGTCTCCATGGGTCTGGCCATCACCAAGACCTGCGAGCATCCCGCAGAGGCAGCTACCCTCATCAACTTCCTGCTGAACGAGGAGAAGGGCGCTTCCATCATGGGTTCTGAGTGCGGCATCCCCGCCTCCAAGGCTGGTCTGGCTGCTGCTCAGAGCGCCGGCGCTGTCAAGGAGCTGGTCGCTGAGGCAAACGGCAAGGTCATGGCCTTCGTTTCCAACCAGCTGGACCCCCTGTTCGAGTCCAACGACCTGAAGGCTACCGGCACCGGCATCTATCAGGAAGTGTTCGACACTCTGGATTACGACAATGCTTCCGGCGCTGACCTGGTCGATACCCTGCTGGACGGCATGGAGTCTGTCGGCTACACCGTCTAATTTCCGCCTCATGGACTTTTTGCGGCCTGCACACGCGCGGTGTTGACACGGGCCGCCCCGCATAAAGGAGTCTTGCAAGGGGCATCCCTTCCACCTACGGACGGATGCCCCTTTTTTGCAAGACGGTGATGACATTTTTTTGACAAAAATGTGTCCAAACTATTGTGCGGCGTACGAGACATATCCTTATAAAAGGAGGATTCCCGGATGAAAGAAAGCAAAGCGCCCTCTCTCGGGCGTACCCCGGCCCAGAAGTTTTTTGACAAATGGCAGGGCCTGTTCTACCTGATCCCCTGGATCATCGGCTTCGTCGTCTTCAAGGCCATTCCGTTCGGCCAGTCTCTGTACTACAGCTTTACGGATATGGACTTCTTCAACGGCATCCATCAGTATGGCATCATGAACTATGTGGACGCCTTCTCCACTCCCAAGATCACCAAGGCGCTCATCACCACCTTCAAGTACAGCTTCATCACTGTGCCTCTGAAGCTGGTCTTCGCACTGTTCATCGCCTACATCCTGAACTTCAAGATCGCCTGCGTGAACGTGTTCCGCACCGTCTACTACATTCCCTCCATCCTCGGCGGCTCTGTTGCTATCGCCGTGCTGTGGAAGGCCGTGTTCCGTGATGACGGTCTGGTCAACACCCTCATCCGTATGCTGACCTTCGGCCACTTCCAGGGTCCCTCCTGGCTGAGCGACCCCAGCTACGCACTGTGGATCATCTGCTTCCTGCGTATCTGGCAGTTCGGCTCCGCCATGGTGCTGTTCCTCGCCGCTCTGAAGGGCGTGCCGGCCGACCTGTACGAGGCCGCCACCATCGACGGCGCAGGCAAGTGGCGTCAGTTCTTCTCCATCACCGTCCCGATGATCACCCCCATCATCTTCTACAACCTGGTCACTCAGATCTGCCAGGCTTTCCAGGAGTTCAATGGCCCGTTCATCATCACCAACGGCGGTCCCCGCGGTTCCACCACCCTCATCTCCATTCTGGTCTACAACTACGCATTCAAGTCCAACCAGATGGGCATGGCTTCCGCACTGGCATGGATCATGTTCGTCATCGTCTGCATCCTGACGATCATCGCCTTCACCAGCCAGAAGAAGTGGGTCTACTACTCGGATGAAAGGTAAGGTGTGACAGTATGGGAATGAAAGCTTCTAACGCCATCGCGACGTTTTTCAAGTACTTCGTCCTGATCCTGGTGGGCCTCATCATGATCTATCCCCTGCTGTGGATGATCAGCGCCACCTTTAAGGACAACAGCGAGATCTTTGCAGGCATCGGCCTGTGGATCAAGAACCCCACTCTGGAGGGCTACAAGAACGCGCTGAACAACTTCGGCGGTTCCATCAACATCCTGCAGGCCATGCTGAACACTTACAGCTACGTCCTGCCCAAGGTCATCTGCACCGTGGTCTCCTCCTGCATTGCAGCTTACGGCTTTGGCCGCTTCGACTTCCCGGGCCGGAAGATCCTGTTCAGCATCATGCTGGCCACCCTGTTCCTGCCTCAGGTCGTCCTGAACGTGCCTCAGTTCCTGCTGTACACCAAGTTCGGCTGGGTCAACAGCCCGTTCTATCTGGCCATCTGGGTCCACTGCGCATTCGCAACTGAGACCTACTTCGTCTACCAGCTGGTGCAGTTCATGCGCAACGTCCCCCGCGACCTGGACGAGGCTGCCGCCATCGACGGCTGCTCCTCCTTCCAGACCCTGTACAAGGTCATCGTCCCGATGCTGATGCCCGCTCTGGTGTCCTGCGCACTGTTCCAGTTCATGTGGAGCTGCAACGACTTCATGGGCCCGCTGCTTTACGTCAGCACTCCCGGTAAGTACCCGATGTCCCTGTTCGTCAAGCTGTCCATGGACGGTGATACCGGTTTCGCATGGAACAAGATCCTTGCTCTGTCCCTCATCTCCATCCTGCCGCAGCTGATCGTCTTCTTCTGTGCACAGGACCAGTTCGTTGAAGGTATCTCTGCCGGTGCCGTCAAGGGCTAAGCCCTTTCCCCGCACAGCGTAAGATCATCTGATACAAACAAACACCCCCTGTGCCGTTCCCGTAGATGGCGCAGGGGGTGTTTCTTATTTCTTATGTCCTTTGCGGTACTGCAGTGGGCCAGTACCCATCACCTCGCGGAACACCCGGCGGAAATGGGCGGCGCTGGCAAAGCCGGTCTGCTCGGCCACCGCACTGATGGAAAGCTCGGTCGTTTCCAGCAGCTTCTGGGCCGCTTCGATGCGGCGGTTGTTGATGTAATCCACGATGGACTGGCCCGTTACCCGCCGGAACAAACGGCTCAGGTAGTAGGGCGAAAGATAAAACCGCGCCGCCACCTCGGTGAGGGAAAACTTCTGCCGGTAATTGGCCGCAAGGTAGGCGCAGATCTGCTCCACCGTTTCGTTGTGGGGACGCGCCACAGCGCTGCTCTCGGCAATGCACTCCTGCTCCACATAGTGCAGGATCAGCAGCAGGTACAGCGGGCCGGGGTAATCCTGCTCGGTGCTGGCGCTGGCCATCATTTCCAGCAGGGTACGGATGCGGCTCTGCCACTGCACCGGTGCATACAGCACTGTGCGCTCCCCGGGCGCAAACAGGCGGCCGAAATCCCGCCCGGCTGTGTTTTTCAAATCATGCAGCATCCCCAGCGGAAAGTGGCACCCCACGATCTGCGGCACGGCGCTGCCGGTCTGTGCAAAGCGGCAGCCGCCGGGGCCAAGCAGCACGGCGCTGCCGGGGTTTACCAGTACGCTCTGACCGCCTGATTCCAGCGTCACGCTGCCTTCGGACACCAGCAGCAGATAGCAGGTGTCCTCATCCGGCGGCAGCTCGTAGCGGTTCGCATTCAGCCGCAGGGTGGCAGCGGCCACCTTGCCGGTGATCTTTTCACGTTCTGATCTCATAATACACTTCTCATCATCTTCCGAGGGAAAACCCTCTCCGTCATCGCTGCGCGATGCCACCTCTCCCAAAGGGCGAGGTTTTATGCATTTGACCGTTCCGCTCCATAAAAGCTCCCTCCTTCGGGGGAGCTGGCAAACCCAAAGGGTTTGACTGAGAGGGTTCTTTTTCATCATACCATGCCCAAGGCATTTGGGCAAGACAAAACCATCAGGAGGTTCTCTCATGAATCTGTCGCTTATCCGTTCCATGACGCGCAGCGCTGTTTTCGAGCTGGAAAACGGCCTGTGCTATCGTCCGGCCCACCCGTTCACCGTTACCCTGAACGGCAAGACCGTCTACGAAGCCTGCCAGACCAATGTGTTCTCCCTGTTCTCCCTGCTGCCCGGTACGGAATACACGGTGGGTGTGCAGGCCGAGGGCGAAAGCCTGACCTGCACCTTTACCACCGAGGCCGAGACCTTCTTTGTGGATGCTTCCCGCTACGGTCTGGTGGCCGACGGCACCACGGACAACACCCTCAAGCTGCAGGCGGCTCTTTCCACCTGCCCCAAGGGCGGCACAGTGTACGTGCCCGCAGGCCGCTACCGCACCTGCAGCCTGTTCCTGAAAAGCAACACCACCCTCTATCTTGAAAAGGGCGCTGTGCTGCTGGGCGACAATGACCGCACCCACTACCCCATCCTGCCCGGCGTGATCCCCAGCGAGAACGAGGTGGATGAATACTACCTGACCGGCTGGGAGGGCAACCCGCTGGACAGCTTTGCGGGTCTGTTGAACATCACGCAGGTGCACGATGTCGTTGTGACCGGCGAGGGCACGCTGGACTGCGATGCCGAGAACGGCGACTGGTGGGTGACTCCCAAGATCAAGCGCATCGCATGGCGGCCCCGCGCTGTGGCTGCTGTGGACAGCGAGAACATCTGCCTGCACGGCATCACGGTGCAGAACAGCTATTCGTGGACGATCCACCCCATCTTTGTCAAGCACCTTGACCTGCTGAACTTCAACATCAACAATCCTTACAATGCCCCCAACACCGACGGCATCGACCCCGAAAGCTGCGAGTATATCCGCATCATCGGCGTGAACATCCATGTGGGCGACGACTGCATTGCCATGAAGGCCAGCAAAGTATTCCTTGGCATGAAGCTGAAAAAGAGCTGTGAGCACACCGTTATCCGCAACTGCCTGTTGGACAAAGGCCATGGCGGAATCGTCATTGGCAGCGAGATGAGCGGCGGTGTGAAGGATATGGTGGTCACCCAGTGCCTGATGGATCACACCGACCGCGGCCTGCGCGTCAAGACCCGCCGTGGCCGCGGCAACACCGCCGTCATCGACGGGCTGGTGTTCCGCAACGTGGAGATGCGCGGTGTCAAGGCACCCTTCGTCATCAACATGTTCTACTTCTGCGACCCGGACGGCCACGGCCCCTATGTGCAGTGCCGCGATGCCATGCCCGTGGACGAGTACACCCCGAAGCTGGGCAGCCTGACCATGGAGGACATCGTCGCCACCGATGCTCAGTTCGCGGGATGCTACTTCGACGGCCTGCCGGAGCAGCCCATTGAGCGCGTTTCCATGAAGAACGTCACGATCACCTTTGACCCCAATGCCGAGGCCGGTCAGGCCGCTATGGCGGATAACCGCCCTCTGGTGAAGAAGCTGGCCATCTACGCCGAGAACGTCAAGGAGATCGACCTGCACAACGTGAAGATCGAGGGCTACGAGGGCGAACGCCTGCACTTTGCAAATGTCGGCCATTTTGAGGAGGACTGATACCATGACCCATGAAGAAATTCTTGCCATGCTGGGCGATTACGTGGACTACCTGATTGCCAATTCCAGCGCCGAAGCACCCATGTGGAACATCGAGAAGGTGCGCAGCGGCAAGCCCAACAAGTGGAACTACATCG
>ERZ772854.873-NODE-873-length-33151-cov-4.727762_pt1 | contig 33151 bp, 30 predicted proteins | sample MGYA00580844_ERZ772854 | MGnify/ENA primary metagenome ERZ772854 (study PRJEB29015, sample SAMEA2737727) | human gut metagenome | biome: human gut; feature: human-associated habitat; material: faeces | place: China | collected 2012 ...
TATGATTTCGAATATCCCCTTTTAATAAAAGCATTAAATTCTCGTGTATATAAACATTTGTATTTCTCAATACAGCATTATATAGAATGCCTAATATAGCGAAAAAGAAAAAAGGAATTAAAATATTAATAACCTTTTTTTGAATATTTTCTAATATTGTTTTATGATTAAAATTTTCAAGGCATCCAGACAAATAAAAAACTAAAAACCCAATTATATGCATTTCCTGTCACAACTCCATAGTGTCCTAAATAAATAAAAAACATTCCAAAACATTTTGCAACATCAATTCATTGAATACGTTGCATATAATAAATTTGTGACTATAAATAGTAAGTGCAGTCTGAAACGCGTTATTGCCAAGATTTACAAATCTGCCCATGAAATAACCCCTCCATAATAACAAACCGCCGATTACCATGTAGGTTTATTTTACTACATTGGTAATCGGCGGGCAAGAGTGGAAAAATGTTCTTTGGGATGATATTCTCTATACGAGTTGATATTCACCAGCATATCGGGATCAAATGTCAAATTACATTCTTCAATTATCATTCCAACCCCTATCGTATAATTAATCAAATTATTCCATATCAGCATTGTATTCTAATTCATGTAAACATAGGAAAAAGTGTACTACTTTCAAGATTTACAGAGCTATCCATAATAACCAGCGTCGATTACTAAATAGTTTTTACATAAATAATCGACGAACAAAAGTCTAATATAATTATGCATTTTCTATAATCTGACCAATATTTTCTTGCTTAACTGCTGCATCGGCTTTTCTACGCATAAAAAAGAAAGCAGCGCTATTATGCATGTAATGCCAATACAAAATACCAATAACCAAATTTCTCCTATTACAATGCTGCTTTTATTAAACAGATATACTACGATCTGCTGCACAAAAAAACCATATAAATATAATCCATATGATATATCAGCCTGCGAAAAGCATTTTGCAAAGGTCGGTTTTTCCACCAATGCAAAGGAGAATATTGTATATGAAAATGTCACATATTTTAATATACAAAAGGTAAGCGATCCTGGGTTCAGACAGGACAACAGGAAGACTGCCAAAATACTTACCTGAATATTTAACAATTTCTGCATACATGGAAAAGTGAATAACACTCCAATCAGATACCACGGAATCAGTTCCATCGCAGCCCATATATCTGTCCCATATATGACACAACGCCATTCAGGATGATACAAAAGTTTTACCATTTGTAGACAACATAATACAACGGTAATCACAGAAACAAAAGCAAAAGAATATCTCTTCTCCTTTTTTTTTCCTGCAAGAATCAAAATAATCGGAACCAAAATATACATTGCGAATTCTATAGGCAGAGTCCATAATGAACCATTTACTGCATTGGGATATGGATTTGTTTCAAACACTCCTGGCAGTGAATATGCTGGAAATAACAATATATTTCGCAGATAATTTCTAACCAGTGGTGACTGAAAATATTCGTTGATTGTAAGTGTTGACAGGATTGGTCCAATCACATAAGCAGCAACTAATGTAAATGCAATAAGCGCAGGAAAAATTCTAAAAACTCTTTTCGTCATATACCGTACCGGATTAGAATCTGATTCCCAGCTTTTCGCAATAAGAAATCCACCAATCAAAAAGAAGATTTTTACTCCGAGCGCCTGAATTCCTTCTCCCCATAATGTAGGAAGGGTATAGCCACCAATATATGCCATATGTCCAGCCATAACCATTATTGCAGCAACAAACCTAATGATATTAAAATTATTGTCTCTTTTCTCCCTCGCCATTAAATAATTTCTTTCTCCATTTCCTCTTATATTTCACTTATGTGGATACATCACTTTGATTTTCTTTCCTGTTCTAATGCATCCGCACATTCTTTCCAGCCTTTTTTCGCACTTTCTAACGCTTCCGCACATTCTTTCCAGCCTTTTTTCGCATTTTCTAATGCTTCCGCGCATTCTCCCCAGCCTTTTTTCGCATTTTCCAATGCTTCCGCACATTCTTTCCATTCGGTACGGGTTTCTTCCAATGCCCCTGCACACTTTTTCCACTCAACACGAGTTTCTTCCAGTGCGGCTGTACTTTGCGCCAATTTATCCTCTACATTTTTAAGCTCCGCATTTTTTTCACTCACCATTTGCTGCGATTGCTCTAATGCTTGCTTTAATTCATCAATGTCTCTCTGATTTTTTTCCTCAAAGGCTTTCGCTTTCTTTAACTCATCTGCACACTTTTTCCATCCTTCTTCTGATACAAAGACTTGCTCTTTTAAAGTTCTTCTCTCATTTGGAAGCATTGAAAAATCCTTTTCCTGCAAATCTGCCCCTGAAAAATCAAGCACCTGATTCAGCTTTCCTACAAGATTATTACCCTTTTCCTGTAAAAGTCCTTCTAGATGATTGGTGTTTGCCTCTTTTTTGTTTTTATAATAGGTCAGTACAAACAAATGCTGAATCGCATTAAACCATGGATTTAACTGAATCAGTTCATACACGTTTGGATACTTTTTCTCCACTTCCTGCATAAACTCGGTTTCCCCGAAAGTACTTCCTATATATTCACAATCCAGTGCAAAGTCTGCTGTACTATTAATATCTTCGATCCACTCAATAAAAGAATGTCTGGTAAAATATTTCGTGTGTGTATTATCCAGCACACCCGCTTCGCGATAATTAAAATGATCATTAAGCAAATTTAAAAATATATCTGCATTATTCACATTTGGAACACTGATCAGGATTTTCCCTTTATCTTTCAAGTATCTGACTGAGTTTTCAATAACCCTTGTAGGATTTATTACATGTTCAAGAATGTCGATCAAGGCAATATAGTCAAATTCAAAAGACAGACTTTCTAATTCTGCAAATCCTTCATCCGCATAATCAGGCGCTTCAATATTTGTGCAGAATATCTTATTATATTTATATTTTTCCGATGCATTTCGACATGCTTCTGAATCAATATCGATTCCATATAATTGGCATTTTTTATTCAGTAGCATAGCACCAAATTTGCCCTCACCGCAGCCAATATCAAGCACTGTACTTTCTGCATTTACCTGGCGTGCAAGTATCGCAACATTTACATTGTCATTATCTTCATTCACTTTGAATTCCTCATTATGATATCTGTTTTCAGACGAGCGCCATACTAACTGATTCTTTTTTCCATTTCCGAATTCCACACGATCACATCCTTTTATAATGTTCTTTCCCTGTTGTCATTAAAATTTTATTTATTTTCGTGCTATCGCCATAAATAATCTTGGAATCATAAGGTCTGTCAGGAAATGCTCCATATTTCAATTTAATCGGAAGTCCCTTTTCTTTAATGAATGCTTCCACCTTATCTTTCAGAGCAACTGGATTTCCTGTGCAGACATTTATAATTCCAGTAATTTCATCCTGTGTGCTTGCAGCTACGATTTCCATTGCAAGATCTTTTATGTCAATGAAATCATATTTGTTTTCACCTGAAGTAAATGGAAATTCTTCTTTTCCATCTTCTACTGCCTGAAGCAGCTTTGTGAAAATAGAACTGTTTCGTCTGTCATCTCCCAGAATGTAATATGCTCTTAACCAGTAAATCTTCACATCTGAATTCTGGGTTAGCAGTAAAAGAGACTGTCTCAATGCATTTTTTGCAATACCATACTGTGATAATGGATTACACGGAGTATTTTCATCCACTGCACCTTCCCAGAATCCAATCTCATGCATGGTTCCCATAACTGCGATTCTTTTGCAGCCGCCATCAATTAAATTCTTCAGAAATGTAAAATGCTTTGATAAGTTTTCCATATGCTTTGGTGAATTATGCACAAATCCATCCTGCCATGCTAAATGAATACATAAATCAGGACATTTTACCTTTTCATAAATTCTGTCATCACCGGAAAATATATCCACATCCAGAATTTCAGCTCTTGAGTCAATTTCCTTATGGTTAAAGTCAATTGCATAAACCTCATGACCTTTTCCCAACAATTCTTTTACTACATATTTTCCCATATAGCCAGCAGCACCAGTTACCAATACTTTCATTATCTTACCCTCCTGATCTAAAAATACCCTTTGTTATGTAGTTTTCTCTTTTTAAAACATTTTTTCAATGGGAAAATATTCAGCAGCGTATTCACCCATCCTTTGGTTTTCACCCGCCGTTCAAATTCCCCTTTCACATTCACAACATCGAGCAGTCTTTCATCTTTAAGTTCCCACACGATTTCCGGATCTGAGTTAATGAAAAATACTCCCTCTTTCGTCTCCAGGCCGTTATGTACACAATCCTCTAACGTAAGTACTTTTTTCTCTCCGTTTGTAAACCAGATATCCACACTGAAATTTTTCAGCATAAACAGTCCTTCTTCACATAAATCGAATCGCATTGCTGTTAAATCATTTGTTTTTTCTTCAAATAGAAACCAGATGTCAAATTGCGGTGCTTCTGCCTTATTCACGGCCTGAATCACCTGATTATTGCTAAACCTTTCACCTTTACTGAAGAAAAGTTGACTTACCATTTCGCCATTGGCATTTACAAGATTCTGAGCTGCACCAGCTGTTGACAGCTCTATGATTCTTCTGATATTTCCTGCCGGCAGAATAATATTCTGACTGTTGTAAGTCTCTTGTACAGAATGATACGTTGCATCCCAATTTTCCTGATCATGCAAGGTGGCAGATGTTTCAATGTTTTTCCAGAATCTGTAGATTGCTGTCGGTGCTTCAATATCGGAAACGCCGCATAAAAAAGCGGTTCTCATAAAATATTCCCAATCTTCTGTCACATTAAGGCTTTCGTTGAATATAATTCCTGCCTTCTGAAAAATATTTACAGGAAACGCCAGAGTCATCAATGGGCATCTGTTAACAGATAACTGATTGATCAAATTAAAGGGAACACAGTAGTTTGCAGACGGAGCAGCCACTGCACAATATCCCAGTTTTTCCAGATTTTCCCAGTCCTGTGCAAATGCAAAAGAATGAAGAATACGGCCCTCGTTTTCTTCTGCACACTTTTTAAATTCCTCTACCCAGTTTGAGAAAAGAATATCATCATCATCAAAAACAGCTGCATACTTGCCCCACGCATGGGAAAAACCATAATTCAGCGGAGTTGTTCTGGTTCCTTCATTCAGACGAAAGAATCTTATTTTCTTTCTGAATTCCTCTTCCTGATCTTCCAGAATTTCTTCGATCAACTTACCATGTTCTTCATCAGCTTTATGCGCAATCAATAATATTTCAAAGTCCTGGCATTCCTGCGCCTGCAGACACAGCAGGGCTTCGCGCAATCCCTGCTCTCTCTTTCCCTGCGTACGGATAATAACGCTTAAAAAAGGAGAATTTTCCTTTTTTTCACCTTGAATGACAGGAAGATATTTCTCTTCGTATAATTTCTGGTTTTCTTCTGTATTTAAATGCTCTAATCCTTTTAAATACAGCCCAACATTACTGTTCGCTGAAAATTCACCAATAATATCTTTCCAACTATTATTATTTTTATTATTCATACTCATTTCCTCAAAGCAATTAGTGATTAAACTTAAATCGCATCTTACAATATTCATCCCCTAAAAATCTTCCGATTTTATGTTCTGGATCTATCATTTGGGGTAAAGTACCCTCTTTTTCTCTTTTACGATATTCCTGCGCTGCTTTTTTTTCGCTTTCACCACCATGAGTCAGATACTGCTGGCAAAGCTTTTCTGCCCTTTCCGGATTTGACCATTTATAGGCAAGAAGCATGGCTGCTTCTGCAGAATAATATATTTCTGCGGATGTAGGCTGCCAGGTTCCTGATAAGGACAGATTTTTAGCATGATATACAATAGCGGATGGCATATAAATGATTTTATAACCAGCCAAGCGCACACGCCAGGAAAAATCCAGGTCATCACAATATAAAAAGAAGGTTTCTGCATCAAAACCATTTATTTTATTGTATACCTCTGTTTTAAACACAGTACAGGCAGTAGATGCCCATTCCGTTTCTCCTGTTTTTGTATTATATTCCTTTGCATGCTCCAGCGGAGTCTGTCTTGCCTCCACCATTCCAACCTCTTTCAGTTTAAGAGGTTCCATCAGCTTACACAGACAGGTTGGCTCCAAAATAACATCTGGATTCATGATCATCATAATATCAGCATCTGTATTCTCAGCCATCAGATTATGACCTTTGGCAGTTCCGGAATTAAATCCAAATACTTTATATTCAAATTCAATTTCCGCCTTCAGCATTTCACGGATATCTTTCTGTGTTTTTTCATCCAGAACAGGAGTTGGTGTAGAGTCACCATAAATAAGCCTCACCTGCAGATCTCCCACGCGTCTGTGATAGACTTTTACAGCCTGCTGAAGGGCTTTCATTGCTTTCACCAAAGCGTCTACCTGATTTCCATAAATTACAGATTGAATTTGTAATTTCATTATTATTTCTCCCATATTCGTTTTTTTCCATATACAGCCAGTCTTGCTGCACTCACAGGAATCTCATAGGATTCGTGTTTTTTTCGTACTGTTTTTAATGCCTCGTCTAATTGATGCTGTCGTTCTTTCTGAATCTTCTGTTCAAAAGGAACTCTATACAAAGATGTTGTTTTTTCCACACAAATATACTTTGTCCTTTGTGCATACCTTACCCATAAATCCCAGTCCTCCAGATAATCCAGTGAGCTGTCAAAGCCCCCAAATTCTTCATAAAGACGTCTCGAGAACATAATGCATTGTATTGGTATAAAATTATGATAACACAGCTCTACTTCATCAAATGCAGTCGTATATCGCTTATTATAAGCTTTAATATGGTATTTGTACGGAGAGGTGCTTTCTACAACAACCGGAGTCTCAAATCCAAATGCATATGCTGCAAGATATTTTCTGTTCTGCGCCAAAGCCTGTACCAGGGTTTCTACATGATCCGCAAAAAAGATATCATCATCGTCCAGAAAATTAATATATTCCCCGGCTGCTTTCGATAATGCAAGATTTCCCGCTTCTGAACGTCCGGCTTTCTTTCCGGTGGAATAATATCGGATATTCAAATCTGAAAATTCTTCTACGATCATTTTTTCAGCAGAAGCCTCACCATCTTCCACCACTATAACCTCTATATTGGAATACGTCTGATTTCGGATGCTGATCAACGCTTCTCTTAAAACTTCTGCACGCTGACAGGTTCGCACAATAATGGAAACCAAAGGACAAAATTCACAATCCTTCTGTGTTTGGATTTTATTGTCACGCGTAATTTCATAATCCCACTCCAGGAACTGTCCCACCTGCGCCCTGGCATAACTTTTATTATTAAAAGAAGAGATACGTGAAAAATGTGCCGCAAAAGCCTGAAGCAATTGTTTTTTCGCTCCCGGATAGGGGGCCCGATGTAAAAAAAACACTATTGCAAACTGAAAATAGCCTCTCATCACATCGGAAAAGCTGCCAAAACGATATCGCAGCAGCAGATTATTAATCAGAGAATTTACATACTGCGCCGGCTTCACCGCTCCAATGCTTTCGTACGAATAATGCATTATTTTCACAGTCGGACAATATTTAATTTTGTAATCGGATGCTCTCAGACGCCAACTGAAATCCACGTCCTCCGCATACATAAAAATATTTTTATCAAACCCCTGAAGTTTTTCAAAAATTTCTCTGCGTACTGCAAATGCTGCTCCGGACATCCAACTTGTAATGCCAGTAACAGGATCATAAATTTTGGGATGCTCATATGGCAGCTGTCTGAATTCCCAGGCTCCGATTTCTTTCGATGACTCTGCAATTATCTCTTCCAGCCGCTTAAAAGTATCTTCGAATACCTCTGTATCAACGTTCAAAAAGCAAACAATTTCATCCTTTCCAAAGGATGCTCCCAGATTATTAGCATTTCCAAAACCCTGATTCTGTTCCTGCTGAATAATCTCAAAACGGCTGAAGTCGTATTTCTTTTTATAAGCAGTCAGCAATTCTACCGTCTGATCACTGGAATGATTATCCACAAAAAACAACTTCAGATCTGAAGAAAGTGCCTTTGCCTTCAGCAGAGAATCCAGGCACCTTTTTATCCATTTTTCAGAATTATATGTAACAATTACAATATCCATATTTTACCCACAAATTCTATAAAAACATTACATTTTCCTGTCGATTAGAAAAGGCTCTGATCTTGCTTGGAATTTCAATATAAGAAGAATTGTAACCTTGATTTACGACTTCCAGTTCCATAATACCATGAAGCCAGGTAAGCATTTCATGCTTAGACTGTGTACCCTGACCTACCGCTGCTCCTACCAGATAAACACCATTCATGATACGCGGCAATGTATATTCGTACACGATCTCAATAATGTCATTTTTCTTTCCGTTGACCACTTCGCCCTGATTAATAAAATTGTTAATATCAAACAGAGGAAGTCCTTTGTTATTCTCCAACACAAATCCAACAATCAGGCTTGGTGCATCTTTCATACACTCAATTACTACATGAGTTCGATAAGTTTTATCAACGTACAGTCGATTTACCGCTTTATCTTCGGAATCTGTAAAAAACAGAGAACGGATTGCCACACTGTCATTGTGAAAACGATCCTCCACAAAACTGATCTTGGGATATTTTCTCTCTTCATCAATTTTTTCCATGAAGACATTCCCTGCAACTTCATCCTGAATATGTCCGGCCACATATTCTGCTGATTTTCGCTTTTCGTCCATATACATATCACAAATATGCGCAGCTTCGCCAAAGGCTCTGACCGTACCATGATCAAGCCATAAAACTCTGGAACACATCTGGCGTACACTTCCGATATCATGAGATACAAAAAGAATCGTAACGCCATTTCGTTTTAACTCATCAAATTTTTTAAAACACTTGTTCTGGAAGAAAATGTCTCCAACACTCAGTGCTTCATCTACAATAAGAATATCTGGTTCCACATTAATCGCAACTGCGAAAGCCAAACGTGCAAACATACCGCTTGAGTAAGTTTTCACCGGCTGATTGATAAAGTCTCCAATATCCGCAAATTCTACGATTCCGTTAAGGCGCTCATCCATTTCCTTACGTGAATAACCCATCATACGGCCATTCAAATATATATTTTCTATTCCAGAATATTCTTCATTAAAGCCAGCTCCAAGTTCCAATAAAGCAGAAACCTTACCTTCTATCTGAATATTTCCTGCTGTCGGACTTAAAACTCCGGTTACAATTTTCAGCAAAGTAGATTTACCGGCACCATTCGTTCCGATAATTCCCACTGTCTCGCCTTTTTTCACATTGAAGCTTACATCCTTAAGCGCCTCAAAAGTTTTACTCTGCTTCTTGCCAAAGCCTAACGCTTCCTTTACACGATCAGACGGTTTATTATATAAGCGATATGTTTTATTCAAATTTTCTATATTCACTGCATAATTTTGCATTTCTAATATCCTCACTTCTATAATACGTCAGCAAAATGCTGTTTTAATTTTTTGAAGCAGCTCATTCCTATTAAACAAAAAGCCAACGCAATCAGCCAATAATACAAATTCCATCCGAATCCATATTCCCAAAAGCATTTTCCACTCATCAATGCGTCACGATAGCCTCGTACCGGATAAAACAAAGGATTAAAGTTCAGTGCCCACTGTACCTTTTCATCAAAAATACTCATCTGCCATACAATCGGTGTTATCCAGAAAACAATCTGTAGAACAATGGATACGATTTGAACGACATCCCTAAAAAAAACAAAAAGTGATGCAGTGAAATACGATATTCCAATGCATACAAGAAGCATGTAGACAATATAATAAACTAACTGTAACCAATACACACTTGGCATCTGTCCATATACGATAAATAATATCGCTGTAAAACCAATTAAAAATAATTGTACAAAAAACACAGATACAACTCTTGCAACTGGCAATATATTAATATTAAATAAAACCTTTTTTACAAGATAACTGTATTCTACTAAGCTTGAAGTTGCATTTGTAATAGAATCACTTACAAAAAACCATGGCAATAAGCCGGATACCAGCCATAATATGAATGGATAGCCGTCTACATCTCCATTTTTGAATCCAATCTGAAAGATGAACCAGTATATTAATACCGTAATAACCGGCTGAACAAATGCCCAGAAAAATCCCAACACAGAACCGGCATATTTTGTTTTAAAATCATCCAATGCAAACTGACTAACAAAAAATAAATTTCCTTTCAATTTCTCACACCATTTTTTCATGTATTCCACCTGATCATTTCAAATATTTGTCCTTTTAAATCGAAGTTATCTTATCATATATGTATATAAAACGCAAGAAAACCACATGAAAAAGTATCTCTCAGACTTACTCTTCTCCCAGCATCTCCAAATAAACCTCACACGCCCCCACAGTCTTCTCCATCATAAACCGAGTACGCTTCTTTTCCGTCCCATAACTTTTCCTGGTTGCTGCGCCACTTTCATGTTTGACTAGCATGGACGGATCATACACAATATTATAGCCTTTTCTTTGGCAGCGAAGTGCCAATATATATTCTTCATAGAAAAACTGGGTTTCCGGTTCAAAGGCTTTTTCTTCTTTTTCGACAAATAATGGAGTAAAAATAAGACAGGCGCCAAAAGGGACAATATTTTTCTGAAGCTGACTATAAAGTGTCATATGTTGTTTCTGATTTTCTATCTTGTTTTTTTCCGCTTTTTGAAGCATATGGTAAACAACAGGATACATGACTGGATAAAAGCGTAACGCCAGGTGGTTCATTTTTATAGTATATTCTGCTTCTTCTTTGGTTCTAAGCCTGGTATCCATTGGGTTCTGATGTTCACCGGTACTCTGTCTGATCACATCGGGGCCCAGAACATAGCATTGATTATTTACATAACTTTTTTCCAGTCTGCTGATAAAGTCTTTTTGTGTAAATTCAATGTCATTATTCAAAACAATGATATAGCTTTTCCCAAAATGTTCTCTGGCATACTGATACCCTTGATTATTCGCATAAGAAAAGCCGCCATTTTCTTTTATCTGCAAGACCTTGATTCTGGAATTCCCCTGATATTTTTGGAGCAGTTCCTGTCTGTCTTTTTCTTTTTTCTGAATGTCGTTGTCTACGATCACAATCCGGATACGTTCCTGCTGTTCCATTGCTAATATAGACCTGACACAGGTATCCGTCACTGAATAATCTTTATAATGTAATATCACAAAGCTTATGTATTCCATTTGTTTTCCTCTTAATATTTCTACTGAAATTTTACTTCAACATTTAAAATATGAAGCATTGGAAATAGCACGCCACACAATCTTTTTTGTTATTTTTTTTTACTGATCAGCCAGCCAAAGGGCCTAAGAAGTTTCGTTTTTAATAAAAGAATCAATACTTTTACTGCTGCTTTCTGCGTAAATGGAATGTCCACCTTTGCATTTAGCTTTGCTTTACTGTTTTTCCAATAAGCTGGAAAATACATATTTACCGTACAGCTGATATAATCGCACAATTCCCTGATTTTCTCCCATCTTGCTCCCGGGGCGAGCTGAAACAGGCAGGTTGCAAAAATCCTCATAACAAACAGTTCGTAGAACTCCTGACTGTTCTGGATTCCAATTTTATTTACTCTGGTTAAAGTATTTTCCAGGCCTTTATACGGAAGAGAGTATTTTTCCAGACCTTTGAAATTGTGAATTGCGGAAGAAGCGTGCTGCACGTAGTAATAACCACATTCCGGTAAAGTGTTAATTCGTGAACATATGGCGGCAAAGAACAAAGAAACCGGCATATCTTCCCCGCGCTCACCACTTTGAAATTTCACATCATATCTTTCCCACAATTCTCTTCTATACAAATGAGAACATACTGCTGAAACCCGGAATGTCCATTCTTCGTTTTCCAGACGCTTATACACACCTGGAATAACTCTGTTCAGCTCTTTTCCACCTTCATCAACATAAGTCAGACCACATATTACCATATCCAGGGTTTCTTTTTCGGCAAGATTGTACATTAGCTCAATATAATCCTCTTGCAGATAATCGTCTCCATCCACAAATGTAAGGTATTTTCCGGTCGCTTTCTCTACGCCCAGGTTTCTGGCTGCTGCCACGCCTTTATTTTCCTGATCTAACAGAATAATTCGGCTGTCTTTCTGCGCCAATTTACGCAGAATTTTCCCGCTTTCATCTATACTCCCATCATTGATTATAATGATTTCCAGTTCGGGCAAAGTCTGCGCCATAACCGAGCAGATACATTTTTCTACATATTTTTCACTATTATATACTGGAATAATGACAGATACTTCCGGCATGATTTTCTCCTTAATTCTCTTCACACCTCATTAGATTCTTCACTCTTCTGGTAAACCTTCTCAATCATTTTCGCAATCCACTCAGGCCAGAATTTTCGGAACATATATAAGTCTTCCGCTCTTCTTCCGTTTTCCTCAATCAGCTCCGAGGTTGTGGATTCCTGATGGATCCGGTGCTCCATTCCTGCCTTTGCAGTGTATGCAAACTCGCCTTTTCGCCTGGAAATTTCTTCCCAGGCCTGCCAGTCAATGTTGCTTTTCATGTTATTTTTAAAGGAAAAACTGTCCAGATTTTCTTTTACAAGGGTGACTGCAGGGCAACAGATAGCCGATCCTATAGAGAGAATTCTCCTCCGAACAAAGCGGTTTTTCCAAAAGACTGTCAGTTTCAGAGGAGTCAGAAGCAGGCGTTTTACCTTAAGAAGCCGGTTAGTTGTCACTGTTTTTCCATTTCGAAGTTCATTGTAGTCTGTAAAAATAATAAGAGGATGACGACATTTCTTCGCAGCTGCCAGTACATCCTCCGTGTAGTTTACATAATATCTGTCATCCTGATGAGCGAGGGTTACAAGCGGTGTTGTTGCACAGCTATAGGCAAAATTCCAGTCTCCGGCAAGACCTTTTTCACCGTGGTTTATATGAACAGGTATTCCATACTTCTCACCAATTCCATATATATATGAATTGGGAGTTGAAGTCGCGATCAGAATTCTGGTTCTGACCTTCTGCGCCAGAAGAGACTGTACACATTCTTCCAAATACGGACTCTCACCGTACGCGCATACCGCAAATGTATGAAGATTTATTTTATCACTATTATCAAAATTCTTTAATCCCATATTTTTCATTTTTTCTATAAACTTTTAGATATATTCATTCCAGAACATGTTTGAAAAAGGCTTTCTGCAAAATATCCCCCAAAGTTGGGAGTACAGACTGCTGGAATGATTTTCAAGGAAACCATTGGTCATCTTCCCTCTCCAATACCAATTTCAGCCTCTATCTCTTGCTTTTCTACTTCTTCCCGTTCCAATAACGTCTCTTTCTCATCTACTTTATCAATCTTCTTATTCTCAGCCTTGGAACGAAGCGCAACTTCTGCAGATAACACTCCAATCTTGTCTTCCAGCTGAGATACAATAATAGATAAGGTAAATATTTTTTCCACCAGCAGGAAAATGATCACCAGAAACACCAGATTACTTGGTGACATAATTCCGAATATACGACACAATTCATAGGAAATTTCCGGAAAGATTGCCAGCAAAAGTAAAATGGCCGCGAAAAAAATCCAAAAAATAGCGTCCTCCATTTTGACTTTATTTTTTCGGATTTTCCGAAGAATCCATCCAACAGTCAGAACAGAGGCAATAATAAGTAAACCTTTCAGCGTGTCGCTCATTTTTTGTCTCCTTTCTCTCGTTTACGCACCCATTGAAAAATAAAAATAGAAAAGAACATTTTCATCATATACCAAATGGAATTTTTGAAATCCAGGTAGCTGGTTCCGGCAATTCGCTCGTGCATTTCTACCTGCACTTCTTCAATCTTTACCCCGCAATTCAAAAGGTATGCCAGAGTATCCGGTTCCGGACTGTAATTGATATCGTAGCCAAAGCGTTTGATCATGCGCTTATTAAAAAGGCGCATTCCGGAAGTTACATCTCCAATATATTTCCCGCCTGTGGTTATCATGATGGCGTAGGTAAGCAGCTGGCTTCCAATCATTCTGGAATTAACAGGCTTGCGTTTGGTCTTAAATCTGGACCCAATCACAATATCACAACCGGTCCGCTCCATCTCCGTAATCATATCCTCTATATACTTGGGATCATGCTGACCATCGCCGTCCAGCTGGAGAACGTAATCATATCCATAATAGTTCGCATAGCGCATACCGCTTTTGATCGCGCCGGAAAGTCCGGTGTTTACAGGAAGATCCATGAAATTATAACCGCGGCGGGCACATATCTTACGGGTGTCATCGGTGGAGCCATCATTGATCACCACGTAATCATATTGAGGATAATTCTTTTCCAGGTTGTCTACTACCTTTTCTATACATCCAGCTTCATTGTAAGCTGGTATAATGATCAGAATTTTTGATATTGTTTTTATTGAAGCCATGAATTCTCCGTTCTGTGTTTCTCCACAATCTCCACCAGTTCCCGTGCTCTCGCCTCAAAAGAATATTGCTCCTTAATCAGCGGCCACTGCTCGTCGACTTTTGCTTTCACTTCTTCATAGTTGTTCTCAATTTCCTTCACGCACTGGTGAAATTCTTCTTTATTGCTATAGTACAGCACTGCTTCCGGAAAGATTTCCCTGAGCTCATCGCAGCAGTCAGATATTACCGGGAGACCGCAGGCCAGGGCATCGAAAATGCGATTATTCACAAACTGATAATCCAGCATGTCTTTCCAGTGGTCGTTCAATGTGACGCGGGCACTTCGGTAAAGGACGGGAATCTGGCTGTTTTCGATGAAAACGTCCTGTACCATGGTCTTGTCCGGGCCTAACATGGCTTTCCAGCCGGCACCCCAGATTTTCAGCGGAAGCTTATCCTGGGCTGCCCAGAGTACGCAGGGACGGGCTACGCCACGGGAATTTCCGATGAATAAATAATCTTTTCCACGGCTGCATTCAGCTGCCTGATCCGGGTAAAAAAGCTCAGTGTCTGTACACTGAAGCAATGGATAAACAGGAACCGTAAGCTTCGCCTGAAGCTCCCTGGCATAATGGCAGGAACCTACGCATACAATATCATAGAGCTGGTATTCTTCTTGGGTAACCATCTCCGGGTGGCTGATATTCCACATAATATAGAGGCATTTGGTGTTCCGGCGATCCGGACGGTAAAATTCGCAGCCTCGAAGTACAAGAACCACATCTGCGTTTACTTCACAGTCCCAGTCTTCGTGCAGGTCAATTATAGTGTACATTCCCATTCGATCCAGGTAACGTTTCAAGGCAACTGCATACGCATAATCGCCCCAACGGATCTTTTTTTCCTCAGGAGCAGGACATTTGATCACCCAGATCTGACGTTCTTTCGCTTCACGCTGCACCTGTGCAGCCCGTTTTCCCCAGTCGTCCCGGCGATGCAGTTCCTGTGACACATATTCCTTCAGCTCCAGCATGGACTGGCTGTTTTTCTGAAGCTCCAGGAGGATTTTTTCCTGGCGTTTATTCTCTTTTTCCAGTTCACGCAGCTTATTGTCCATATAGGTGCGGCTTACCGGAATAAAGCTTCGTAATTTCTGTTTCAGGGTATTCCAAAAGCTCATATAGAAACTCCTTGTATAATAAGTTGTCAATCGGTAAAAATCTGTTTTTGAGTCTTTGACTTTTATTATAACGAAATATGACAGGAAACGCAACTCCCCACAGCAAATCACCAAACAGGACAGTAGCGCAGCGTTACTGCTCACTGGTAACGTTCCGCGAAGCGCGTTACTGTGAACGAAATGAACAGTAACAGCGCAGGCGCTCTGCAATTTTCGCCTGAAACAGTAACCCTTCACAATTTTTTCACGTTTTTTCTACCTTTTATCACTAGGAAAGTAATTTCGAATTTGCTATAATAGTTTCACGACATCAGAGCATGTTTAAAAAAGGCTTTCTGCAAAATGTGCATCACAATTTGTGGGATATTTCATCCCCATCTTTATTCAACAAACGCATCAAACTTTTCTGACATTATAAATCTTAGGAGGATACCGAATTCATGCGAAGAAAAAAGAGCTTACTAATACCGGCTGTGCTGGCTTTTTCCCTTTGCACCGGTGCTGTTGTCCCAGTACTGGCGGAGGAGACCTCACAGACAGCTGATGCAGCAGATAATGAACAAGAGGCACATACACAAAGTGCTACAGATACTTCTGATTCCCCTTATGAAAAAGGCACCATCACAGACACTGATTTTCAGAGTGAATGGCTGAATCTGAAATTCACACCACCGGAAACAGTAGTCATGAATACAGAGGAAGAGCTTCAGTCTGTTATGAAGCAGGGACAGACCACCCTGGAAGAATCTTCCGGCGTGGAGCTTGGAGATGACGCCCTGTCAGGAACCGTTTATGAAATGATGGCTTCTTCTATCTCTGGTTTTCCTAATGTTTCCTTAGTTGTTGAGGATGCTTCTCTGGAGAATATGACTGTCGACCAGTATTTTCTGGCTGCACAGCAGATGTTGGATGCTACAGGGATGGGCTATACTTATTCAGACGTAACAGATATACAGATTGCCGGGCAGGATTTCCGTGTTATGGAAACAAGTGTGGCAGTCAATGACTATGAAATTCTTCAGAAATATTGTACCCGCAAACAGGGAGGAAAGTTTGTCTCCATTATTTTATCATACACCACAGATACCACAGCAGAAGCAGATGAAATTCTGGCAGCTTTTACTCCATTAAATACAGACACGGAGGCTGCGCCTGCAGAATAAACTATGGTCTATACTCCCTTAACCATAAAAGCCATAAAAATTGCATATAAAGCACACGAAGGACAATATGACCAAAGTGGGGTTCCTTATATTCTTCACCCGGTTCATCTTGCAGAACAAATGACAGATGAAACTACCACCTGCATTGCCCTGCTTCATGACGTTCTGGAAGATACTGCCCTGACTCTTCCTGATCTGGAAGCGGAATTCCCAAGGGAGATCACAGAGGCAGTCCAGCTGCTTACACACGCTCCTTCCGATGATTATCTGGATTATGTGCGCAGACTTTGCGAAAATCCGCTGGCTCGTAAGGTAAAGATTGCGGATCTCGCCCATAATTCAGATGAAACACGGCTTTCTTCCGTCACGCCGGATCCAATGCAGCTAAAGCACTGGCGGACGAAGTATGCAGCTGCAAAGGAGATCATACGGGAATACGAGAATATCCCATAAAGTACAACTCCAGACTCTGTAAAAAGGTACTCTGTTATATTAATATCAATTATGTTGATACCAATATAACAGAGTACCTTTTTTATATTTTGCAAAAGCAACTGTTAGATTTCTATTATTTCACCCGCAAAATCGACCTCACCAGTTCCAGATGCGGTCTGTCTGCATCCTTCTGGAACACGGCCACATGGTTCAGGTCTGCGCCTTCATCTGTATATGCCGGAAAAAGAAAGCCGCACTCCGGCTCACCTGGCTCGTATTCATCTGCAAGAGGACAAATTACACAGATCAGATATTCAAAAACAGCTTCTGATTCCCCCATCCGCTCCTTATCTGCTGCCTTTGCCGGAATATCATATCTGTCGTGGAAAATATAAACTGCATAAGGTCTCCTGCTTTTATAATTCTCCATTACAAGATCATAGAAGCTGTCCATAAGAGCATCGTTTTTCAGCCCACATTCCCGGATTGCCATCAAAAGCTGCCACACGGTTCCTGGCCTTCTGTCTGCATCTGCAAATTCATAACGTTTCAGATTTACATTTGTTGCTGCAAAGGGAACTACCTTGGCAAGCTCAATGTTTTTCTTCTTTTCTGCGGCAGACAGCTTTAAAAAATTCACGTTAAAGCTGCCGTCAAAGTCCCCGTCCTTATCCACATAACATCCCGCAATCCTTGTAAAAGAACTTCGGGCAACATTCATCCTCCTGGTCAGCGCCAGCATATCTTCACGGTCGATTTTGTTGGTCATGGTTTTCTCCTGTGTATACGCAAAATGTTTTTTCTATTTTACCATTCCTATGCGCTATACACAACTGAAAGTAAAAATATCTCCATTTAAAACGCTTTTCTAATCCGCTCCAACGCCTCCGTCAGCGTTGCCCTTGGACACGCCACATTAATCCTCTGGAATCCTTCGCCTGCTTTTCCGAAAATCTTTCCACTGTCAAGCCAAAGTCTGGCCTTATTAAGGATCAAATCCTCCAGTTCCTCAACAGTCAGGCCTGTCTCACGGAAGTCCAGCCACACCAGATACGTGCCTTCCAGATCTGTCATCTTCACCCCAGGCAGATATTTTTCCACATACTCTTTTGTGTAATTGATATTCGCCTCCACATAAGCATGCATTGCCTGGTACCACTCTTCCCCCTTGGAATAAGCAGCCTCTGTTGCCACCAGTCCCAGAACCCCAAGCTGGCTGGTTCCTGCCGCATCCAGCTGCTTCCGGAATCTTCGGCGAAGCTCCGGATTGGGAATAAAAATATTGGAAATCATCATACTTGCAAGATTGAAAGTTTTACTTGGGGAAGTGCAGGTAATGGAAATATCCTGAAACTCCTTTTTCAGGCCGGCAAACACCTGATGCTTTCCCTTAAAAACAAAATCCTGATGGATTTCATCACTGACAACGGTCACACCATTCTTTACGCAGATATCTCCTATTTTTTCCAATTCTTCTGCGCTCCACACTCTTCCCACCGGATTGTGCGGATTGCACAGGAAAAACAGTTTTACATTTTCCTCCACGATTTTCTTCTCAAAATCCTGAAAATCGATGTGATAACGGTTGTCTTCTCCCTGATAAAGGTTGCTGCTCACTACTTTTCTGCCATTGTCCTGAATAACCTCTGAAAAAGGATAATAAACGGGAAGTTGGATCAGCACACTGTCTCCCGGCTGCGTATATGCTTTTACCGCCATCGCCAGGGCAAAAACAACTCCTGGTGTTTTGATCAGCCAGTCCTCCTGGATCTCCCAGTTGTGGTGAAGCTTCATCCAGTTTGCCAAGATTTCAAAATAAGGGGTCTGCACCTCACTGTATCCGAAAATTCCCTCTTTTGCACGCTCTACCAGCGCATCCTCAATATAAGAAGAGGTCTCAAAATCCATGTCTGCGACCCAAAGAGGCAGCACATCTGCCGGCTTGCCCCTTTTTACTGCAAAATCATATTTCAGACATCTGGTATTTTTTCTGTTAATCACTTTATCAAAATCAAGATTTCTTTCCGCCATATAATTCTTCCTCTGTTTCTGCAAATACTTTTTCAAATTCATCAAGAAGATCCTGGGCATCCTCGATTCCAACAGAGAGGCGAAGGGTTGCCTCTGTAATTCCGTTGCGTTCCCGTATCTCCTTCGGCACATCCGCATGCGTCTGGGTAGTTGGATATGTGATCAACGTCTCCACACCACCAAGACTTTCTGCAAACTTGATCATCCGCACTTTTTCCAGAACAGAAAGGGCAAACTCCTTGCTTTCCAGCTGGAAGGTAAGCATGGAGCCAAATCCTCTGGCCTGCTTTTTCATAATCTCATATCCCGGGTGATCTGGTAATCCCGGATAGATTACTCTGGTCACTGCGCTCTTTGTTTTCAGCCATTCTGCGATTTTGAAAGCATTTTTCTGTGCCTGCTCCATGCGGATTCCAAGAGTTTTGATACCGCGAAGAATCAGCCAGCTGTCAAAAGGAGCCAGGCCGGAGCCTGTGGTTTTAATAAGAAAACGAAGCTTTTCACTGATATCCTCTCTGTTGGTTACCAGAAATCCTGCCAGGGTATCATTATGTCCGCCCAGGAATTTGGTTCCGCTGTGCACTACAATGTCCGCTCCCAGTTCCAGTGGATTCTGGAAATATGGAGATAAAAATGTATTGTCTACTATGAGAAGGAGATTATGTCTTTTTGCAATTTCCGCAAGTGCCGCAATATCAGTGACATTCATCATGGGGTTGGTTGGAGTTTCAATATAAATTGCTTTTGTGTTTTCGTTTACATAACTTTCCACATTTTCTTTCCAACAGTCGATTCTGGAAAAATGGATCCCATTTTTCGAAGAAACATTGTCAAAAAGCCGGATGCTTCCGCCGTACAGGTCTGCATCTATGATCAGATGGTCTCCTGGTTTAAACAGCTCCATTACCAGAGTGATTGCTGCCATTCCAGTGGAAAAAGCCAGTGCATCGATTCCGTTTTCCAAAGTTGCTACAATTTTTTCCAGATGCTCTCTGGTCGGGTTCTGCAGTCTGCTGTAGTCAAAGCCTGTACTCTGGCCTACTGCCGGATGCTCATATGTTGCTGTCTGATAAATCGGAAAACTGATAGAGCCATAATTGTTACAACAGCCTTCCTCTTCTTCCAAATGTAAACACTTTGTATTGATTCCTCTTGCCATGATTTTCCTCCAGATTCGTATGATCGCGTTCAGAGAAATGTTTTCTCTCTTTTTTGTCTGAACATATCATAGCAAGATAAGAGGATTTTGTATAATTCATTTTACCTTGAGTTCGTTATAGAATATTGCTATATCTGATTAGATATGTTAGATTTGGTGTATTGCCAATTTCAGAGCGTGTTTGAAAAAGACTTTCTGCAAGATATGCGTCACAATTTGCGGGAATACTTTTTCAAACACGGTCTAAAACACCCTCTGCACCAGCAGCATATACAAAATCGTTCCACCGCCAATACTAAGCAGTGTATTCTTTTTCCACTTATGCAAAAATACGATAAACAAAATCGCAATGGCTTCTGGCAGCCCATAAGGTCCGCTTGTGGGCACTTCCTTCAGGCAATACACGATCAGAAGGCCGATTACCGCATATGGAAGCACCTTCCCAAGATGAAGGATAAATGCAGGAGGCTCTTTGCCTTCTGGGAAAATAAGGAATGGCAGAAAACGGGTGACCATGGTTCCCAGAACCACGCTGGCAATAATGATAATACTCTGAGTTGTTGTCTTTGCTTCTCATCATAAAGCCATAGGACATTCCAAGGAATAAAAATCCAACGCAGATTGGAAGAGTATGGGGTAGTGCTGCCTTAAATGTTTTTTTCTTCATGTCTTCCTCCACAGCAAAGAGCTGAAGGTTTCCCCTCAGCTCTAATAAAGCAAACGTAACTGTTCCGTTCCTTCATAGTTACACTCTTCGCGATGCACAGAAATCATGTTTCCCATGTTTTCGCACCGTACTTCTTTGGTTTTCTGTAAACGAAGTTCACAAAATATCTCTTGGGATGATATCTGCTGAATAGGAGCAGGCATTAATTACCAGCCAGTTCCCTGATAGCATCTGTCAAGGTAGTGTACTGCTCTTTCACCTGCGCGTAAAGCGCATCACTTCCTGCCGTCTCTCTTCCTCTTAATACTTCCGTAAGCTCTGCACTGACCTTATACAATTCTGTAAATCCAAGGTTCAGGCACACGCCCTTCAGGGTATGGGCTGCACGGAATGCTTTCTCTCCATCCTGTGCGGCAAGACCATCTGTCAGCTCCTGAAAACTCGGATCGTTAAGAAATTTTACTGCAAATCTTTTCACAAGTGCTTCGCTTCCCAGTCTTTTCAGAACTCCATCGTAATCTGAGCCAACTTTCTCATAACATTCTTTTATTGTCATTCCAGCCTCCTTAATTTTCATTCCGGTTCCCTATGTAACTGCTTTCTGCACTTTATTATATTAAATTGAAAGAAATTTGTCCACAGGTTTCTAGAGCGTGTTTGAAAAAGGCTCTGACATTACGCATCAGACCTGGAATAAGCATTCTTCATCTGATTACTCAGCTCATAAAGCACTTTATTCAGTGTGTCAGAAGCCTCTTTTTTCACCATATCCGCAATTTCCTGGTTGGCCTGATGGCGAAGGGACATTCGCTTCGCTGCGTCAGACTCTTTTTCCAGAAGAGCGTCATATTTGCCAATCAGCTGGTGGCCTTTTGACATTACACGCTCCTGATAACGTTCAATATGGAAAATTGAGCTCTTATAAGAAGCATCTGCCATGGCACCGATCATGCGGCTTACCCAGTAGAAGCTGTCAGTGGTTACTTCCCTGGTGGTGCTGGAAAAATAGTCCGGAGTGGTATCAATTGTGGCATAAAACGGCACCAGCACATTAAATGCATTGGATGCAAATGCAACCCATTCCAGAATATTGCAGTCCTTTTCCATGCCTGGTCTCATCTGGATCAGAGACAGGAAATCTGTACGGTTCACACCGATAGAACGGAATGCTCCGCGCTGTTCTTTTTCTCCATAGGAAGCATATGGATCATAAGAGGTTCCCTGATAATGGGAGGACAATACATATTTCACATCCTCTACAGTAATCTTTTTTTCCGGAATCATGCACCATGGCAGATCATCAGAATATGGAGTAAATTCTGCATTTACGCCATCCCAGATTTTTGTCTTCGGATTCAGGGTTCTCAGCATATACCATGCACGAGGAGTATTATAAACATGGTCGGAATCGTCATGGCTTCCGAACGCATCTCTTGGATTCAGTACACCATCCATGGAAAGATCCAGGTGATTTTTGCTGATAAATTCTTTCAGGTCAGCGGAACACATGTATTCCAGATCCGCATATTCCTCACATGTGCACCGATATTTTTCCTGATCCCGCAATGCTTTTTCCAAGTCAAATTTATCAATTCCAAGCTGATTTGGCATTACCACATACGCCTCATCCGGAACCTTTCTTGCCATCCAGTGATGGCCGCCGATGGTTTCCAGCCACCAGATTTCATTCTGATCCTGGAAAGCAATTCCATTCATCTCATAGGTTCCGTATTTCTCCAGGATACTTCCAAGACGGATCACACCTTCGCGGGCGCTATGGATGTATGGAAGAACAATGGATACAATATCTTCCTCTCCGATTCCACCGGCTGCTTCCTCCTTACCGTCCTGAGCAGGCTGATAGGTTACCAGAGGATCTGCACCAAGTACCCGGGGATTGGAGGTAATCGTTTCTGTAGCAGTCATTCCCACATTTGCCTCATTTACACCGCTAGCTGCCCAGATTCCTTCGCCGTCTACTGCATTTGGCACAGATGTATAGCCCATTGGATCATCTGGAAGATCAATTTCCACATGAGAAATCACAGATTTATATTTCCGCGGCTGTTCCTCCGGATGAACCACCACAAATTTTTTGGGCATATAATGTCCGGAACCGGAATCGTCATTTCTTGCGATCATGGTAGAGCCATCATAAGATGCCTTTTTTCCAACTAAAATTGTAGTACAACCCATTTAAATTTCCTCCTGAAAATATTTCGTAATCTACTATGCACTATGTTAGCACAATCGGGCATTTTATGGAATACAGAATTCCGGAAATCAATTATTTAACGGTTGTATTGCCTGCCATTAAGCTTTATACTTATGTTATTCCCGGAGCAAAATGATGCGAAAAGGAATCCTGCCCGTCAGGGCTTTTCTATAACTTAAAGGAGCATTCCTTATGCAGACATCTAAAGATTATTTGCATGTTTTTCTTGATATGGGCGACGCACTGTTAAACAGCGGCGCAGAAATTTTCCGGGTGGAGGACACTCTGAACCGGATGGGGTATGCCTGTGGTGCTACCCATATGAATGTTTTCGTCATCACGTCCAGCATTGTTATTACTATGGAATTTCCCGGAGATGGCGCACGGACGCAGACACGACGCATTCATGAATGTGGGGGGAATGATTTCACCAAGCTGGAGCAGCTCAATGACCTGAGCCGCCGCTTCTGCAATCATCCGGTTTCTGCTGCGGAGCTGCGAAATGAATTTGAGAAGATCAATGCAAACAGACCTAAGCCTCTTTGGAAACTGCTTGGAAGCGTTCTTGCAGCCAGCAGTTTTGCCCTTTTCTACGGCGGCACCATTCCGGATGCCATTACTGCCGGCATTGCTGCAATCCTGATATGGAGCCTGCAAAAATATCTAAGACCAGTATGTATGAACGAGGTTACTTTCCAGTTTGCAGCATCTTTTCTCACCGGCTGCGCCATTTGCGGATTTACTTTGCTCTGTCCTTTCCTTCACATGGATAAGATCATGATTGGTGATATCATGCTTCTGATTCCAGGACTTATGTCAACTAATGCAATCCGCGATGTACTCATTGGTGATACCCTTTCGGGTATTATCAGGCTGATCGCCGCGTTACTTCTTGCAGCAGCACTGGCACTTGGTTTTATGGGCGCAATTATTCTTTTTGGGAGGTTTGGACTTTGATCACAATGACGGTTATACAGCTGATTACCGGAGCTATCGGATCTGTGGCTTTTGGTCTTCTTTTTCACATGAAAACTAAATATCTGCCGCTGGCTGCTGCCGGTGGTTTTCTTAGCTGGCTGGTCTTTCTCTTTGGGAAGAATCTGTGGGGAAGTGTTTTTCTTCCGGCACTGCTGGCTGGTTTTATTGCTGATGTGTATGCGGAAATCCTGGCAAGAATTTGCAAGGAAACTTCCACTTCTTTTTTCGTTACTTCCGTGATTCCGTTAATTCCCGGAAGTACCCTTTATTACTGCATGAGCAGTATTGTAGAGGGAAATCCCATGCAGGCACTTAACTATGGGAGAGATACCTTTCTCTTCGCGTTCGGAATCGCCGCGGGGATGAGTATTGCGTGGGCGATCTGTTATTTTCTGAGAAGTGTTAAAGCACGATAGTTTCTTACTCACAGTTTTCGGATTTCCACCCTGCGGTTCCACCAGCCCTTTTTCCAAACCATGAGAAAAACCTGAAAATCCAGGCTGTCCCTGGCGGTTGTAAAAGGCTCTTCTCTTAATATCTCTGCATGGATTCCGTCCCGGGTCAGTTTTTCCTGCAGTTTTCCCGCTTTTGACAGCAGGCTTTTTAACTGCTGATCAGCCTCATTTCCAAAAGTCCGGTCAGGATAAGCCGCCGCTGCGCTTTTTATTTTTCCGGTAAGAAGATCAATCACTGCACTATGCTTATTCTTGTGTAATACCCTGGCAAAAATCCTGGCGATAAATGGAGCTGGAAATTTCTTATAAACATGCAATAACCGAAGCAGAGAAAAATCCCGAGCTTCTTTTGCTAGCTCTTCCATTACTTGAAATGCTGCTGCAGACGGCTTCCAGGGGTCTTCCTTTGGCACAATATACTGTTTCGGCACTGCAGGATAACAGCAATAATTCAACGGTGGAAAGTCCGCCAGCTGCACAAGTGCCCTTTCTTTTTCTGTACAAAACTCTTCTCCCAGATATTCCAGCTTATCTCTTGCAATGGCGATCCGATATTCCAGCTGACGCAGATATTCATACCCAGGTACCCAGAAATGACCGATTTCCCCATAGTTATAAAGATAAACCTCCAGATCCAGCATTCTGAAAAACAGGGTGACTACGTTCTCCCCCTGCCATACTACCAGTATATATTCATCCCCTTCCTGACTTAAGGATGATTTCAGAGGACCTTCATAATTCTCCAGATAAGAGCCTGTAAGTCTGGCGTCCCGGAAAATGAGAAAGCTTTCTACGGCATCATTCATCAAATAAACAAGGCGGATATCACCTGGATTTTTCTCTTTTCCCACTCTGGCAAGGCTGTCTTTTTCGCCCTGTTTTCTCTCATTATTTTCATATGTCTCATAACATTCCCATTCAGCCTGTGCTCCGTTTTCTTTCGGAAACAGCAATTCAAATTGCTCCTGTTCCAAAAGCTCCTCCAGCATTTCAAATGTATCCTGCATCTTATGATTACCTCAAACTGTTCGATTCCTGTTTCCAATTTCACTTTTTATTATATGGGTATCTGACAGAAATGTCAAAATAACGACAACAGATATATAGCTATAAAATAAATAGCATACAATTTACAGCTTACATTTTTCATATATTTTCTATATACTTTATATTATGGATAAAGAAGCTGTCGTTCCATAATATAAGAACCCGCAGGCAATCAGGAAGCGGTGAAACCGTTCCATAGATTGCCAGAGCATGTTTGAAGAAACTGTTTGAAAAGGGTTTTCTGCAAGATGTGCGTCAGAATTTGCAGGAGATTTTGTTCAAATTGGAAAGCAGCTTAAATACGTGTAAAATCACAGGTAAGCCAGTTCGGCACCTGTTAAAAAGATTGGAGAACGAATATGAATCAGATTGATTACGAAAACTTAGGATCCCGAATGAAAGAACTGCGAATCAAAATGAAGCTTACCCAGGCGGAAGTTGCCAAAGCTCTGAATGTAACTCCTGGCTACATCAGCAACGTGGAGAATAACCGTACTGCAATGTCCCTGCGTATCCTTATTTATTATGCAAGACTGCTGAACATCTCCCTGGATTCCCTGATTGGCAGAATTGATTCTGAATACCGTGAAACTGCCCTGGACCGCGAGATTTCCGAGCAGGTACATAAAATGAGTATTCCAGAGAAACAAAAGCTTCTGAAAACCATGAAGGTATGGATGGAAGAAGATTGATTCTGAACGTAAAAGGGGCTGTCTATTTCCTGACAGCCCCTTTTGTAACTTTATGGTGTTTATAGTATTATATCAGATTTTATTCCCCCCCATTTCTGTGATAGTATCACATACTTTTCTTTTTTGCCTTGCGGACAAGTTTTCGGACCAGAACTACAATAAGGATAATAATTACAAGGAAGAGCAGGCAGATCAACACGATCATTACTGAGAATCTATTGGGATTTTTTACCAGATCAATAATATTTGTGCTGTCATCTACAACCTTACGGTTATGAGTGGCTGCATAATATTCCGGTACATTGGCAATTCCATCCCCGTCTGTATCTTCAAAGGACTTCATATATCTTGCAATGGCATCCCACGCCTTTAATTCTCTGCAGTCTTCCATGATTGCCTGGTCTTCCAGATTTTCAATGGGATTGCCGTCCTTGTCCTTTGGTTCAAGAGATAGCAGGCCATAGGACATTTTCATCACAGAGCCAAGCATTTGTCCTGTATACAAATCGGTCACAACATGATACAGCTTATCATCCTGGATTTCGATTCTTTCTCCGTCCTCTCTGGTCAGATAACAGTCCGTCACCTTATTCAGAATCATTCGATGAGGATTATATGTAAAATTCAGTCCGCTGCAATACAATCTTGCAGTTGTCATAAAATCCGAAACAGAAGCGTCTACTTCTGCTGCCAGCTTCAATTCTTTTCCTGTCAGATATGCATTGATAAGAGGATATCCTGCTACACCGTCTTTTCCAATTCCCAGAGAAAAAGAATTGTAAACATCCTCTACTGTAATATTGCCTTTTGTATATGTGTCACGGACCGTTCCGCTTGGCACAACCGCTACGTCTACCGGGTTCCCATCGTAATACTCTGAATTTTCCACAGCATATACATACGCATCAGACATAATATCGCCAAGATTCAGTTCTTCATGCTTTGTTCCCATCTCTTCCAGACTGTTAAATTCAATATCGTTCTGAGCCAGAACTTCATCCCTGGTGTACCCAAAATCTGCAAGATAATTGGTGTCTACTGTATCCATTAATTCATCAATCCGTTTCTGTGTTTCCTGATCCGGCTTGATCTCATCAGACACAGGAATCAGCTCATAGGAAGTCATTTCCCAACGCCCGTCCTCCTTCTGTGTCATTGAAAGTGATCCAAGGTTTCTCCCATACTCACCGCAGGATACAATATATGTATTCCCATGCTTAATGGCTTCATTCAGCTCTGTATGGGAATGTCCACTGATGATCAGATCCAGATCCGGCACCTTTTTTGCAAGGATTTCATCCTCTGACTTATCCTCGTCCTCCCAGGTTCCGCCGTGAGACACACATGCGATCATATCCACATTCTCGTTTTTCTTAATCTCAGCTACCGTCTGCTTTACTGCTTCTACCGGATCTTTAAACAGAAGTTCACATGTAGGCGCACATTCCAGGGCATCTTTTCCAAATACACCAACCACAGCAATTCTCGTATCACCCTTTTGAACCACAACATAATCTTTCACGCCGTACGCTTCAAACGCTTCTTTGATCTGCTTCTGCCCATCTTTTAAGCCATCTTTCTCCATAGCATCCCAATCCACATTGCACACTACGATCTCCGGCACTGTCTCACCGGAATTTATGGCTGCTTTCAGCATATTTGCCAGTCCCTTTGACCGGTAGTCGTATTCGTGATTTCCAAAAGTAGTCACATCATACCCCAGATATCCCAGCATTCGAAGCTCCGCCGCCTCCGTATCATATACGGTCTGGATCAGTGTACCCATGGAAAAATCTCCGCCATCCAATACCAGGGTATCTGGATTGTCTTTCTTCTTTTCATCCATCAGGGTTTTTATTTTCGCAAAACCGCCAACTTCTTTTTGCTGTCCATCTACAATTGTTGAAAAGCTGTCCAAATGGGAATGAGTATCATGGGTAAACAAAACGTCTACCTTTTTCGTCCCAGCTGCTGTCACAGGAATATCCAGTACAAGCAGAAGCAGTGTTGCAATTGTTAATACAATTGACAAAATTCGTTTCCGTGTCTTCATAACTTCTCCTTTTCATTCAAAAGATCTTCATCTGATTTCTATAGCATATCTTCTGCCAGCATCTCCTGATATCCGGCTGTCCTGTATTTTCCGATCAGCGCTGCCACCGGCTTTAACCTTTCATCCGTTATTCGTTCCAGTATTTTCAGCCGCTTAGGTGATATGACCTCTTTGGACCTGCATCTTTCGTAATCCGCGGCTTCCATATGCCAGTAATAAAATTCGCCCTTATAATACTGTGACAGTTTCTGTGCGATCAACACACCTTCCGGATCCAGATCTCCTGCATAATAAATCCGTGTTTCGGATTTTGCAAGTAAATCCAATGCCATCAAACCTGCCAGTCTTGGCTGACCGTTCATGCACATATATGCTTTTTCCTTATGATCTGTTTCTTCTTTTCCGCAAAGCATGGCAAAAACCGAAGGATTTTCCACAATATATATTTCATTTTGGGGACAATAGAGTGCATCCCATTCTGTAAGCACTGCAAGAGGAACCTGTACAATATGCTGTTCTTTCGCAAAACCTGCCATACCTTTATGATAATTTCCATCTTTTTTCACAGCCTGCACCTGATACAGCATGGTATAATTGGAAACATCATCCAGCATGATTCCTGCCAGCAGATAACTTTTCTGACGCTTATACGCAGGAAATATTGCAGATGTCTCTACTGTAATTCTTCGTATTTCCAAATCCATCTGTATGATCTGATATAAAAAATTCCCATCTGCTGTTCCAATATCAAACGCATGTGGATTGCCTGTCCGCATAGCTGCAAATACGGCAAGGTACATCTTTGTGCTGCGATATGGCAGATTGTTATAGATTTCTGCTCCAAGCCGCAGCATCTTGTCCCATTTGGCCAGTTCCTGACTCCCGTTGTCTTTCACAATGCTTCGCAACGATTCTAAGGCTGTCTCTACAGGAGTTCCTTCATAGTCTCTCTGAAAAATATCCCATATACGCTCTTTTTCCTGTTCCCGTAAGGATTTTTGCTCCTGTCTTCCAAGCAGTGGCTCTTCAAAAAAATTCTCCAACAGGCATTCCGGCGTTATCTCTTTATATCTGCTTGTTTCCAGCGCCTGTCTGAATTTTTCTGCTGACACCGTTACACTTTTCTGACTGTGAAAAGATTTTCCAAAAAATCCTTCCAGTTCTTCAATATCTGTTGGTTTCAGATTCTTCAGAATTACTTTCCCACCAAACCTTCCGTAAGAAATATATTTCTCCCGGAAGCCTTTCAGCACCTTCTCCCAGACCGGGCTCAGGTGAAAATAAGCCAGACAGTCTTTCATTTTATTTTCAGATTTATACTCCTTCTGCCTGTCCAAGCTCTATTCCTCTCTGTTCAACTTCTTCCTCGTGTTCTAACAATTCTTTCCTGTGACCATTCCATAAATAAGGCATAACGGTTACAAATTTCGCATTTCCCGGACGGATCAACTGATAGATTGCCAATGCGTCCAACGTATCACAATCTCCCCACAGAACCTGTGAGTTAATAATAAAATCAAACCGGAATTCTGTCATCAGACGGAACATATCACGAATATTCTTATTGTCTACTCCGGCAAATGCCTCGTCCAGAGATATCAATCTCGGTGCATCTTCCCTTCCTCCCTGATACTTGGCCACAACTGCTGAAAATAGCGGTACATACATGGACATTGCCTTTTCTCCGCCACTGAAGGTTCCGAATACGCTATTTGTCAGCTCCTTCTGACGTTCCCCGTTTTTCTGGGAAAACAGCTGGAATTCAAACCATTTACGGTAATCCAGCGTATCCTTCATGATCTGATAGAAGGATACCATTCCTGCACTGTCTTTCGCATTTCTTCGTGCCTCTGCCACTTTGGAACGGAAATGGGCAGACAATCTGGCTGCCTCATCTTCACTCATCAGCCGATAATCTTTCTTCAGTAATTCTACCAGTTCTTTCGTATCCAGCTGGTCTTCCTGTTCTGCAGTCTTACTTCGCCATCTAAGGCTAAGCTTTAATCCGCTGGAGGTATTCATACCGTTCATCAGGGAATTCATTTTCTGTACCCATGTATTGGAACCGTTAATCTTTCCACGGATTTTTCTGCTTACCGTATTGGCAAGAATGTCTTCAAACAACTCCCGGTCTCCATCTTTGATCAGATTCTCCAGCTCTGTAATGTCTTCTTCAAGATGCAAAAGAAGACTGGCAAATGATATCTTTACGCCTTGATATCTGGCCGAAATGTCCAGTCGTTTTGCAGGAAATTCCGTTTGTTCTTCTTCCGTAAACAACTCATTCTGCATTAAATGATAGTCTGTAAGAAAGCCTCTGTTTTCAAAATATACCTTATTCAGATCGCGGATCACACTGTCTTTATCCAGCGCTTTTACATCTGATTCCAGATAACTTCTGATATGTGCGGCATCTTCCGGTATCTCTTTTGGTATTTCCACATAATGCAAAGCCTTTTCCATATCATAGCATTCTGAAAAATATTTCGTTTTCTTTTCATATTCTTCAATTTTCTTCTTGTTTTCGTCTAAACGCAGTGTCAGTTGTCCCACTTCGTCTTCTTCATGTGTCTGTCTGCTTACGCATACACGTAATTGCTCCGGATAATCCTGCAGCCAGTTAATACATGCATCAAGCCGTTCTTTAATTTCTTCGTAATCAGTCAGACGCAATTGTTCCTGAATGGAAGTCTGTTCTTCTGTCTTTCTCCTGATTTCTTTTTGAATTTCCTGCAGATCATACCGTATCTGTTCCATATCTGCATCCAGATCTTCCAGATGTTCTTTTCGCTCTCTCAGATACATCAGACTTCTAAGATACATTTCATGTGCAGCAATCAGGCTGATCAAATGCTTTCCATATTCTTCTGCTGCTTTTTTTGCTTCTTTAAATATATCATAAGAACAGGTCAGATATAGTGCTTCTGCAATTTCCAGTGCTTTCTTTTTCTTTTCTTTCAGTATCTCCACTAGTTCACGGATCTGACACTCCAATTTATCACTCTCGCGCTTCAGCTGTTCGCACTCTCGTTCCTCGGCTTGCAGCATCCGAAGGGCTTCTCTCATGTCTGTGTCTTTCGGAAGATTCTCGTATTCTTTTCTGAGAATAGCTTTTCTGTCAGACAGCTTTCTATGCAGTTCCTCCAGCTGCTGTAATGCAGTTTCCAACTCTGTGATTCTCTGTCTGCACTCTTCTATCTTTGCCTGTCTGTGTTTTTCACGGGCCTTTGTTCCAAGGAATCCTGCCTCATATTCTCCTGTTACAGTTCCGGCAAGCACTCCCATTCCGTAGGTTCCATCTTCTGCAACCGCAAACAAGCTCTCACTATCATATGCAATACTTCCGAGAATTCCGGTGAGACGCTGATTGGAAAATATGTCATTCACTTCTTCATTCAGTTCCAATACATCCAACAGACTTCTGTCTGGCTGCAGATTCTTCTGACTGTTCTTGCAGATAAACAGATAATGATCTTCACATCCTTGTTCTGTTTTCAAAACCTGCTCTTTGTATTGCTCATCTATTACCAGTGCATCCAGAATTCCCATCTTTAATAAAGCTTCTTCCAGACGGTTACAGGCTTCTTCTTCCAGATTATCTCCAAATTCTATAACCTTGTAAAATTCCTGATATGGAATTCCAAGAGCATCCAGTCTCTTGCGGTTACATATGACTGCCTCTGAACGTTCCGGCTGTGGTTCTTTCTGATTCTCCCATTCGGCCAGATCTGCCCTTACTTCTTCCAGCTCTTTTTTTGTATTTTGGCTCTCTGTATCATTTACCGAAAGTTCAGATTCGATTTCCCCATTTTTCTTGATCCATACATCTGCAATCCTCTGACGAACCTCGGCAAAATCAGAGGATTCCTTATACGTTTCGGCAAATATACTTAATTCTCTTAATAATTCTTTTTCTAATGCCAGCTCCTGGTTTGCACCGTTCCACTGATACAATGCTTCTTTCCATTCATTCTGTGTCTGCACAAATACAGATTCCAGTTCTGACACTTTTCTCTGAAGAGTATCCAGTTCACGAATCCGTCTTTCTCTTTCTTTTATCAGATCATCCTTCTGTCTTTCCAGGTGATCTGTCTCTGCCAGTATCTCTGTTCCCTCATTAATTTTTTCTTTTGTGTTATCAAATTGCTGTTGGTGTAAATTGAATTTGTATGGTTCTTCCGGATGTTTTTCCAGTTCTTCCTTCATAAATGCATGCTCTTCAAAGGCCATGGTATCAGCCTCATCCTGCATCTCTTCTATAAGCTCTTCCAGTTCTTTTTCTTTCTCATATTTCCTGTCTTCTTCTGTTTTAATCTGATTCTGTGCATCCTGATATTGCGTCTGTTTCTGCTCCAGGAATCTCTGCTTTTCTCCCAGGTTTTTCTGTTGTCCGTTTAATTCTGTAATCAGCTCCGCTTCTCTTCGCTTCAATGCTACCGCGTCGCTTTTGTTCAGAGATTCTTTCTCTTTCTCCATGGACTCACGTTTCACATCCAGATTCTGATGTTCTATTTTCAAGTCTTCTATCTTCTGTCTGCATTCACGTAGCTTTTTCTCCTGTTCATTTTGCCGCGTCCTTGCATTTTCCAAATTTAGTCCAGCCTGTTCGCAGCGTTCTGCTTTTTCATATAATAATTTCTGATTATATTTTG
>ERZ772854.911-NODE-911-length-32314-cov-7.969404_pt1 | contig 32314 bp, 24 predicted proteins | sample MGYA00580844_ERZ772854 | MGnify/ENA primary metagenome ERZ772854 (study PRJEB29015, sample SAMEA2737727) | human gut metagenome | biome: human gut; feature: human-associated habitat; material: faeces | place: China | collected 2012 ...
TCCAGCTGAGCTACGATCGCTTATATATGAAAAACGCCGTTACAGCGTATTTCAATCTTGTAAAGTAGTCAATTTCCAATAGTGGTCAATTCGTGGTCTGACTACCGTTGACCACCGCGTTTTTGCGGGTGCGAATCGCGCTGCAACGAACAAAAAAGAGCCTAAAACCTGCCTTGTCGCAGTTGTCGGAGAACTACGACGCGGCACGCAATTCGATGATACACTGCGATTTTTTGTTGGTTCTGCACCACTATGGAACACCTAACACAAGCAATATAAAACAATGTGTCAACGATAAAAAACGACCACTGGCAGCAAAAATCACTGCCGGTGGTCAGTTGGTGGTCAAAAAATGGTCAATGCGTGCGAGATACGGCGCTGCCTTTTGCCTCACCGTAAGCCCTTTTCATAGCGGTAGTAGACACAACCCATTGTTTGCCGAATTTACAGACATCAACGCCATTTACCAGTTTCCCATAGGACAAAGCTTTGCGCAGGGTAACAGTGATAAGGAAGTGATTTAAACTTGACTGTTAGCTGACGGGTTCAGGTGCTAAAAAAGACACCTATTCTTTTGAATAGACGCCCTTTTTTGTTGTGCCGCGGGGCTGTTTTTGAATTGGGTCAGATGGCCCAGCGCTGGCTTTCGGTCTGCAGATCCACCATATGGGTGTACAGTCCCTTCCGGGCGTACAGCTCTGCCGGGCTGCCCTGCTCGGCCACCACGCCGCCCGACAGCACCACGATTTTGTCCGCACCGGCCACGGTGCGCATCCGGTGGGCGATGATGAGGACGGTTTTGTCTTTAATCAGCCGGGATAGAGCCTCCTGAATGGCAGTTTCGTTCTCCACGTCCAGACTGGCGGTGGCTTCGTCCAGCAGGATGATGGGCGCATCTTTCAGGAAGGCGCGTGCAATGGAAATACGCTGGCGTTCTCCGCCGGAAAGGGCGCAGCCGTTCTCGCCGATGTTGGTGTTCCACTTGTCCGGCAGCTTTTCGGCAAATTCCTCGCAGTTTGCCAGCTTTGCCGCCGCAAGGACCTCTTCGTCGGTCGCGCCCTTGCGCCCCAGACGAATGTTTTCCAGTATTGTGTTGTCAAACAGGGTCACATCCTGAAACACGATGGAATACAGGCTCATGAGCTTTTCCGGGTCGATTCGGGAAACCTCCATGCCGCCCACGGTGATGCTGCCCTTCTGGTAGTCCCAGAACCGTGCCGCCAGCCGGGAAACAGTGGTCTTGCCGCCACCGGAGGACCCCACCAGTGCCGTGACCTCGCCCTGCTTGGAGGTAAAGGAGACATCCCGCAGCACCGTTTCGCCGGAGTTGTAGGCAAAGCCCACATGGTCGAACACGATATCGCAGCCCTGATTGGTCAGCTGCTCGCTGCCGGTCTGCAGGGGAGCGTCCAGAATCTCGTTCATCCGCCCCACATTGGTGCGCATGGCAATGACCGCCGCCAAATTCTGCAACGCGCCCTGCATAGGGTCGTACATCCGGGAAGCCGCCATCAGGAACAGCAACAGGGTCAGCACGTCGATACTGCCCTGCACCAGCAGCACCGAGCCGGTGAGCGCCACCGATGCGATGCCCAGCTTGAGCACCATGCCCGCAGAGGACACAAACAGCGCTGTTTCCAGCTCTGCCGCGATGGACTGCTTTTCCACAGCCCGAATTTTGCTGGAAAGACCGGACAGATACCGCTGCTCCGCATTGCCGGCTTTCAGGTCGCGGAGGGTCTCGATGTACTCCTGAATGCCGTCCGCACAGGTTATTTTCGCCGCCATGGTCTTGGCCTGCACCTTGTCCTGCACCCGGTAGCTGCCCACTACGATGGCGGCGGATACCGGGATGACCCACAATGCCGCCAGCGCCATACATCCGTTAAAGGTGAACAGGCTCAGGGCAATGAGTACCGTGGAGAGCAGGGAGCCGAACAGAGCGGGGATGAAGTGGGAACAGTCCTTTTCCAGCACCTCGCAGTCTGCCATGATGGTGCTGGTCAGGTCGGCAAGGTCGCGCTTGCCGAAAAAGGACAGGGGCAGCTTGCGCAGCCGCTCCGCAAGGGTCAAGCGGCGAGTGCCGCTCTCTTTATAGGTCGTAAAATAAAAAGATCATGGATGCCTATCAGGGCATTGAGGACAAGTTCGCAGACAAATTTCTGGAGGAAGATGGTTCGCTGAAAACCGGCGTCATGGCAGAAAAAGCAACCGCAGCCTACCATAAGGTCGAAGATACCGTGGTCGGCGGTTATAAGAAGGTGGAAAATGCCTTCGTGGATGCATTCCTTGAGAAAGTGGATGAACCGGAATCCAAGGATTCTGAGGAAAAAAAGTAATGCCAAGCAGAGAACGGCAGGTACAGCTCAAATGTACCTGCCGTTCTCTTTTATTTTTAAGATTATCGAAACACAACGCCAATAAACTGTTTCACCGGTTACATGAGGCTACAGAACAATTTGTCACGCAGCGCTCTTTGAAGTCTGCCCCGAATTGCTATATCTTTACCAGAAACCACCTGTCTTGATTTGCAAAAAGCGGTCATGACTTATTCAGATTTCTCGCAATGGCTTTGGCTACCTCCGCCACATTAAGAGGCTTGGAAATATGACCGTTCATGCCCGCATCCAGAGAGGTCTGCACATCCTCCGCAAAAGCGTTGGCCGACAGTGCAATGATGGGGATTTCTTCTGCATCCGGGCGTTCCGCCTGCATGGCGCGGATGGCTTTTGCTGCCTGCAGTCCGTCCATTTTCGGCATCATAATGTCCATCAGGATAATATCATAGGTACCCGCCGGGTGATTGGCAAACAGGTCGACAACCTCCTGCCCGTCCGCCGCATGGGTTACGATCATCTCCGAATCCTCTAACAGTATCGTGGCAAGCTCGGCGTTCAAATCGTTATCCTCTGCCAGAAGCACCTTGATCCCTTTCAGGCTTTTGCGCTTTGTCGGCTTCTTTGTTTTTTCGACCTTTTCAGAGCTTGTCAGCTCCATGGGGATTTCCACGGTAAAGGTCGTGCCGACTCCCTTTTTGCTTTCCACCGCAATGGTTCCGCCCATCAATTCTACATATCTCTTTGCGATGGGCATACCCAGACCTGTGCCTTTATACTGCGTTCTTGCGTCGTTTCTCTCCTGTTCAAATTCGTCAAAGAGCTTTGTCAGGAATTCCTCGCTCATACCGACACCGGTATCCTGAACTCGATAGCAAACCACCCTGTGCTGTGCATCAGCTCCCGGACGGTTGCTCACATCCAGACGGATCGTACCGCCGTCATTGGTGAATTTTACGGCGTTGTTCAGGATGTTGACCAGAATCTCCCGGATGCGGACAGGCTCTGTCATGACATAGGGATTTTCCATCGGTTCACGGTGTACTTCAAAGTTCAGGCTCCGGTTCAGAAGGGTACCGTTTATGATCTCAATTGCACTATCCGTAACGGCGGTGATATCCGCCGGAACAGGGGAGAATACCACCTTTCCGCTTTCGATGCGGCTCAGATCCAGTATATCATTCAACAGGGACAGCAGATGATCCGAGCTGTCCTCGATTTTTTTCAGGCAGTTGTGGATTTCGGGTACAGAATCCTGATGCAACGCGATATTCGTAAAGCCGATGATTGCATTCATCGGGGTACGGATATCGTGGGACATATTGGAAAGAAAGACACTTTTTGCTTTGCTGGCGGCCTGCGCCTGCTCTGCAAGGGTGGTCATTTCTTCTGCTTTCTGCTGGGCGGCAAGCTGTAATTTTCTGCGCGTCTGCAAACGGCTCATAATAATAACCAGCGCGACCGCCATACACGAGATAAATACGATGATAAGGAAAGCCGCAACCGGATGCAGGCGGATCATGTCTGCAAAGGTCAGATTTGTCGCTTTATATGCGGTGTACTCCGCCGCAAGATCCTCGACAAGATTCTCCGGCATCGCGTACATTGCCTTTGTCAGGATACCTGCCAGCGCGTGATTTTCCATGGAGGAAACCACCATGCGGTAGCTGAAGGTGGGCTGTTCCAGCGGCGTGTAGGTCATGGTGCCTGTCGTGTCGCCGTTGACAAACGCCTGCGCCATATAAGAGTAGACAAACGCTGCATCCGCCCTGCCGTCACGGACAGCTTCCATCATCTCCTGACGGGTACTGCACATCAGTTTTTCCGCACCGGGTGCCAATGCATCTGCGATCGACTGGGCCGCGGTCTGATTGACCGTGGTGACAACATGGATGTTCCCGTCAAAATCTCTCCGCGTCACCCTTGCCATGCGCATCGTGATATAGGGTGCGGTCAATCCCCATCCTTTGGTTTCTGCGTAATTGTCCGTCTCCAATCGTGCATCAATGCTGATGTCTACCGCGGTCTTATCGCTTTGATACGCGATATATTCATCTCTGGTTGCGGGGACAAGAAATTCATAGGAAAGCCCGGCATAGTCCGCTACCTTCCGGAAATAGTCCGGGAGAATGCCCTTTACCTCGCCATTTTCTGTATAAGAATAGGGATACCGGGTCGGGTCGCACAGGATGTGAAGGGGATTGTCCTTGGAATATTGGGCGATGATGCGCTTTTCTTCTTCCGTATACTCCAGATTTTTGGCATCAGCGCTTTCGTAATTTTTGCTATAGAGGGTCGTTTTCCAGTTGCCCTCGGCGGCGTTCATCTGATCGATTGCATAATTTACCTGGCTCAGAAGCTCGGTATTTCCTTTTTTGACGATCACATAAAAATCACTGCTGCCGAATTTTTCAAGGATGCGCTCGTTGTTTATCCTGCTCAGGGAACTGGTGACCATGGCATCGACCGTTCCGTTCTGAATGGCCTCTGCCATCTCCTCAGTCGAATCGAAATAAACCGATTGGTAGGTAAAGCCTTTGGTCTGTGCATACTCTGCAAATACAGCATTCCGGGAGTTTCCGTTCAGGAGTGCAACACGCATCCCATTGTAGGTACTGTATTGCCCCTCAACGATAGCAGTATTATCGCCGCGGACCGTCAGGATATCGTTGCTGGTTCCGATGGGACGGGAAAAATCAAACAATTCTTCGCGGTCAGGCGTTTTACTGGCAGAAGTGACCATGTCAATCTCGCCGTCCAGCAGCATCTGCTGCATATCCTCCCAGCTTTTGTCATAGCCGATGTACTCATAGTCTGCATCCCAATAGCGCGCCATCAGGCGGAGGAAATCATAGCCGTAACCGCTGCGATTTCCATCCTCATCCATCATGTGATAGCCGTCCATCGCAAAAAAGCCAACGCGCACGTGCTCATGCTGGCTTTCCGCCCCTTCCGCACGCGCCGGGAAAGACAGCAGCGCCGTTAGAATCAGCATCGCTGTCAGAATGGCCAGCTCCCTGTAAACACCGGCTCGCTTTATAAGATTCATAGTACAATCCCCTCTACCTTTACATGGATGACGCCTAAAAAAGCAAACAACGCTTTCAAGGTATGGCGAACCCATACCTGAAAGCGTTATCTAACCTTATAAAACAATATTTGCGGGCAGCCAAAAACGGCAGAGCATTATAGTTGCTCTGCTCTGCTCTGCGGTCAGTATATCTCTGTGCATTCAACCTTGTCAACCTCTGTTTTCAAAAAAGAACACAAAGCTACTGATGGCAGAAAAAGCAACATTTTTTCTGGCAACTGGCTGACCCAATGGGCCCCTATAGCTTTGCGTCGCCGGCTTGCGCCGGGTTTGCCTATGAACTTGATAGCAGATATTATACCATATAAATCGTCGATGAACAAGTCAAAAATCAGAATAAAATCAAATAAATTCATTTTTTGCTTCTTACAGAAAAGTTGTACCGGAACACATTGCTGTTTGAAAAATGGGCGGCGTTGGTGATTCTATCATCCCTCTGATGCAGCCTCGCCCGGCTTGGTCGCGATGAGCTTATATACCGCAGTGTCCTTGGGTTCCAGCACCGCGAATAGCACTGCCATCCAGCCGTAATGCGGGATGTTCACCGCCTGCGCATAGTTTGGCGCCGCGTTCAGCACATCCCGCAGGATCTTCCAGATACATTCAACGCATTGGCTGTTTCTTTGTTTTTGCTCTCTTTGGGCGTTCGGAACCCCGACTCATATTGGGCAATGCGATTTGCCACATTTCCATCCAAACGCAGACGCTCGCCCAATTCCCGCTGCGACAGTCCTCGATGTATGCGCACCGGCTTGATTTTCTCTCCCAGCTTCATAGCGCAGCCGATGTGCCAACTTTCAGAAGAATGTGAATTTACGCAAAATCCATGAGGTAGATTACGCAGAAAAAGACTGCAACAATTGTTGCAGTCTTTTTGGTTTAGACATCGGGATTTGCCGTTTGGCCTATGCCTTTTCCTCAGATTACCTCCAATTCAAGCGTTTTGGCCGGCAGGCCTTTTGCTTTCACCGTGACCGTAATCTTTCCGGGGGCATCGCCGCCGCGGACCACGGCCAATGCCTTGCCGTAGTAGGTCGTGTGGGTATCGGAGAAAAAGTTTTCCCCCATGTTAGGACGTGCAGAACCAAGGGCCAGCAGCGTCCCGGCACCGTCAACCTCCACCGTGACCGCAGTATCCTCAGAAGATTTGGTGATGCCATCCGCCCCCGTCAGGTCAATGCTGATGTAGGCCAAATCCTGCGTTTTTGCCTGCAAGGTGCTCCGGTCGGCCACCACACGCAGTTCGGCAGGTCCTGCAGCTGTCTTCATGGAAGTGCGGCTCTGTTCTTTTCCCTCGCCATCGTAGCTGATTGCGGTGATGGTACCGGGCTCATAGACAACGCGTTTAAAGACGGCCTTGCATTCCTTCGTCTTTTTTCTGCCATAGGAATGCCCGTTGACAATGAGTTCCGCCGTTTCGCCGTCAGAGTAGACCGTGACCTTGGTTTTTTTGCCTTCACAGCCGGCCCAGGACCAGCTTGCCACTGCGTCTGTGTCACGCCACATGGATTCGGAGCCGGTTTCCCCTGCGTGGGTGTACGGTTCTACGCCGATGCCGGGGGTATGGTCCAGCCCCCAGATCAGCCGATTCCACTGTACCTCGGGGCGAAGCTTTCCGCAAATGTCAATCACGCCGCAGCCGGCGGAGATGATGGGCGCGTCCTGACCGGGATTTTTGAAGCTTTTGTAACGGACGGTACCGATGCCCGCCTCTCCCAGATAATCCCAGCCCGTCCACATAAAGTCGCCGATGACATAGGGGAATTTTTTCACCAGTTGCCAGTTATGATACAGGTTCTTGGGCAGGGTCTCGGACCCGACAATGACGCGATCGGGATGGAGCGTACCGTCCTTCTCGTATCGGGACGCGGCGTAGTTGTAACCGCCAATATCCAGATAAGAGAAACTCACCTTTGTGGCATCGTCCGCGGCAGGTTTGGCGGCCATTTTTTCAATCATACCCCCGGCCAGGTTCATCAGCATGTTGAAGAAGGCGCTGGTGGGAACATTGTCCATCGTCTGACTGCCGTTTTGATTCTCTTTCCCGTTCTTTTTGTTGCCGTATATGCCGCCGCCCTTGGCCGACATACTGCACAGCATCAGGTTGACCCCCATCGTCACTGCTTTGTCCGGGTCCAGCTTTCGTGCCAGGACTGCCAATTTTTTACAGTACTCCTGTCCCTCGGGCATAGCCAGTTCGGAGATTTCATTTCCGATAGAGTTCATGACTACACTGGGATGATTGTAGTTTTTGATGACCATAGCTGTGAGATCCTGCTGCCACCATGCGCGGAAATCCTGGTCCGCATAGTCGTAGGGGTTTTTATGTACCAGCCAGTTGTCGCAGAATTCATCCATGACATACAGACCCAGCCGGTCACAGGCATCCAACAGCGCCTTGGAGGCAGGGTTGTGGGCGGAACGTATCGCGTTGAAACCGGCCTCCTTGAGCAGACGGACACGGCGGAACTCGGCATCCTCAAAAGAGCAGGCGCCCAGAATACCATTGTCGTGGTGGACGCAGGCGCCACGGAACAGCGTTTTCTTGCCGTTTACAAAAAATCCTCTGGTGCTCCAGCTAAGGGTACGGAATCCAAACCAGGCGTCCGCCTCATCCACCATCTCACCATTTTTCAGCAGTTCCGCTCTGCATCGGTACAGCTCGGGATGTTCCGCGTCCCAAAGCCGCGGCTGGCAAACGGGAATGTCTGCCGACGCAGTGCCTTCCTTGACCGCAGCTTCGGCCTGCGCTACCACCTTTTCACCATCCAGAACAGAGACTCTGACCGTATCACCGCCGGTGACCGAAACCTTCACATGGGCCGCATCGTTTCCGGAGGTGGAGACGAGCAGTCCATCCGGGCGGATATGACTCTTATCACCCAGGAAGAGGTTTACGCTGCGATAAATTCCGCTGCCGGAATACCAACGGGAATTGGGTACCGACGAGTTGTCCGCGATCACTTTGATTTCATTTTCTTCGCCATACTTCAGTTGTGGGTCCAGCACCACAAAGAAGTTGGTATACCCGTACCGCTGTTCAGCCACAAGCGCATCGTTCACGAACACCTGCGCGTTTTGATAAACTGCCTCAAATTCCAGAACAGCGGACTGTGTCCGCCACGTTTCAGGCACAAGAAACCGTTTGACGTAGACATAGGCCCCGCCGGGAAAGTATCCGCATGCTCCCGCTGTTGCCGCATCCTTCGAGCGTTTCTCGTACAGCATGGCATCGTGGGGAAGCGTGACCGGCTGCATAGACGGTTCCTTTCCCACGGCGCCAAATAGCCAACCCCGGTTAAAATCTTTCTTTTTCACTTTTCTGCTCTCCTTAAATATGCGCGAACGCTTCGCTGTTTGTGCAATATACGATATCGCTTCGGCCTGCGATCGATTCAAAAAGCCGCTCCAAAGCATACCAACTGGCGTTTCCCTTGTCGTAGTCCATTTCATAACTGTGTGCCCACAGGAACAACAGCAGATCCTTTTCTCCTGGTTCCTCACATTTGAAACGCTCCACCAGTTTCACGGCATTTTTCAGAATCAGCGAGGAGGAAGGCCGAAAGTTCATCGGATCCTCCGGGAACGCAAAGCCGCCGGAGGGAAAGACCACTCTGGCATATTGATACCCCTGCGCCTTCAGATACGCCTGGGCAGCCGGCGAGGTTGAACCCTGCGCATAGGCGTGTCCCACGACCGTAGTGCCGAAGATTTTTTCCAGCGCGGCCTTGTCCGCATCCACCGATGCGCGCATTTCATCCTCGCTGACAGCCCCCAGCGGTTCATGCCGGAAACCATGGGTGGCAATCTCCATTCCCTCATAGACCTGGCGCACCTCGTCCTGTGGAATTCGGTTGTGCTGCACATAGGAAAATGGAAACTTGTGCTTTACGCCTTCGGGGCAATCCTGAAAAGAGAAGGTTCCAAGCCCCTTCACCTCACCGCGTGTGCCAAGCAGACCGGCATTGAGGTTGAAGGTTCCCTTGAGTCCGTATTGCCTCATGAGCCGGATCACCCGTTTGTCCTGTTCCAGTCCATCATCAAAGCTGAGCGTGAAATACTTTTTTCCCATGCCTACGCCTCCCCCGTCAGCTTTTGCAAATCATACGCCTGCGCCAGCAGCATTCCTCCGGCCTGATTCGGGTGCAGGTGATCCCCCTGGTGATAACGCTCGTCGGTGAACGAAGGATTCTTCGGATCGCGCAGCAGTGCATCCGCATCAACCATATAATCGAACAGCGCGCTATCTCGGATCCATTCATTGATGCTGACTCTCAGCGCCTCCATCTCCGGGGTATACCCTTTTTTCACAAAACCGCTGCGGGGCGGAAGCGTTTGGGCAATCACCCGGACACCGGCCTTATGAAGCCGATCCACAATATCGGTTACGGCCGAACCATATTGTTCCAGCGAGATGACCGCCCCTGTCTTTTGGGAATAGTAGGCTACATCATTGACCCCCAACGCCAAAATCACGCCGCAGAGTCCTGAAAAACGGAGTACATCTCGCTCAAAGCGGGACACCCCTTTTTCCCCGTAGGAAGCTCCCATCAGGCCCGGGACATCATAAAGCAGACAATTCCCGCTGATTCCGGCGTTCATCAGTGCGTAGTCACCGCCATACGCATCGAACAGACGCCTTTGCAACGGTTTTACCCAGCGGTTCAAAGCCGTTATACTGTCCCCGAACGCCACGATGATTTTGGAAGGCTGCCCGGTAAACACCTCGATCTGATCCATCCCGGGAATCGCTTCATAAAGGCCGTACTGTTCCATATACTTTTCCCGCCGGGGTGGGGGCAGCTCGCTGTCCGTCGTATGATTTCCCTGGTAGCTTACCGCATTTTCCTCGATCATATTGCTGTCTATGACCTTGGATGCATAGTAGAGTCTGATTTCCAGTTCTTCCCCCATCGTCACCGGGAGCGTCAACGCATCCGAATAGCAGCTTTCCCCCGCGGGAACCGTGAAAACACAGCTGCCGTCCCGCGTGACGGTATGCATCTCTCCCCGTGCCCACACGGTCAGTCCCCCAATGGTGTAGGGTTTCTTTCCATAGTGGTTGGAGAAGCGGACCCGAAGTTTCTCGCCCGAAACCTGGGATATCACAGAATACACCACTGTTTTTTTCTTGCCCGCCAAAAAGCCCATCGCGAAGGCAGGGGCCGCGGCTTGGTGCCAGATTGGTGTCCAGTCCATCATTATCCTCCTTTATGCCAACGTAATACTCAAGATGTCAAGCGTTCCCTTTCCCTTATACCGGAAATACAGCGGGCAAGAATCCAGGGGGCGCCCGCTCTCCAACGCCAGACGTCCGGCATCGAATTTTACTCCTGCGGTTGTCCAGTCGGCCGCCCCGGCAAGGGGAATGGATGCTATGACAGGGTCTTTTTCCCCAGATAAGAGTTCCAGCACGCCGCCTGCGCCGCGAACCGTTACAGCAATGTGGGTGCTTTCAGTCAGATCAAAATATCGGAAACCGGCAATACTGCCATTCTTCATTTTGGAAATATACGCCTTTGGTGCCGCGCTCTCTGTCTCTATGGTCACTTCCCGTTCCGCGGGCTCCGGCGGCTCGTAGTCCGGACCATCCTGGGTGATCTCGGGTCCGTCCATCGGGTTGCGCAGACCAAACATTCCGGCATGGTGCAGGACACAGGCAATGTAGGCCGGATAGGTCCCGATTCCCTTCAAGGGGCCGCCATTCAATCCGCAGCTTGTGGATTCCACCATGCGGATGGTCCCGTCCTCACGGATCTCAATGGGCTCAGCTACCGCCTGCCGGTTTCGTTTGGCGCCATTGGTCGTTCGGTGGTCAAATATATACCATTGCCCGTGGACGCATACCATACCGCCATGGCTGTTTCCCATCGGATATGCCGCATTCATGAGCTTTCTGCCCTCCAGACCGATATCACTTGAGGAATGGATCGGTCCCTTGTGGATAAATCCCTTGTCGGGGAACAGGCTCATCGCGTAATTGAGACCGGTGATGTCCGTGGCCGGATAGACCAGATAATACCACTCACCGATGTGACGGATAGAGGGTCCTTCCCAATAGTTCGGCTTCTTGGGATTAAAATCCGCCGGCATGATGATGGTTGGTTCGCTGATGATGGTCAGCATATCAGAGCTGAGTTCAATCACAAACAGACCCTTAATCTCGTGGCCGAATTGTCCGTTGGATTTCTGCCCGCTGCCCACGTAGAGAAACACCCGCCCGTCATCATCCACCAGAACGGCTGGGTCAAACATAAACCAATCCTCCGGCTTTGAGCCGTAGACTCGCCCGTCCGGGAAGTGAACATCGCCCAAATATTGGTATTTTCCCGCAGGCTTGTCACACACAGCGACCGATGTGATCGACGTATTGGCCACCGAATAGTAAAGGTAGTACCGTCCGTCTGTGCCGCGCACCACATCCGGTGCATAGTAGGACAGATTCTCTTTATTCCACGGCGTATCTTGCTTTTTGAAGATTACGCCTTCATACCGCCAGTCGGAAAGATCATCTACCGGGGTCGACCAGCATACGTAATCGCCCTCACAGTATTCCTTGGCACCAAAGAGATCGTGGCTCCCATAAATGTACAGCCGCTGACCAAATACCCTCGGTTCAGCATCCGGGATGTATTCCCAACTGGGAAGATAGGGGTTATAGCATTGCCGTTTCACAGATATTTCCTCCTTCAAAAATACTCAATTCTATGTTATACTATACTCAATTCCATGCTATACTGCTATAAAAGGGGGGGATGCCCGCATGGAACACCTGTTTTTTGACAGCATTGATGAAATGCGGAACCAGACCGGCAGCCATGGTCCGAACTATCTTCGCAACCATACGGCCGAACGGGACTATTTTTCTCCGTTGTCCATTGTAACCAGCATCCAGAAGCCTCAGGAGTATCTGTTTTCCAACTATATGGATGCATGGTCCTTTTGCGTTCACACTCCAAACAAACACGAATTCTTTCATGAGACCTACATGCACAAACATAATTTTTTTGAGCTGATGTATGTGCAGCGGGGTCAAGTCCGGGTGATGATCGAGGGGGCCGAGACCACCTATACGCAGGGAAACCTTTGTCTCCTCAATCGAAACACCATGCATCGCGAAACAGATATGTCGAATGCGGATATCGTTTACATCGGCATCGATGCCTCTCTGCTGACACAGTGGCCCAAATCATTTCCGCCGCCCTTTCAGTACAAAAGCATTCTCAATCAGTTTTTCAGCGACAATCTGTCGGAACGTGCCGACTATAAAAAGGACTACCTGGACTTTACCCTTTTAGGCGAAGATACGATCCCGCAGCTCACTCAGGAATTGATTCGCGCCTTTACGGTCAAGCGGATCGGATACCAGTTTGACGTTTATTCCTCTCTGCTCCGGCTGTTTGCCGCCTTGGAGAATCCTGACATATACAAAGCAGCACACATTTCGCTGAGGAACAGTCAAGAACTGCTGACGGCGGAACAAGTCAAGAAACTGATTGAAACTCACCACGGGGCTATCCAGCGGACCAATCTGGCGGAGGCACTTAACTACTCCTGCGAGCATATATCCCGCATCATCAAGACAAACACCGGATACACTCTGAAAGCGTACTGTCAAAAAGTACAGATGGCCGAGGCGGCGCGGCTTCTGAGAAACACAGAGCTGCCGGTCTGCCAGATCGCGGCATCCATGGGCTATGAAAACAGAACGCAATTCTACAAAGTGTTTCGGCGTGAGTACGGCCTCACCCCATTGGAATACCGCCGCCATATTGCGGAGGAATGATCCTTACCCGGCATTGCGGTGATCCAGGCATTCCCGGATTTTTCGGCGCTCATCGTCCTTGATCGGGTATGTCCGCAGGATCAAAGCCGACAATGCGCCGAGGATGGCAGGAACAAGACCCATGATAACGATAAACCAATTGAGCATGGTCGGAATCTGCGACAGTTCTCCCATGTATTCGGAGGTGACGGGATCAACGTTGTAGCCAATTGACATGAGCACAGCGCCAATAATTGCAGCCGAAAGCGCTGCCTGGGCTTTGACAATGAAACCGCCGGCAACCATTGTCAAGGCGGAACGATCCTTGCCGGTTTTATAAATGTTGTAGTCCATAATCTCCATTTCCACCATGGATTGCGGGACAAAGTCAGTTCCCACCCCCACTGCCATGATGAACAGGGTAACGAAGAACAGCGCAGGAACATTCGTAAGCAGACCCGCCATCTGGGTAATAAACAGGACCACCCCGCCGACAGACTGCACAACCAGAAGGAAACAAGTCATTTTGATCGGGTTGTTCTTAAAGAGTTTCAAGAGCGGACGACCAATAACTGCACCAACCAGCAGCGGTATGAGCATCATCATGGAAGAAATGCCGTTGAGGACACCATACTGCTCCATGTTTGTGACGCCGGTGGTCAGATCCGTGCAGAATCCCCATTTTATGTAATACGCAGGCGTGGCAAAAATAAGGGACCAGATAAAACCGGAAAAGATGCATTTCAAATAGTAGACCACCATCGGCTTGTTCTCTTTGAACAGAAGAAAGAAGTCCTTAAACTTTACCGGCTCTGCCTCTTCTTCCTGCACACAGTGCTTTTCCTTGACAAGGAACCAGCCAATAAGGGAGAGCACCATCGCTGCACCAACAATACCGGTGATCAGGATGGCAAATGAGTCGTGATAGTTGCCCACACGTTCGTTGACCGCAACCAGCACAGCTGTAAAGGCGGACGTAACGACGCCCAGGATCATGGTCCAAACCCGCGGCCCGATAACCAGCTTGGAACGTTCGTTGGGATCATTGGTCATCGTTCGGAACAAAAGATTATCCTTATAAAAGGATGTTCCCACATCAAACAAAAAGTAGAAAACGATAACCCACACAACAACCAGTACGGGCTTGGACGCCAACTCGGACGGGAACGAGTAGAGACATACACAGCCAATGCCGGTCAACAGTATGCTGAGGAGAAAAAAAGGCTTGTACTTTCCGATTTTGGTTCGTTTTCCGCGATCCATCAAAAATCCCTGAATGGGATCATCCACGGCATCAAAAATCCGCGCAAACAGAAGAAGCGATGTAGCCAAGGTCGCCCCCATAGCGCCCAGCCCGGCGTAGTCGGTCATATACTGCATAAACATACTGGACATAAACACGGTGCACAGACCATTTACAGTAGACAGCGCCGTTGCGCCGAAACAGTCTCGCAGCGTAATTGCGTCTGGATTTTTCACACGGACAGACTTGAGCATTATTATCCTCCTTGTCATTTCATCAATTATTCTCAACCAACAAAGCCCGAATTCGTGCAATTCCAACAATTCAATGATAGATTATTCCTTTGTATTCCACAATGACAAAAGGTCGCCCTTTTTCAATTTATTGTATCATTTTGTTTCTTTGCACCGAAGCGAGAGAGAATAATCACATTTTGTTACAACGCGGTATGTACCTTTCACAAAAATGGTCCACTGCACCGTTTTTGTCCGCCGGTACACAGGGCAGCGAGGCCTTACGGGTTATGCGTATTGTATGACACCGCCGCACGTGTATCAGAAATTTGCAATCTTCGCATAGAAGATGTCCGATTTGAGAACCCGCCACACATTCGCATAATGGGGAAAGGAATGAAAGTGCGTGCAGTTCCCATTTTGTCGGCAACTGCAAAAAACGAAAAAACCCCGCAGCCAATGGGAAATTGGCTGCGAGGAAATTGAAAACATTCTGAAAACAGCAGGAAAAAGTTGAAAATTCCGCTGAAAAACTGCAAAACGGGGCGGCAGGGGCGGGGAAACGCACACCAAGCCGCCCAAGAAAAAAGCCTAACCGACTTAAAATGGTTGGACATCTCTATAAAACGCACCTGGAAAATCGGTCATCGATTTCGCTGATTTTGTGCGATACAACAAAGAAAAGAGCCTGTGACATTCTTTATGTCACAGGCTTTTGGTGCGCCTGAAGGGATTCGAACCCCCGGCACCTGGCGTCGGAGAACTATGACAGGGGTGCACCATTCGGGGCGGGCAAGAAACACTTTCAGGGGGCGAAAAGGGAGCAGCAGACGGTATAGGCCGCCTATTTGGTATACTGTACTGTGTATGTGCCGGAGCCTACGCGGGCAGTACCGTTTGTAAATGCTATACCGTCGGACGCTATGATCTGTGCGCCGGGTTCCAGCACAAGTTCGGCTTCGGCGTTGGCAGGAACTGAGAAGGTCACATTCGTCTTGACGGCGTCCTTTTCCCAGCGCAAGGCGTAGCGGCCTAAGGGTGTTTCATGCCAGCCCTCGGCCCAATTTAGGCCGCCACCGGGGCGCGGTGCCAGACGGGCTGCTGCAAATCCTGCAGTTCCGGCTTGCTGACCCAGCCCCAGCACGGTGCTGTACAGCCACGCCCCTACTGCGCCATAGGCGTAATGATTGAAGGAATTCATTCCGGCACTCCACATAGTGCCGTCGGGACGACGGCCATCCCAGTGTTCCCACACGGTTGTTGCACCCTGCGCAACCTGATACAGCCAGCCGGGGAAATCTTTTTTCAGCAGTAGGTCGTAGGCTTGTTTCAGGCAGTCGTTCTCGCTGAGAGCTGCACAAAAGTATGGTGTGCCGAGGAATCCCGTCACCAGATGCCCGCCGCGTTCGTCCAGCAGTTGCAGCAGACGCTGCACGGTCTTGGCACGCCATTTTTCCGGCGTCAGGTCAAATCGCAGAGCCAGAATGTGCGCGGTCTGGGTCTGCGCTGTCAGCGTACCTTCTGCGTCAAAGAAGTTTTTGATGAAGGCATCTTTTGCGTTTTTATACACAGCGGTATACTTTTCGGTGTCTGCCGCCTTGCCCAATACGCTTGCTGTCAGTGCAAGGATACGAGCCGACAGCGCATAATAGGCCTGACTTGTCAGTGCGGTGGGTGTTGCACCGAAGAAACTGCCTGGTTCCGCATCCAGTGCAACCCAGTCGCCCAGCTGCGTCATAAAGGTGAACAAATCGCCCCTGGTATGGGCGGTCATGAAATCCACCCAGCGGCACATACTTGCGTATTGATTGCGCAGAATAGACGCATCGCCGTACATTTTGTATACTACCCAAGGAATAATCGTTGCCGCATCGGCCCAGCCGGACATACCGTAGGGGCTTGTGCGCATTAGCCAGTTGCCCTCGGTGTGGTGTTCCTCAATGTTGGGTACTACGTTGGTCACACCGCCGTCAGGCAGCTGGTCGGCGACCAAATCAGTCAGCCATTTTGTGTAGAATGTCCAAGTATCAGCCAACCAGCAGGCAGTCTCGCTGAAAATCTGGGCATCGCCTGTCCAGCCCAGACGTTCGTCGCGCTGAGGACAGTCGGTTGGCACATCCAGAAAATTACTCTTGAGTCCCCATGTGATATTGTGGTGCAGCCCGTTCACCAGTGGCTCGGAGCATTGGAACTGTCCCGCAGGTTCCATTGCTGTGTGCAGGGTGTAGGCTGTAAAATTTTCTGCCCGCGGTGTGCCGGGCCACTGCACAACCAGCGCATAACGGAAGCCCATGTAGGTGAACTGCGGGTGCCAAGTCACTGTGCCCGGCTGCACAAATTTATAGCGCATGATGGTGCGCGCCTTGCGCAAATTTGCGAGGTAGGCGTTGCCGTCTGCATCCAATTCCTCAAAGCAGCGCAGTTCCGCTACATCGCCGGGACCGCCGGTGGCGGTGATTTCCACGCGACCCGCCATATTTTGACCAAAATCCACCACGGTTTCCCCCGCAGGGGTTGTGAAAATACGCTGTGCAGGCAGACGGTTGCGCACCGAAACTTTCCCCGCTGCCTGCGCATACAGTTGTGCTGCCGGATAGGTTACGGTTTCCACGCCATGCCAACGCCCTGCCGGTGCAGCGTTGGGCGCGGCAGCATCGGCCCAGCCGGGCAGCTCCAGCGCTGCATCGTATTCCTCACCGTGGTAAATTTCCGAGAAGGTTACGGGGGCTATCGTACCCTGCCAAGAAGCGTCAGTCGTCACAATTTCCGTTGTGCCGTCATCGTATTGCAAGGTCAACTGCATGGAAAAGGCCGTGCGGTCGCCGTAGTTGTTGCGGGCGCGGGTCAGCCCCATGACACCTTTGTACCAGCCCGCGCCCAGCATGGCGCCCGCGCGGTTCGTGCCGGGGTGCAGCAGCGCCGTGACATCGTAGGTCTGGTAGAGCAGGCGACGATTATAGCTTGTCCAGCCGGGGGTCATCTCATCAGTGCTGACTTTCGTACCATTGAGGTAAAAATTGTAAAGCCCCAGCGCCGTTGTACAGGCATAGGCTGCCCGTATTCCCGGGCGTACCGCAAAATCACCCCGCACCATCGTGCCGGCAGAGGATTCCCTGCAGGTGTCGGCATCCTCCGCACTGATGAATGCCGCACGCCACTCCCGCTCTGGGTCCAGCAGCGCTGTGACAAAGCTGCCCGGCGCGCTCCAATCGCTGGTCTGGAGACCTGCGGCGGTGTCGGCCTTGATCTGCACGCGGGCGTAATACCGCGTTAAGGCACGGGGCGCAAAGCCCGCCGCCTGCACGGCAATGGAGTTTTTGCCGGGCAGTAGCTCATCGAACACGGGCGCGGCAAAGTCCGGCGTCATGGCAATCTGCAGCTGCGCCATTGTCTGACGAATGTCTCGGCAATCTCCCGTCAGCTGCCAGACAAATACAGGCGCATGGTCCAGCCCCACGGGCGCGGTCTCGTGATCAAAGGTGAGTTTGGTTACGTTCAGCATGATGCGCCCTCCATGTACCGGGCGTAGAGCGCTAACTTGGCATAGAGGTCGTCCAGAATCAGGCGACTGTCGATGTTGCGGTACACACGGATGGGACGGTTGCGCCCAACGGCCGCATAGGTCTGGTCGGCGGTGATGTAGGGCGCAGGCACCCAGTCAAACGCAAAGCGATGTTCATACAGCAGCAGACCGGGGGCGGGGTTGTCGCCCAACACCCATGTTTCGCCGGTGCGGAAGGTACTGGCAGCGGCAGAGTCGGACTGGTTGTAGGCGTCCAGCTGGTCAAATAGCCAGCGACCCAGTGTGCCCTGAGGGCGGACTTTGCAGTCGAGTTCAGCCAGCGAGACAGGCATCATCTCATAGACGTTCTTGGGCACCTGCCAGACGGCCATCGTGCTACCAAAAACGACATTGACAGCGGCTATATCGTTGCCGAGGTTGAACTCCGGCCCGCCCACGGGGTATGCGCCGCCGCCGATCCAGATGGCAGTAACGCGGCCCGCAATGCGAGGCTCCATCAGCAGGGCGCTGGCAAGGTCGGTCAGGGGGCCCAGCAGCAGCACAAAAAGTGGCCGATCGTCGTCTTTCATCGCTTCGCGCACGATGCACTCAGCACCCTTGCTTACTACAGGAGTCGTTTGATTGGGCAGGGCATGGGGCGCACCGTGCAAAATCGTGGCCGGCTCGTCCAGAGCCATTGCGGCGACCATATCCTGCAAGCCCCGGTAGCTCTCTTCCATCTGCTCGGCACCGCGCCCACAGTGGGCTGCCACCAGAGCAATGTTATCGAACTTGGGGCTGAGCAGTGCTTGTGCCACGGCAAACGGGTCGTCAGCCTCGTTGAAAAAGTCAGTATCCGTGATGACGCGCACCTGTTTTACGCGCGGAACGGTAAAGTGGCAGTGGGTAGTCATAGTGGAGTCTCCTTCCTATATATAGTTATAGAGCAACACCGCATAACTCTAAGTGCCGAAGCGGTGCTTAAGCCGTCAGGCGGGAATTGTGCGGTGTTGCCATAGGTGTTTGGCAAGGACGGCAGATCGGAAACCTGCCCCCCTACAGAGAGCCAAACACAGCACAGGGGGCTGCCCATTTCCCGGTCAGCCCCCTGTGTTCATTCCGCCAGGTAGGCGGCAAAATGCTTTCTTAATTCATCTTCTGTCATGGTAGCGGATTCCACCGTCAGGCCGCGGCTCAAATTCAGGGAAAATATCCCCATGATGGACTTGGCATCCACGCAGTAATGCCCGCTGCGCAGATCCACATCGCCCGGGATCTGCGCGGCAGCAGCGTTAAATTCCTTGACCTCAGTCAATGTGTTCAGGCGGATTGCGATCTGCGCCATGGCTCGATTTCTCCTTTTGTTCTCAGAATTTCACGGCAAAAACGGCAATATCCGCCGTGTCGGCTTCCGTGCCGCCGCGTGCATACACGCCCAGCCGCGCGCCGGTCCAGGTGGCGCGGGTAATCGGCTGCGCTGCGCCCAGCGGGGTATTCTCGCCACCCGCGGCAACCCCATACTGCACCTGTCTGGCATCGGTCACTTTTATTGTAACCGCAATTTCAGTCGTGTCAAGTTTTTTCTCAGCAAGTATGACCTCCTCCGCTTCACTCAGTGCGCCGGAGACGGGCACGACCTGCCCGCGCTGCACGCTTTCCTTCACATCGCCGCGCAGCACGCGCAGAAGGCAGCCATTTTCGCTGCGGCACAGCTCTATCGCAGAGTAGGTATGCCCCTCAATCACCACGCCCGTTTTAGCACCGGCTCCCGCGTTTGTCAGGCTCAGCTTGACCTCAGCCGTAAAGTCCGCGGCGGGCAGCATCTGGCTGAGCATATTCGGCATGCGCCAGATCGTGGCCGCGCTGCCGCACACAAGGTGCAGGCCGTCCGCCCCCCTGCGCAGCCACTTTTCCGGCTGCGGGTTGGCCTGCCACTGCCACTGCAGACCCGGCACCCCGCCGGGGAAGGTATCGCTGACCGGCAGCCCGCCGACGGCCTCGCCCTGCGGGCAGCGCCATGCGTCCACCGGCTCGCCGATGCCGTCCCCGTTCTGCTCAAGTCCGATAAAGGGCCAGCCGTTGTGCCAGCACATCGGCTGCAGATGAACAACACGCCCCAGCTCAAACCGGTCCTGAAAATGCAGGAACCAGTCGTTGCCCTGCGGGTCATCGACCCACGCGCCCTGATGGGGACCGTTGGTTTTGGCATTGCCCTGATGCATAACAATGCGGTCCTCATACGGGCCAAGAACGTTGCGGCTGCGCAGCACGGTCTGCCAGCCGTATTCCACGCCGCCCGCCGGGATAAAGATATAGTACCAGCCGTCCCGCTTGTACATTTTGGGGCCCTCGGCGGTGGGCTGGGTCAGCGTGCCGTCAAAGACGATGGGGCCGTCCTCCACCACGGCAAGCGTCTCGGGGTCAAGGCGGGACAGCTGGATCTTGTGCTTGATGCCGCAGCGGCTGTTGGCAAAGGCGTGCGCCATATAGACGCTGCCGTCATCGTCCCAGAGCGGGCAGGGGTCGATCCAGCCGCTGGCCGCCTTTACACAATGCAGCTCGCTCCACGGGCCGCGGGGATCTGTGGCGGTGGTGTAGAAGATGCCCTCGTCCGGCAGCGGGATAAAGGCGTAAAACCGCCCGTCATGCCAGCGCAGCGCCGGTGCCCATGGGCCGCAGCCGTGGGCAGGCTCCGCATAGCGGTCAAAGGGCAGCCTTTCAACGCAGTTGCCGATGCGCTCCCAGTGGACGAGGTCGCGGCTGTGCAGCACCGGCACGCCGGGCAGGTAGGTAAAGCTTGAGGAAATCAGGTAGTAATCCTCCCCCACGCGCACAGCATCGGGGTCGCTGAAATCCATCGGCAGAACAGGGTTCTGGTAGTTGCCGTTGACAACGGCAGCGGACAGCTTATCCATGATCGTCTCCTTTTATTTCTGCTGAAAAGCGGGCCGGGCTTTCCCGGCCCGCTTTGGGTCATTATTCCAAGGATGTGTAGCGGAAATAGTCAAAGTCGGCACTGCGGCGATGCCCTGTCAAATCCTGACAGCAGATGCCGACAAAAGCACCGGTAAAGCGGTTTTCGTGCAAAATGCGCTCCGGCGCATCGTCGGACAGCACGGTGGCGTCCAACTCCGGGCCGATGGCGGCAAACTTCTCGCCGTCAGCGGACCAGTAGAATTGTGCTGTCGCAGTATTTGTTTCCAGCCGCAGCGTCAGCGCGCCGTCCGGCACAGGGACGCCCGCGCCGATGGGCATGTCGAACTGCTTTAAGCGGCGGCGCATCAGCGTCAGCACGCGGCCGAGCCGCTCATCACGGGTCAGGGCCAGATAATAGTGGCTGTTGTTGTCGTAGTAGTAGACAAGCCCGGCCGTGTGATGGTAGTCCACAGGGTCAAAGTCGATACGGGTTTCGACGCGGCAGTTGAAATGCTGCTGCCGTGCTGCCAGCAGGCTCTGCGTAAAGCGGGACTCAAGGCTCTGCGCACCGTACAGCCGCAGCCAGCCGGGGTGCGCCGTCAGGCTGGCGCGGTCGCCCAGCGGCTGCCGCAGGCTTTGCAGTCGGTCATCCCAAACAGGGGCGTCAAACTCCTCCGCCCAATCCACCCCCTCGGCGCTGTCCGCAGGTACGGGGCAGTCCGGATAGGGGGTCTCTACGGTCAGGCGTGGCTCATCGGTGCCGCCCTGCAGGCATGGCCAGCCATCGCGCCATTCAAGCGGTTGAATCGCAGTTTCGCGCCCAAGGATACAATCCTTGTCCGGCCCCACGGGGCGGCCACAGAGATGTGCCAAAAACCAGCTGCCGTCCGCCCCCTGCGCAATGCTGGCGTGGCCGGCTTTCTGCAGCGGGTTGGCAGGGTACGGCCATGCCGTGATCAGCGGCTCATAGGGACCGCGCTCATAGGGGCCGTCGATATGGCGGCTGCGCAGCACTACCTCGCAGTGGCGCACGCCGGTGCCGCCCTCGGCACAGAAAAGGTAATACCAGCCGTCCTTATAGTAGAGCGCCGGGCCCTCGGTCGTGCGGCTGGAGCTGCCGCGCCAGAGCATCTTGGGCTCGCCGATGAGCTTACCTTCGGCCTCGGAGTATTCCTGCATCATGATGCCCGCAAAGCGGACCTTCCATGTGCGGTACTCGGCCGCCATGTTCAGCAGATATTTGCGGCCGTCCGGCGCGTGGAACAGGGACGGATCAAACCCGCTGCTGTTCAGAAATACCGGCTCACTCCACGGGCCGCGGATGTCCGATGCCGTGACAAGGTAGTTGTCCACATCGTAGAAGGTGCCGCCGAAGTTGTGGACATTGGAATAGATCAGGTAGAATTTTCCATCGCACCAGCTCAGGTGGGGCGCCCAGACGCCGCCGGAATCGGCCACGCCGGTCAGATCCAGCTGGCTTTTGCGGGTCAGCGGCGATGGCAGACGCTCCCAATGGGCAAGATCGCGGGAGTGAAAGAGCCTGACCCCGGGCCACCACTCAAAGGTGGAGGTTGCCAGATACCAGTCCTGCCCGACACAGAGGAAGGACGGATCGGGGTGAAACCCCTTCAGAACAGGATTTATCAGCTCTGCCATCATTTTATCCCTTCAGGCCGGAGGTCGCAATGCCCTCGACAAAGTATTTCTGTGCGGCGAAGAAGAGCAGCACCAGCGGCAGCACGGCCACGCAGGCCATTGCCATGACACGGCCCCAGACGACCACACTCTCAGCATCGACCGACAGACGCAGCGCCAACGAGACGGTGTACTTCTTGACCGAGTTGATGAAAATCAGGGAGTTGAAGTAGTCATTGTAGGTCCACAGGAACTGGAACAGGCCGGCGGAGAAGAGGCTCGACTTCATCAGCGGCAGCAAAATCTGCCAGAACACGCGGAAGGTGCTGCAGCCGTCAATGTAGGCGGACTCGTCCAGATCGCGGGGAATGCTGCGCATAAACTGAATCAGCTGGTAGATGAAGAAGGGGTAGCAGGCCAGAATGGCGGGCACCCACCACGGCATATAGGAATCGACCCAGCCGAACTTGTTGAACAGAACATAGCGGGGGATGATGACGACCGAGTTGGGCAGCATCAGGGTCGCAAGAAGCAGCGCAAACAGCTGCTTTTTGAAGGGAAACTCAAACCGGGCAAAGCCGTAGGCTACCAGTGCGCTGGACGCGATGGTCAGCACGGTGGTGGGCACGACCAGTGTGAAGGAGTTCAGAAAGTAGGTCAGGTAGGTGTAGGAGCCGGCGCTCTTCCAGCCGTCCACAAAGTTCTGGATGCTGAAGGATTTCGGAAGCAGGGCGATCGAGCCGAAGATTTCCTCGTTCGTCTTGAATGCGCAGGAGATCATCCATGCGATGGGGAACAGCAGCAGGCAGCCGATCAGTACGATCACCAGATAGCTGAGCGCCATTTTGAGGGTCTTTTTCTGTTGTCTTGTCATAATGTTCACTTACCCTTTCTCAGCGCTCATCGCCGTAGAATACCCAGAATTTGGAGGTGCCGAAAACCACCAGTGAGATTAGCATGATCACAAGGAAGATGACCCAGGAGATTGCACTGGCGTAGCCCATCTTGAAGTAGGAGAAGCCTTCCTTGTACAGCTTCATACCCAGCACATAGGTGGACTTCATCGGGCCGCCGTCGGTGATGACAAAGGCGGAGGTGAAGTTCTGCAGCGCCTGAATGGTCTGCATAATCAGGTTGAAGAAGATGATCGGGGTGATCTGCGGCACCGTGATGCTGAAGAACATCTTCGGCTTGGAGGCACCGTCGATCTCAGCGGCTTCATACAGGTCGAAGGGGACATTTTTCAGCGCCGCAAGGAACATGACCATCGAGGAGCCGAACTGCCAGATCTCCATCATGCAGATGGTGCGCAGCGCCTGACCGGGGTCGCCCAGCCACTGTACACTGGGCAGGTGCAGGGTGGTCAGGATCGAGTTGATGACGCCGGTATCCATGAACATGATCTTCCACAGCAGGGCAACCGCCACGCTGCCGCCAAAAAGGGACGGGATGTAGTACAGGGTGCGGATCAGGTTGATGCCCTTGATGTTGCGGTTCAGAAAAACCGCAACAGCCAGTGCCATGACCAGCTTGCCGGGTACGGTATACAGCGTGTAGACCAGCGTGACCTTGAGGGAGTTCCAGAACTCATTGTCCAGCGTGAAGAGCTGTACATAGTTGGCAAGGCCTGCAAACTGCGGTGTGCCGGTGATCTTATAGTTACAGAAGGAATACGCCAGAGAGCTTAAAAATGGGTAGAGCTGCAGCACCAGCATACCGATAATCCACGGTGCCAGATAGGCAAACGCCATGCAATCGCGTTTGGTATAGTGTTTGACTTTGGTTTGTTTTGTCTTTGCCATAGGATCACACCTCTTTGGAACAAATCCGCTTTTTGTGGGCCGGTTTCTGATAAAAAGCGGGTGCCTCCCGAGAGGCACCCGCTCGCGTTACAGGAAATTACTGGGCGCTGATGTAGTTGGTCAGCTGCTTGAACATATCTGCAGCGGCACTGGCGGGATCGGTGGTGCCGTAGCCAACAGCCTCGATGGTATCGACCATGATCTGCTTGGACTCGGGGGCGGAGGAGTACTTGTCGTTGCTGACGCCGTTCATCGCGCTGACGATGTTGGCAGCCTCCATCATGCCGGCATCCAAGGTGCCGTCCTTCTCGCAGATGGTGCGGGCCTTCTCTGTCGGGGGCACGCTGCGCACGCAGGCCAGGGTGCTCTCGGCTTCATCGCTGTTGAAGAAGTAGTCCATGAACTTCATGGCTGCCTCGGGGTTCTTGCAGGTGGAGGTAACTGCCAGGACCTGCGGGCAGTTGCAGGACCAGCCGTCATTCTTGGCACCGTCCATGATGGGCAGGGTGCCGGTGGTGTAGGTGGCGTTGGTGTTGGCGGCGGTCATAACATTCATCGTGGAGATGTAGGCGAAGGAGCAGACATACTTGCCGGCGATCCAGTTGGGATCGGACTGCAGGTCGTCATTGCTGTAGGCAGAGGAGTAGGAGGCCGGTGCGCAGACATTGTTGTCATACAGCGCCTTGACGATCTCAAGGGACTTCTCGATGTCCTCCTGCGTGAAGTTGGCGGCCTTGGTGTCGGCATCGAACAGCGTCTTGCCGGTCATCTGCTTCATCGTATTGAAGAACACCAGATTGGTGACGTACTCTTTGTTGGTGCAGAGCAGGTAGGTGTCAGGGTCAGCCTCATGGACCTGCTTGCCCCACTCAATGAACTGGTCCCATGTGTAGGGCTGGGAGAAGTCGATGCCGTACTTGTCGGCCAGCTCCTTGTTCACGACCAGAGCGGGACCGGCGATACCGGTGGGCAGGCCGAGCTGCTTGCCGTCAAAGCGGCCGTTGACGCGCTGGCTGATGTAGCTTTCCTCAAAGTTGGAGAGGTCAAAGTCGTAGTCCATGTAGTTGAGGAAGTAGTCGCCGGTGGCAACAAAGGCGGGCATCGTCTCGGGGTCGATCTGGACGATGTCGGCAGCGGTGCCGGAGGCCAGCTGGGTGGCCAGCTTGTCGTGGTAGCCGTCGGAGGAGCCGTACTCGGCCTCAATGTGGATGTTCGGGTTGGCAGCCTCAAACTGCTTGATGACCTCGAGGGTGGCGTTGGCGCGCTCATCGCCGCCCCACCATGCAAAGCGCAGGGTGATGTCGCCCTCGGCAGCGGAAGCAGCGCTGGTAGAGGCAGCGGTGCTTTCCGTTGCGGAAGCAGCGGTGCTGGTGGAGCCGCCGCAGGCGGCGAGAGACATGGCCATGCCTGCAGCCATGACGCCGGCCATCAGTTGCTTTTTCTTCATAGTGTTTTCCTCCTTGATTTTGACCCTTGTGTTGGGGCCTTGCGTTGATTCTATTATACTTCCCCGCCCAAAAATACAAAAGGATGGGCAGATGCGAAAATTCTTCATTTTTTGTGCAGTAAAAGCAAACAGGTATCATCTCTTGCTGCCATGTGCAAAAAATGATACCTGTTTTACAAAAGTATATCAAAATCGACCGGTTTCTGTGCTGTCCTGTGTACATTTTTTGTAGGGAATCTGAAACGACACGCTGGTGCCGAAGTTCTTGATCGAGCATATGCGCAGCCCGCCCATGCCGGGATAGCGCAGCCGCAGGCGGCGGTCCAGATTTGTCAGCCCGATACTGCGGCTGTTGCGGTCAGTGATACGCTTGCGCAAAGCCAGCAGCTCCTCGCGGGTCATACCATCGCCGTTGTCGATGATGCGGATGTCCACGCAGTCGCCGATGCGGCGGGCGCGGACCTTCATATAGCCGCGCTCATTGCCGCGCAGGGCGTGCAGCAGGCTGTTTTCCACCACCGGCTGCAGCATCATGCGGAATACCTCGTTGTCCAGCACGTCGTCGTCCACCTCATAATAGATAATGAAGCGGTCACCGAAACGGTAGTGCTGGACCTCGATGTATTTTTTCAGGTAGTCCAGTTCCTCCCGCAGGGTCACGCTCTTCTGGGGGTTGGTCAGGCAGTATTTCAAAATGTCTGACACATACCCCACCACGGCGCTGATGCGCCCGTCATCATTGAGCTTGCGGGCCTCCATATCCAGCGTCTGCAGGGTGTTGTACAAAAAGTGCGGGTTGATTTGCAGCTGCAGGGCCGTCAATTCGGCATTCTGCTGGCGGTATTGCTTTTCCTTGAGTTGGATATTCAGGTAGGTATTGTTCAAAAACATCATCAGGATGTTGTTCATGATGACATCATATTCATCGTTCACCTTGCGGCGCGGCCGCTCGATGGTTTTGCCGGCCTCGGCATCCTCAAACATCTTGAGCATGAGGTCGATCTCATCAAAGCTGCGCCGGGTGTTTGTATAGGCAAGAAAGATGATGGCCGCCAGCACAACGACCGTCATCATCAGCAGCGGGGTCAGCCGCTCACCCAGGCCCTCCAGGATCATGCTGCGGTCAACCGTTGCCACGATGTAAAAGTCCGGCGCGCTGTAGGGCTGCCAGCTCAGCAGGCAGTCCCGCCCGCCCAGCTTAGCCCATGTCTCGCGCTCGTCGCCCTGCGCAATGCTGCGCGCCACGACCGCCTGCACATCGTCTGCGGCATCGGTGCGGCCGGCGGCAGCCAGCAGGCTGCCCTCGCTGTCCACCAGATACATCGACTGGTCCTCGTTCTGCTGCAGGGCCGCGAACATCCGCTGCAGATGCTCCACATTCAGCCGGACTGCCACACAGCCCTGCATCGTCACCATCCGGCTGCATACCACCAGCTGGCGGCGCTCACTGGCCATGCCCTCGTTCACAACAAGCGGCGCGATGCAGATGCGCTCCTTCTCGGGCATTTGGCGGTAGATGCTGTACCAGCCGCCATAGTCATCATCCGTCAGGTTGGTCAGCCCTGCGGAGGTCAGCGCCCGGTCAAAGCCGTCCATATAGATCAGCACCGAGTCCACATAGTCGTAGGCGCTCGTCATGCTGTTGAGCGAGGCCACAACATTGCGCAGATAGATTGCATCCGTGTAGGACAGCGCCTCCCGCCGCAGCGCCTTCTGCATGACCATGTTCGTGCGGGTCATGCCGGTCAGGTAGGTGTTCTGGGTCACAACGCTGTTCAGCACCAGCGAGATATTGGTCTGCACGGCGTCAATGTCGCGGGCGTTGCTCTCGCTCATGCGGCGCATCTGGGTCGTAAGGGTCATGTAGGTCGTCACTGCCACAAGCAGCAGCGCCGGGATCAGCATGACAATGACAAAGCTCCACATTCTTTTTAAGAAGAACTTCCGTTTCATGCCCTTCATTGCGCTGCACCGTCCATGCTGGATTTGCGGTACTCCGACGGGCTGACGCCGTAGTAGCTTTTGAACGCGCGGGAAAAGTTTTTCGGGTTATCGTAGCCCACATAGTAGGCGATGTCGTAGCTTTTGTACTGGATGTCAGCCAGCAGCTCGCAGGCCTTTTCCATCCGGGTGCGCAGCAGCAGCTCCGAGAAGCCCTCGCCGCTCTTGTCCTTGAACACGCGGGAGAGATACGCCGGACTCAGGCTGACCTTGGTGGCAGCCTCCTCCAGCGTGGCAGTGCGGTAGTTCTCTTTGAGATACTGCTGCACATCGTAGACGATCTGGTCGTAGTAGGCCTTGGGCTTTTCCTCGATGTGATGGCTGCGGGCGTCCAGCCGGGCACGCACCTTTTCAAAGCATTCCAGCAGTGCGCTGTAGGCCGCCGGCTTCATCAGGTAGTCGGCCACGCCGTTCTGCAGCGCCGTGCGGAAATACTCATAATTGCTGTAGCTGCTGAAAAAGACCTTCTCGATCTGCGGGCAATCCATCAGGCGGCGGCTCAGCTCCAGTCCGTTCATGTCGGGCATCTCAATATCGGTCAGCACAACATCGACCGGGTCATGCGCGATGTATTCCAGCGCCTCGCGCGCGCTGGTAAAGACTGCCGCCACCTCAAAGCCGATGTTCTGCCACGGGAACAGCTGCGCCATGCCCCCCGCAATCTTCTCCTCATCATCCACGATGATCAGTTTGTACATGCCTTTGACCCCCATTATACTGTGTGCTGTGCTGCTTTGCCATATATTCCAGTATACCGTCTTCTCGCCCACTCGGCAAGACACAACCTGCCCTAAATTAGTCAATTTTTGGTTGTTTTTCCCATGGAGTATAGAAAAAGCTCTCGCGGAAAGCTGATAGGCAGAGCAAACCGAGGACAACATATCCTTCATTGTCTGTGTAGCCAGTTCACTCTGTGGAGAAGGTAACCGTTGCTTAAAATTGGAAACCTTACTGTTTAAAACCTGTCTCTCGTATAATCCGCTTTCTATTTGATGAATAAGAACATTCCGTGACCAGCCGTTTTTTTGGCAAGTCTCCGCATACCAACGGCGTTGCTCACTATCAGTGATTTTATCAAGCAGTACAATATTATGGCCCCAAGGAATTTGTGCAACAGCCTGGGCAACTATAAACTGACAGATTTGCGCAAGGAAGTCATCCGAAATTTTTACGAAGAAATGCGGCACAGCCCGCGTTTGGACGGCAGAGGGAATCTATCCGAGAAGTCAGTCGAAGGTTTACACAACACGCTGTGCGGCATCCTGTCGGCGGCTGTGGACGAGGGATACCTTACTCACAATCTCGCATGGAGATGTTACAAACCGAAAGGACAAAAGAAAGAGCGCCCGGTAGCTGACGAGGAAACCGTCAAAAAGCTGATTACAGCGTTTGAAGGTCAGAGCATGAAATACGAAACCTATTTCAAGCTGGTGCTGGCAACCGGGCTGCGGCGTGGGGAAGCCTGTGGATTAAAATGGAGTGACATCAACTGGCGCAAGCGTACAATCCATGTACAGCGGGGTGTGGTCAAACTTAGCCACCAAGAATCAATCACTAAGGACCCCAAGACCAGCAGCGGTGACCGCATGGTGTATTTGAGTAAAGAAATGTGCCAACTACTCAAGGCGTGGTGGAAAGAGTGTGAGTGGGATAGGCAGCAAACCGCGAACGAAACCGTATCTGAAGATGACTACCTGTTCCGTCAGCCTAATGGAAAGCCGATGAATCCCTGCACATTTACCTATCGCTTTAAGCTGATATTGAAAACAAACAACTTGCCGCTGGATTTGAATGTGCATAGCTTACGGCATACGAACGCCAGCCTGCTGATTGCACAGGGCGTGGATGTGCGCACGGTGGCTAGTCTGTTAGGACACGCACAGGCAAGTACAACGCTGGATATTTACGCCCATGCATTTGACAAGAACAAGCGTGAGGCACAGCAAAAGCTCGGAAAGGCGATTGGATTATGAGAAAAATCAAGCTGACCCACGCGAACAAAAGCATTCTGCTGAAAGCGCTTGCTCCTTATTATTACCGTGAAAGGGCGCTTGGGCATAGCACACAAGAAGTCGGAAAATTAATACTGAAAATTGATTCTCTGTCAGCCAATAAAAAAGCCACTTTTTCCACGGAAGAAATTTGCTTTATGCGAACCACCATAAATCGACTGAGGAACGAACGGCTATCAAAAGGGCAGTACACAGACGCGACAGATGATATGCTGCTGAAGCTGATTTAAAGCGGAAATAGAGTAAACAAAAAATCACCTTGCAAAGTGCATTGCAAGGTGATTTTTTGGTGCGACCGGGAGGATTCGAACCTCTGGCCTTCCGGGTCGGAGAACTACGACAGGGGTGCATAGACCAACGGTAAGCCGTAAAATTTGTCAGTTCTACCCAACTGAACCCAAAACAAGAAAAAGCCCGTTGTTGGTTGTCACAACAGGCTTTTTCGACATTTTGCAGCACCACTGCACAGTAGTGGTCAAATGGTGGTCAAAAGCAAGTACGGAAAATATAGAAATTGAAATATTAGGAATTTAATCGCTTGCGGATTTTTACCATGTGGTTTTTTACTGGTTGGTCGATAGGTTCGTTCACTCCAAATTCACATTGCGCGCGGTTTACATAGGTTAAAAAATTTCCTCTACCTGACGTTGCTCCTTTTCGTGAGTATAACATATACAAGTTGCGCAAGGAAGGATTATGCCCGGCTTTTTCGCTGAAGGACAATTGATCGGGCTTTCTTTCCCATGCGATAGTAGTACTTTGAAATAGTCTTGCCCCTGATATGAATGTGTGTACCATCAAAGGTAAAGCCAAGAAAATTAATGTATCGATTTTGACCATTTGAGTAAAAATCACTTACAGCAGCGTTATTTTAGCACAGTTTTATATCCCTAAAATTTGTGCAGCAGCCTGTTGCACAAATTCGGATTTGTTAGACAACCATCTCATCAAACAGGACCTTCAAATAATCATCCACGCCGCCCGCAGCCTGAATTGTGGCAATCATCAAATCATCCGGGTCAACACAGGCAAAATCAATGACATATCCCGCATGGTGGGCAAGCTGCGAAAGAAAAACACGCTGGGTTCTGCCGTTGCCCTCTCGGAATGGGTGAAGCTCATTCGTTCGTTCATAAAAGTCTACTATGGCAGAAATGAAGTGCGCTCTGTCTAAGCCTACAAGGAAATTTTGCTTTTTTAATCTGGCAAAGATGGCTTTCGCTGTGCTTTCAATTTGCGCAGCGGGGCAAAACTGTGTGCCTTTCTTTGAAATATCCACAGTGCGCGGCTTGCCCGCCCATTCGTATAAATCTTCAAACAAAAAGCGATGAATCGCACAGTAATGCGCAAAATCGAAACTTTCTGCTAAAGGTTTTTCTTCCCATAAAGCAGCCTTGGCCGGAACAAGCGTACCTTCCACGGCATCCAAGTCGGACTGATTTTGAATGCCAAGTATATTTATTAACACCACAGTGCCCGGATAGCACCCATCCTGCAAAGAATCCACTGCATAGTTTGCCATAGCATTTTACCCTCGCTGCGCCCTGCGCCGTGCCAGAATTTCAGCAGCCAAGGTGCGGGCATCTACTTTGCCGTCCATCAGGCGGCGGCAGTCGGCACGGATCTGTTCGGTGACTTCATACCCCTCGATGCGCGAAGAAGCCAAAGCATTTTCCAATGCCTGTTCACGAGTAATTGGTGCCATATACAAAACCGCCTTTCGCTTTTTCATCAATTATATACGATAAGGCAACCAAATGCAATTTTTCTTGCAAAACTTCTTACCGCTTATTCCATAACCACCTGCATCAGCTTATCGTACTGAGGATATCCCAGCAATACTTGCTATCCCTGATACCTTATTCTTTCAACCAGCGTTTCCTTTTTCAGATTACTGCTTAAAACACAGGAAAGCACAATTTGTAGAATACCAACCAGAAGAATCATAACAAGAATCGGGATAAGAGGAACGTGATAAACGTTCATTCCAAACATCCCATTATGCTTCGCATAGGAAAACAGTGCATAGCCAAGGGGCAGACCGGCAGCAAGTGCGACGCAGATGGTGCCAACCGTAAAAATCAAGCCCTGTATTTGTAAGCACAGATTCAACTGCTTATTGGTCATGCCTACCGCTTGCAGCACACCGTATTCCTGCTTCTTCGTGGTGATATTGATGATCATGGTGTTTGCCAGATTCATAAACCCAATGAGACCGACAATTGCCATGAACAGATAACAGCCGAGCTTCATCATACGGCTTGTGTATTCTGTATATTGTAACTGTGCATGATAGGTATCCATTTTTATATGCGAAGTATTAGAAATCAA